>RCUO01000125.1_pt1 | contig 52539 bp, 50 predicted proteins | sample 2166161 | NCBI WGS metagenome assembly RCUO01 (sample SAMN09932617, study PRJNA488358) | compost metagenome | feature: garden; material: soil; isolation source: compost soil in cyclohexanecarbonitrile-enriched culture | place: Germany: Experimental Botanical Garden Goettingen | collected 2016-01-27
GAAGTGCAGCAATGCATGGAGCTGACCAGTACTAATCGGTCGAGGGCTTATCCAAGACAACGCAATATTTCGTTTCGATCCAGTTTTCAGGTGATCAAGCCTGAATATGCATTTGTACCGCAAATGCCCGTTTGGTGGCGATGGCGGAGGGGTTCCACGCGTACCCATCCCGAACACGACCGTTAAGCCCTCCAGCGCCGATGGTACTTGGACCGAAGGGTCCTGGGAGAGTAGGAAGCTGCCAAGCACATGAACCACTGTTGAATACTCAGCAGTGGTTTTTTGTTGTTTTGCTCCCTGTTATCGGAAGCACTATACTTCATTTCGTCCTTCATGGAAGGACAAAAGTCCAAGAATTCGCTTTCGTTAAGCCTCATTTTTGCCATAGTTCTCCGCTCCATGTAATGTTCTTGACAGGGTAAATGGCCTTTGCTAAGATGGCAATAATATATTTTTGGACATGCCGCTCCAACCTACTTTGAAGATAAGAACCTGAATACTTTTTAACCGGAGGCTCTGTCTTTCATGGACGGACGATTCCGGCAGGTATGTTCTTTATTTATAAAGTTTGCGGGCCGTTAGAACACAAGAATAAGGGAGGAATGACCCAAGTGTGGGAAGATAAGTTTGGTAAAGAGGGACTGACTTTTGACGATGTACTGCTGGTTCCGCGTAAATCGGAGGTGCTGCCGAAGGAAGTGGATATTTCCACTGTTCTCAGCAGCAATGTGAAGCTGAATATTCCGCTGATGAGCGCCGGCATGGATACTGTTACCGAAGCAGCTATGGCGATTGCCATTGCACGCGAAGGCGGCATCGGCATTATCCACAAGAATATGTCGATTGAGAAGCAGGCGGAAGAGGTAGACCGGGTGAAGCGCTCCGAGAGTGGCGTTATCACTAATCCTTTCTCGCTTACACCGGAACATCTGGTTTCCGATGCGGAAAGCGTAATGGGCAAATACCGGATTTCCGGCGTGCCGATCGTAAATGACGACAACAAGCTAGTGGGGATCATTACGAACCGCGATCTTCGCTTCATTCATGACTTCAATATTCCGATCAGCGATGTGATGACGAAAGAAAACCTCGTAACCGCTCCTGTCGGAACCACGCTGGCTGAGGCCGAGGTTGTGCTCCAGCATCATAAGATCGAGAAGCTGCCCCTTGTAGATGAGAATTATGTGCTCAGAGGGCTTATTACAATTAAAGATATCGAGAAAGCCATCCAATTCCCGAACGGTGCCAAAGATGCCCAAGGCCGCCTGCTTGTAGGCGCTGCGATTGGTATCTCCAAGGACTCGCTGGAACGCGCGGAAGCGCTCGTTAAGGCGGGAGTGGATCTGATTGTCATGGACTCGGCTCACGGACACCATATCAATATTATTGATGCGGTTCGCCAGATTCGCCAGATCTATCCGGATCTGACGATTGTGGCGGGAAATGTAGCTACAGGCGAAGCCACACGCGAGCTGATTGAAGCCGGTGCCTCCATCGTTAAGGTTGGTATTGGACCTGGCTCGATCTGTACAACCCGCGTTATCGCCGGTATCGGCGTTCCGCAAATTACGGCAATTTATGATTGTGCTACCGTTGCTCGTCAGTACGGCGTTCCGGTTATTGCAGACGGGGGCATCAAGTACTCCGGGGAAATCACCAAAGCGCTCGCAGCCGGTGCGCACGCGGTTATGCTGGGAAGTCTCTTCGCAGGCACGGAAGAGAGCCCGGGCGAATCCGAGCTGTACCAGGGCCGGAAGTTTAAAGTATACCGCGGCATGGGCAGCATGAGCGCCATGAAGCAGGGCAGCAAGGACCGTTACTTCCAGGATGACGACAAGAAGCTCGTTCCTGAAGGCATTGAAGGACGCGTCGCGTTCAAAGGCTCCTTGTCGGATACCGTTCACCAGCTGATTGGCGGTCTGCGTTCAGGCATGGGATACTGCGGTACGAAGACGCTGGATGAGCTGCGCGACAATACTTCGTTCATCCGTATTACAGGAGCAGGGCTTCGCGAAAGCCATCCTCACGACGTGCAAATCACGAAAGAAGCTCCCAACTATTCCCTATAATATTAGATCCGCTTAAAATCCGGACGGACAGGACGAATTTCGCCCTGTCCGTCTTTTTTTGGGTGTACCCCTGTGTTAGAATAGAACAAGCAATTGAGATGAGGACAGAAGGAGAGTTTAAATCAATTGAAGTCCAAGCGTAAAGCCAATGTGAAGAAAATGGTCGTTCAGACTGCGGCAGCAGGTCTGATTTTTAATATGCTTATGTCATCCCCGCTCCCTGCTACGGCCGCGAGCGCATCTTCCCCGGCGCCGTCAGCTGCAGCTGGTACGGCAGCGACAGCCCCGGCGAAGACTTCAGCTGTGACAATCCCGTCGGTGGATAGCCTCGGCTTGAATCTCAAATCGGCGGTGCTCATAGAGCCGACAACGGGCCAGGTGCTGCTGTCCATGAATGCGGATCAGCCGCTTCCTCCCGCCAGCATGACCAAGATGATGACGGAGTATCTGATCGCCGATGCTGTCAAGAACGGCAAGCTGTCCTGGGATCAGAAAGTAACGGTAAGCGAGAATGCGGCTAAGCAGATCGGATCGCGTATTTTTTTGGCACAGGGCGATCAACATACGATTGAAGAGCTGTACATAGCAATGGCTGTCGGTTCGGCGAATGATGCTACCGTTGCTCTGGCAGAGACGCTCTCGGGCTCCGAGCAGGAGTTCGTCAAGCTGATGAATGAAACGGCCCAGAAGATGGGCATGAAGACAGCTTATTTCATTAATTCGACCGGCCTCAGCCGTGACGATATGCCGAAGAAGTTCCGGCCGGATACGGACAAAGAGACGGTAATGTCGGCGATGGACGCGGCGATTCTGGCTCAGCATATCGTGCTGGATCACCCCGATTTTTCCAAGTATACGACGATTCAGTCCTACAAATTCCGCGAACGCGACAGCGCCCCGATGATCAACTATAACTGGATGCTGGAAGCGAACAAGGACATCGCCAACTTCAAGCAGTACGCCTACCCGGGGCTTGACGGCCTGAAGACCGGCCATACGTCCGACGCCGGGAACTGCTTCACCGGGACTGCGGTCCGCAATGGCATGCGTCTGATCAGCGTGGTCATGGGGGCGAACTCGGAGGCTCACCGCTTCACCGAGACGAAGAAAGTCCTGGACTTTGGATTCAACAATTTTGAGATCAAGCAGGTTGTAGCGGCCAAATCGACGGTTGCCGGCAATGAGACGGTCGCCATCACCAAAGGCAAGAAGAGCGACGTGCCGGTCGTTACCGACGCAGGCGTAACGTTCATCGTACCGAAAGGCACGACAACCCCGCAGGTTGCGGCAGTAACTAAGATCAATGACGCTTCGACGCTGGTGGCGCCGATCAAGCAGGGAACCAAAGTCGGTTCGGTAACCTATACGTACAAGGTGAACGGCATGGAGACGCAGGAGAAGACCGTAAACCTGATCACTTCGGAAGAAGCGCCGAAGGCGGGATGGTTCAAGCTGCTGTTCCGGGCGATCGGAAGTTTCTTCAGTGATTTGTTCTCTGGAGTGAAAAATTTGTTTTAATTTACCGGGATTTTCCGTTTAATCCCTAGTAAATCAGTTGTATATTTATCCGCCATGCGGTAAAATAAAAAGTTAGATTATGATTGAATATCGGGAGGATTGAAGAAATGGAAACAGGAACTTCTAGAGTTAAAAGAGGTATGGCTGAAATGCAAAAAGGCGGCGTCATCATGGACGTCATGAATGCGGAACAGGCGAAAATCGCCGAAGCTGCAGGCGCCGTGGCTGTTATGGCCTTGGAGCGCGTACCTTCTGATATCCGGGCAGCCGGCGGTGTAGCACGTATGGCGGACCCTACGATCGTAGAAGAGGTCCTTAAGGTCGTCAGTATTCCTGTAATGGCCAAAGCGCGTATCGGCCACTATGTAGAAGCCAAGGTGCTGGAATCGCTCGGGGTTGACTACCTGGACGAGAGCGAAGTGCTGACTCCTGCCGACGAGGTGTTCCACATCGACAAGCGCGAGTTCACGGTGCCATTCGTCTGCGGAGCGAAGGATCTGGGTGAAGCGCTGCGCCGGATTAGCGAAGGCGCGTCGATGATCCGTACGAAAGGCGAACCGGGAACCGGCAATATCGTGGAAGCTGTTCGTCACATGCGCTATATCAACAGCCAAATCCGCAAGGTTCAAAATATGTCGAAGGACGAGCTGTATGCCGAAGCGAAAAATCTGGGCGTAGCTTACGACCTTCTGGTTGAAGTCCATGAGCTGGGCAAGCTGCCTGTCGTTAACTTTGCTGCCGGCGGCGTTGCGACTCCTGCCGATGCCGCGCTGATGATGCATCTGGGCGCCGACGGCGTGTTCGTAGGCTCGGGTATTTTCAAATCGGACAGCCCCGAGAAGTTCGCTCGTGCAATCGTTGAAGCAACGACGCATTACACGGACTATAAGCTGATTGCCGAGGTTTCCAAGAACCTGGGAACACCGATGAAAGGCATCGACATCGCAACACTGACCGCTGCCGAACGGATGTCGGAACGCGGCTGGTAATATAGAGAGAAGGTTTGGGGAATGAAGATAGGAGTGCTGGCGCTTCAAGGCGCCGTAACGGAACATATCGTAAGCGTCGGCAAGGCCGGTGCGGAGGGCGTGCCGATCAAGCGGGTAGAGGAATTGAAGGAAATCGACGGTCTGATTATCCCGGGCGGCGAGAGCACTACCATCGGCAAGCTGATGCGGAAGTATGACTTTATCGAGGCGATCCGAGAGTTCGCGGCTGAAGGCAGGCCGATTTTTGGCACATGTGCCGGCTTGATTGTGATGGCCAAGGAAATTGCAGGCGGGGAGCCTCCCCATCTGGAGTTGATGGATATCACCGTGGCGCGTAACGCTTTTGGACGCCAGCGGGAGAGCTTCGAGTGCGACCTGGACGTCAAGGGCATCGACGAACCGATCCGCGCGGTGTTCATTCGTGCCCCTCTCATCGAGAAGGTAGGACGCGGCGTTGAGGTGCTGTCCGAGTATAACGGAGAGATTGTGACGGCGCGCCAGGGCAATTTGCTCGTATCTTCCTTTCATCCAGAGTTAACCGATGATTACCGGCTGCATCAGTATTTTACGGACATGGTGCAAGCGGCCCGGAACGTCGGGGCATAAAACTGTATACCACACATCCTGACTCTTTCAAAGGCCCTTACCGGCGTTTTGAAAGAGTTAGGGCTGTTTCAGGAGGGAAAATGTCGTGTTAGATGTTAAAATATTGCGTACCGATTATGCCAAGGTGGAGCAGGCCCTGGACAACCGCGGAAAATCGCTGGATTTGATCTCCGGCTTCACCGCGCTTGATCTTCGCCGCCGCGAGCTGCTTCAGGAGACGGAGAGCCTTAAGAACCGCCGCAACACCGTATCCGGTGAGGTAGCCAAGCTGAAGAAGACCGGAGAGCCGGCAGAAGAACTGATCGCTGAAATGCGCAGCGTCTCGGACCGGATTAAGGAGCTGGATGACGAAGTTCGGGAGCTGGAGAATCAGATTTCCGAACTGATGCTGAGCATTCCGAATATTCCCCATGAGTCGGTTCCAGTAGGTAAGACGGAAGAAGACAACGTGGAGATTCGCCGCTGGTCGCAGCCGCGCGAGTTCGGGTTCACGCCTAAATCGCATTGGGAGCTGGCGCAGAATCTGGATATCCTGGATTTTGAAGCGGCTGCCAAGGTAACGGGATCACGCTTTGTCTTCTACAAAGGTCTCGGAGCCCGTTTGGAGAGAGCACTGATTAACTTCATGATGGACCTTCATAGCGGCGAACACCAATATGAAGAAATGCTGCCCCCTTATATCGTCAATAAAGACAGCCTGTACGGAACAGGACAGCTGCCGAAGTTCGAAGAGGATCTGTTCAAGCTGCGCGATACGGATTATTATCTGATTCCAACAGCCGAGGTTCCGGTAACGAACTATTACCGTGAGGAGATTCTGAACGTATCCGATCTGCCCAAGTATTTCGTCGCTTACAGCTCCTGTTTCCGTTCTGAAGCAGGCTCTGCCGGCCGCGATACCCGCGGACTGATCCGTCAGCATCAGTTTAACAAGGTGGAGCTGGTCAAGCTGACCTCGCCGGATACCTCCTATGAAGAGCTTGAGAAGATGACTGCCGATGCCGAGCATGTTCTGCAGCTGCTGGAGCTGCCGTACCGTGTACTTGCGCTGTGCACGGGCGATATGGGCTTCACTGCGGCCAAGACCTATGATCTCGAGGTATGGCTGCCTGAATCGGGCATGTACCGCGAGATTTCGTCCTGCTCCAATACGGAAGACTTCCAGGCGCGGCGTGCCAACATCCGTTTCCGCAAGGAGCCGAAGGCCAAGCCGGAATTCGTGCATACGCTTAACGGATCGGCGCTGGCCGTCGGACGGACAGTTGCAGCCATTCTCGAGAATTACCAGCAGGAGGACGGCAGCGTGCTCATTCCGGAGCGCCTGCAGCCTTATATGGGCAACGTCAAGGTTATTCATCCTAAAAGCGAGTAGCAAGAAGGTTGAGGTTGCTTACATAACCGTTTCCATGGTATAATCTCTATTGTATGTGGCGTTTGCCGCAGATCATGGAGAGGTACCGAAGCGGTCATAACGGGGCGGTCTTGAAAACCGTTAGGGTGCAAGCCCACATGGGTTCGAATCCCATCCTCTCCGCCAGTTTTGCATTTTCCTTGCTGCATAAGGATTTGGAGCGAGTTTGACTGAAACGCACTTTACCGTTGGATAGCGGTGTGGTGCGTTTTTTTGCGATCGTGACCGTTGGATCGGATCATTGCATTCCGAATATATTTTGCAGATAGTTATCAAGAATACGAAGGGGCTCGTGTAAAGCTTGGTTCGGAAACTTATGAGTTACCTTATAGCCTATTCTCGGAGGCACCGATACCGATAGTTTCTGAAGAACAAAATCTCCCATCTGCATCATATGTTCGCCGATCGAAGCGGGAACGATCGCCCATTGTCTGGCATCCTTCAAAAAAGTAGTGATAAGTCCCGCTGTGTCCAGATGAACACGGGACGGGCAAAGAGGGTCCCACCACTGGTCATGTCTGAATTGAAACTCTCTGTTCCAATTGATAAAGACTTCGTCTTGCGCCGCCAATTCTTCCATTTCAACCGGATCTCCGGCCTGCCGCCCCGGCACAGCCAGGCGCAACAGCACCATTTCTTCAGTAAAAAACGGTTTGACAGTGACGCTGGGCGACACGATTTCCCTCACCACAAAAGCCACATCCATTTCGCGCCGCTCAATACTATCAAAAGCTTCCTGCGTATGCTGCGTACGAATTTGCAGTCGGATGGGCGGGGTATGCTGATTAAGCATTCGATATACCGGCGGTAAAACAAAGTGACTTATGCTTTCGGCAGCGCTTATTGCCAGACTTAACTGTGACCCGCTAGCCTGCAAGATTTGTGTTTCTCTCCAAAGAGCTTCCCATCTTTCCGCAATGCTAAAAAAGTTTTCACCTTTTGGGGTCAGACTAATTTTGGGTGCCCCTTTTCTTCGCTCAACCAAAAGGCCGCCCATTTCCTTTTCCAATGTCTTTAACCGATAGCTCACTGTAGCTTGTGACAGGTGCAGCAATTCGGCCGCTTTGCTTATGCTCTCGGTCCGTACGATGGCTAAAAATGCTTCAATCCCGGAAAAATACATTGAATACCTCCTCGAAATATAGAAATGATTAATATAGTTTACAAGATATTTGAGTTTTACAGCATTATTCTTTAGGTTTAAAATTATCGTTGATAAAAACGAGAGTCAAATCATGCCGGTAATATTGAATGACGATCATCAAACGGGTTTTCCTCGAAGAAGGGGATAGGTAGTGAAAGGTGGTTTAGCGATGAAGATTGTCATAGTCGGCTATTTTAGCGAGACCTCGAAATCAAATATCGTAAGGTGTTTTCCTCAAGACTGGAATGTTGTCATTGTCCCGCCCGGAAAAGAAATGCTGCATCATATTGAAGATTGCCAGGTAATCATCCCTGAACATATTAAAGTGGATCACAGCCTGCTTTCTGTCGCAAAACAATTAAAATTGGTACAGACGGGTGCAGGATTCGATAATGTAGATGTCCCTGCCTGTACACAGCTCGGCATTTGGGCGGCCAATGCTGCGGGAGTGAATGCACAGGCAGTGGCCGAGCACGTAATGGCACTGATATTGTCTTATTATAAAAACATACCATTTTTGGATACTTTCATGAAAAACGGGATGGATGAAAATCAATTGGACTATACAGGGAGTGAATTAAAAGGAAAAACGATCGGGATTATCGGTCTGGGCGCTATCGGAAAAAAAGTAGCTGCGTTTTGCAAGGTTTTTGATATGAATGTACTGGCTTATGCAAGAAATCCTCTTGTACAATCTGACGGCCTTGTGAAAATGACGGATTTCGATACTCTTGTAAGCACATCGGACATAGTCAGCGTACATGTATCCTTGAACCAGCAAACCAAACAACTGATCAACAAAGCGACATTCAAGAAAATGAAGAATACCGCTCTTTTTATCAATACGGCCCGCGGCGGGATCGTTAACGAAAAAGACTTGATTGATGCAGTAAAAAACGGGGATATTTCAGGCGCATGCCTGGATGTGTTTGAATCTGAACCGCTTCCGATTGACAGCGAGCTCCGGAATCTGCGTAACGTGATCCTTACTCCTCATACGGCAGGAATGCCTGATGGTCGAAAATTTCATAAAAAAAGATATGATTTCTTTATCAACAATATAAAACGTGTAGAAAACGGCGAGGAGCCCGAAAGCAAGCTCAATCAGTTATAGCCGCTTCCTTCGGGGAGCGGTTTTTTGCATAGTTAGAGCAATGAAAACTGGGAGCAGATAGTGTCCTCAGCGATGCTGGAAGGAAACGCGGAATAAAAAGCTCTCTTTTTCCACAATGTATGAAGTGAACTTAAGAAAGGGATGCGGAGATGTGATAACGCTGACTCACGGCTGTTGCCGGGGCACAAAGCCCTAAATCTCAAGTTCGCTTATGCAATAAGAAAAAGGAGGCTGATTCAGTCATGGAGCAACCATTACAGCTGGACCAAGGGCGGCTTGTCTCCGCCTGGAAGGAGAGGCTGCCGTCCTTTATGGACGAGGGGGAGAGTTATACGGTACAAGCAGATGAGAGCGACCGCAAAAGCCTGCTGATCCACTTTAACGCTGCGGGTCATCAGGATTATGAACTCGATTTTCGCTGCACGTATGTGGACAGCCGTGAGGTTGCCGTTAGTCTGGTTGATGTGGAGAAGGCCGGACGGAGTACGGACGAGCACTCAGACGCTGTTCAGCAGCTAGCACAGAAATATACGCGCCAGATTCACGAATGCGCCCAGGCATTGAAGCCCGTTACCCAGCCTTGATCTCTAATGAAAGGAGGATGACCAATGAGCAAACCTAAAACGATACAAGTTCCCGGCACCCAGCCGTCCGGCGACAATCTGAACAAGCGTCATTCCAACGGTCCCGAGCCTCTGTCCGGCTCCAAAAAAGTGAAGCAGGCCAATCATGTGAGCCACCACAATACGGAAGGTTAACAATTTACAGGAAACGGTTTATCAATTCGTGTAAATCGTTTATCATTGAAAGGGGGGTAATTATTTCTTTAATTGGGAGAGGAGAAAGAGAATGTTTAGGAAATGGGGCCTCGCTGGGGCGTCGATGCTGCTCGCGGCAGCTGTTATTTTGCCGGGATGCGGCAGCAAGCAAGAGCCGAAGGAAGCGCTGCAGGGAGCGGCGACCAAAGCGGCGGAAATGACTTCTTATGAAATGCAGAGCAAGCTGGTGGTCAACAACCTGACCATCGATGAGGCGAGCTCGGAATCCGCGGATATGACAACACAAGTGATGAGCATGCTGAAGAACGCGGACATCTCGGTTGACGCCGTGTATCAGGCAAAGCCGATGCAGACGGAAATGACGCTGGTTCTTAATTTGAAGGGCGATATGTCGATGAGCTTCACGGTTCCGATGGTTATGACGGAAGAGAAGCTCTACGTCAAAGTGCCAAGCATACCGTTCCTGCCTATTCCTGAAAGTGTTGTCGGCAAATTTATAGTGTTTGATTTGAAGGAATTGGCCGAGCAGGAGGGTGCCGAGTTCAATCCTGCCATGATGGATACGCAGAAGATGCAGAAGCTTAGCAATGAACTGATGAGCGCTGTATTGAACGAGTATGATGAAGCCAAGTACTTCAAGAGTGTTGAGCCTAAGGATGCCGGCGTACCTGAAGGGGTTGACGCGAAGCAGGTGGTTCAGTTCCAGGTGACGAACGATAATGTGAAGGAAGCGTTGAGCATCTTTGGCAACAAGGTGATGCCTAAGATTCTGGACATTATCTCCAAGGATGAGTACAAGTCCATGCTTCAGATCGAACAGTCGGTGCTCGACGATGCCAAGGCGGATGTACAGGACGGCGAAACCAAGGCTGAATTCGAGAAGACATTGAACGATCTGGACAAATACCTGACCGTGAACAAATTCCAGCTGAACACCGCCATCAACAAGGAAGAATTCCCGGTGTACCAGTCCCTGGACCTGGACATTAATGTGAACAATCCGGATGATGGCACCAAGGTTGGCTTGTCGCTTACGGGAAGCAACCAATACAGCAAGATTAACGAGAAGGCCGAATTCAAAATCGGCATTCCGAAGGACAGCGAAGTCATTACGCAGGACCAGCTTGAACAGCAGTTTAATACCTCCGCGCTGGAGTCGAACTAATCCGATTTCAGCAATACACAGCGAACGCCTTCATCTCCATTCGTGGGGATGAAGGCGTTCTGCATTAGGGGCGGTTATAGTCCGGCTTCGTGGGACAGCAGTGCGTAAGTCCGGTGATCCTGCCACCGGCCATCGATTTTGATGAACTGGCGGGCGATTCCTTCCGCCTGGAAGCCGCTCTTCTCCAGCACGCGCCGGGACGCGTCGTTGTGCAGAAGAATCGCGGCCTGAAGGCGGTGGAGGCCAAGCGATTTAAAGGCATAGGCCGCCACAAGCCCAACGGCTGCGGTCATGAAGCCTTTGCCCTGGCATTCATGGTCAATGAAGTAGCCAATATCGGCAAATTGGCCAACGCCGCGCACGATATTGCTGATCGTGATCTGCCCAATCAGAAGGTCTTCTCCGGAAGCGTATATGCCGAACATATAGGCACGGTCCTGTTCGGCGTCCTCTATCCGCTGTGCGATAAGCTGCTCCTGGCTGTCTAGCGTGAAGAAAGATTCTTCCCGCCTGGGCTCATAACGGCTGTGAATATCGCGGTTGCGCAGACGCAGGTCAAGCAGGCTGCCTGCATCGGCAAGCGTAAAGAGTCTCAAGTAAATTTCGGCTGAATGGCTGCTGAGTGTAAAGGTCATGATGGACTTACTCCTCTATATTGGATTTAGACTGGCGCTTCTGCCGCAGCCGGCGGAAGAAAGAGGTAAGCAGCTCGGCGCATTCTTCTTGAAGAATGCCGGAAATGATCTCCGTGCGGTGATTAAAGCGGGGCTCTTCCAGCAGATTCATCAACGTTCCTGCACAGCCAGCCTTGGGGTCGGGCGTTCCGTATACGGTGCGCGGAACGCGGGATTGTACCATCGCTCCGGCACACATGGGGCAGGGCTCCAGGGTGACGTACAATGTGCAGTCCAACAGACGCCAGGAGTTCAGCGCCTTGCTGGCTTCCCGGATGGCGACCATCTCGGCATGGGCGGTTGAATCCAGCGTCGTCTCGCGAAGATTATAGCCTCTGCCGATAATCGCTCCGTTCTGGACGATGACCGCGCCGATTGGAACTTCGCCAAGCGCTTCCGCCTTGCGGGCCTCGGCGATTGCCTCGCGCATCCACTGTTCATGTTCTAGTTGCAGATCCAATGCTATGTCGATGTTCTCCAAAAATTCTCTTCCTCTCCGCGAATCGGCCGATTATTCCACGAACGAGTATTCGTTCTTAACAAGCTGTGAATAACTCTGTGGAAAACCGGAGTATTATCCACATTTTTATGCACATGGAGGATGTTGATTTGTTTATATGTGCATAACCTGTGGATGGTTTCTTTCCTATTGTAGAGAATGAAGCGGTATTTTTCAATCGAGAGAGCTCGAAAAGCAGGGCACAACCGCTTTTCAAAAGCAAGGGCAACAGTTATGATATTTATGGAATGATATTATAAGATTTACCAGCCCGTTAAGAGGTGAACAGAGAGCTTGTCCATTAAAACGAAGCTTTCCGCCATAATATTCGGCTCGGTGCTTCTGATCTTGGCGCTTAATTTAACGCTGAATACATACAGCACACGAGAAAATCTGCGGAACGAAGTGGAACGTAACATGAGGACAACGGCCATGCAAATAGCCGTCTCCGTGGAACAGAGCAATTACAGCTCCAATTACGCGGAACAACTACTTGCCCAGAATTTGCGGATGGCCGCTGTCTATATTGCAAGCCAGCTGGATCCCGATATAGACAATGTAAGCAACTCGGAGCTTAAGGCGCTGGCAGCGAAGGCAGGCGTGTCCAACATCTCGCTGCTGGTCAGAACCAAAGACGATGTAGTGGTTCAGAAGTCCTCCGACTCCAAGGAGCTGGGGCTCCCGACCAAGGGCTGGGGTTACTGGTATACTGCTTTTATCGATTTATTCGAAGGACGGGATGTATCGGTCGCGAAGGGGCAGCGGATGGAGAATTTCTGGTCCGGCCCTTTTGAGTACTCCTCATCCAATCCGGAGTTTATCGAGAAGTGGGGATACTACCATGACGAGAACCATAACTACATTATTGATCCCTATATCCGCAGTACGGCAATCAGCGATTATGTCCGCATCATGAGCCCCGAAGAAATCGTTCAGCAGACGATGAAGGTCAACCCCGATATTCTGGAGATTACAGGGATCAACCCGGTCACCTTCGGCTCGCCTACAATGGCTTCTGACGGCACTGACAGCGTGAATACGAAGCTGCGCAACCGGCCGATCAAATACGGAACTTACCGCTATGGGAATGTTGAGGAGGACAAGCAGGCGGTGCAGGAAGCATTGAGCAGCAAATCGCCTGTTATGCTGGAGACGAAGGCTAACGGAGCCCGAGTGCTGAAGAGCTTCATCCCTGTAACTCTGCCTGACTCCGGCGTCTACGTCATCAGTGTGGTCAGCAGCTATTCCGTTATTTCATCGGTGCTGAAAGAGCAGATCTGGAACAGCGTCCGCATCTCGTCCATTCTGCTTGCCTTCTTTCTGGTGGGAAGCTATGTGCTGGCGGGATTTATTATCCGGCCGATCCAGGCGATCCTTGCCAAGGTGCAGGATGTATCCCAAGGCAAATTTGATCCTCCACTTCTTGTAGGCAGCCGCGATGAGCTGGGCCAGCTGGCGCTGCGCATCAATTCCATGACGCGCAATCTGGAGCTGCATACAAGCCGTCTCCGAAGAACGCTGGAGGAGAACCGTGAAGTGAAGGAACATCTGGAGTCCGTCATTAACGGAACCTCGGATGCGATTCATACCACCGATATGGACGACCATATAGTCAGCGTGAACCGGGCATTTGAGGAGCTGTATGGCTGGAAGAAGAGCGAGGCGTCCGGGGAGTCGCTTCTCCTGATTCCGGACTCCGTTCAGGAGGAGGAGAACGACAGGCTTGAGCGGTTAATTCGCGGCGAGCAGCTTCCGCCAACAGAGACGCTGCGTCTGAAGCGGGATGGAACGGTGGTGGAGGTCAGCGTAAGCACTTCCGTCATTCGCGACGAGAACGGGCATCCGATGTCTTTTGTCCATGTAACCCGTGATATGACAGAGCGCAACCGGATGGAGGAGCTTCTGCGGCAGTCCGAGAAGCTTACGACAGTCGGACAGTTAGCTGCAGGCGTCGCCCATGAAATCCGCAACCCGCTGACGACGCTTAGGGGATTTCTGCAGCTTCAGAAGGAGAAGAGCCTGCTCATTCCCCTGCACGTGGATTTGATGCTCTCTGAGCTGGACCGGATCAATCTGATTGTCAGCGAATTCCTGATCCTGGCCAAGCCGCAGGCGGTCCGGTTTCAGCGAAAGGATGTGCGCCAAATTTTATGCGATGTCGTATCGCTGCTGGACAGCCAGGCGCATCTGCATGACATCCAGGTCGAGAACCGGTTTGAATATGGTCCTGCCATGGTACACTGTGAAGAGAACCAATTGAAGCAGGTGTTCATTAATATTATCAAAAACGGAATCGAGTCCATGTCTTCAGGAGGAACGCTGACACTGGAACAGAAGCATGTGGATAACTCCATCGTTATCATAATCACGGACGAAGGCGAGGGCATTCCCGAGGAGGTTCTGCCGAAGCTGGGCCAGCCGTTCTTTACGAATAAGGAGACAGGGACGGGACTCGGCCTTATGATCAGCCAGCGCATCATTCAGGCCCATAAGGGACAGCTGGAAATCGACAGCCGGGTCGGTTATGGAACCTGGGTGACGATCACGCTGCCGGAAGCCGGAGAGCGTGAGGGTGATATAGATTAGGGAAGCCCGCAGCAAGGACAAGAAAGAGAGTGAGAGCGCAGCATGAGAATTAACAAGTTTATCAGTGAGACGGGCTACTGCTCCCGCCGCGAAGCGGACAAGCTGGTGGAGGACGGAAGAGTGACAATCAACGGTGAGAAGGCTGTTCTGGGCAGTCAGGCCGAGTCCGGGGATGATGTCCGGATTGACGGAAAGGTGCTCCGTACCGAATCCAGGACGGTCTACATCGCGCTTAACAAGCCGGTCGGCATTACCTCAACGACGGAGAGCCATGTGAAGGGGAATATCGTCGATTTTGTCGGCCATCATGAACGGATCTTCCCCATCGGCCGGCTGGATAAGGATTCCGAAGGACTGATTCTTCTAACCAATGACGGCGATATCGTCAATAAGATTCTTCGCGCCGAGGGGCGGCATGAGAAGGAATATGTCGTAACCGTCGACCGTCCGATTACGCCTTCCTTTATTGAGGGCATGTCCAGCGGGGTCAAGATCCTCGGGGAGAGGACGCTGCCTTGTCAGGTAACCCGTATAACGGAACGGGTATTCCGGATTATTTTGACCGAGGGCAAGAACAGGCAAATCCGCAGAATGTGCAGTGCCTTCGGCTATGAGGTGCGGCGGCTGCAGCGGATCCGGATCATGAATATCCGGCTGGGGAACCTGAAGGCGGGTACCTGGCGTGATCTGACGCCTGCTGAGAAGAAAGAGCTTGGGGACATGCTCGATTATCAGCTTCAGTGACCATACGATCCTCTTTCGCTCCAGACAGGAGCCGGAAGAGGATTTTTAAATAGAAGAATGTATAAACTGCGCGCTTATCATAGCCTTCTATTTCTCGGTAAACGCATGGCGTCTAATGACGCCGTAAGGCGTTTATCCTTGTATGAAAACTCATAGTATACGGGAAGCAGGCCTTACTACAATGGTTGGGTCAGGATCTCCAGACATCCGTCCAGTTGGGAGGCTGCTCATATGCAGGAGTCACGAACGGCTATTTTTTATTTTTCAGGAACGGGAAATACCGAGGTTGTCGCCAGGCTGCTGTCCGAAGCATTGACCAGGGAGGGCGGTGGAGCAGACCTGTTCAGGATTGAAGACATTATCAAGGGGCATCGAACGCCGGATTATGCCGGATATGGTTTAATCGGGATCGGGCATCCTGTTATGGGCTTTGGAGCGTCCAGCCTGGTGGAACGGTTCGTCAGACAACTGCCTTCCTCCTCTGGGACTCCGGTCTTTGTCTTTAAGACGGCATCTTCCCCTCACTATATCAATTACGGAGCCTCCCATGTCCTGCTGAGGAGTCTGCGGCAGAAGGGCTACAGCCCCTTTCATAATTCACTTCTCGCCATGCCCTGCAATCTCTTCATGAAATATGATGATCGGCTGAACAAACAGCTGTACGAGGCTGCCAGGAGGAAGACGGAGGACATCGGGAATGAAATCAGGGGAAGGATGCCTCGGAAGCTTAAGATGAACCTTTTGCTGAGAGTGGTATTAAGGTCAGTGTATTGGGGAGAGGGGATTGCCGCCAGATTTTTCGCAAAAGGCCTATCGGCTTCCTCCTCCTGCACGTTGTGTATGAAATGTGTGCGGGAATGTCCGGTATCCAATATAAAAAAGACGGAGCAAGGCCTTTCTTTCGGCAGTGACTGCATGTGGTGCATGAGGTGTATTTATAATTGTCCCCGGGAAGCGATCCAGGCGAAATATATTCGCTCCTGTGTAATTCGTCCCTATACGGGAGGGCCCAGACTTCAAGAACTAGCTGAGGATTCAGGAAACGACGGAAGGTATGTGACGAAAGACTCCAAGGGCTATTACAGGCACTTTATCGATTATTTAGAGGAGGAGTAGTGTCTTCAGCAGAAAAATCCCCTCCGGCTTACAGTTCTCGTTCAGCTTGCTGTGAACGCTCGCACTGTATGGCTGGAGGGGATCTACGTTAAAAGGGATAAGAGTTATTTCGCGGATACTGACGTCGTCTTCGTGGTATCCTGGTATTTCCGAAGGATCGACACCTCAACCCGGCGATTCTTCGCGCGTCCGTCCGCCGTGGAGTTATCGGCTACCGGATGGTATTCCCCGTATCCGATGACGCTGAATTTCTCGGGATTCAAGTACGGATTGATCAGCAGAATTCTCATGAACTGCAGGGCCCGATTGGCGCTGAGGTCCCAGTTGGAGGAATACTGGTTGTTCGAGATCGGAATATTGTCGGTATAGCCTGACACGACGACACTATAATCCGGGAACGACTGAAGGATGTATGAGATCGATTTGGCCAGCTGCCGCGACTCCGGCTTGACGTTAGCCTGTCCGGAAGGGAACAGCGCGTTGTCGCTTATCGTGATAAGAAGCTGCGACTGATTGAGCTTCGTTTCGAGCAGATCCGTCAAATTATTCGCCTTGATGTACTGGTCGAACTGCTTCTTAAGTTTCTCGAGGTCTTCCTGCTCTTTCTGGCGGAGCTTGGCAATCTCGTTCTCATTGCGATTGGTGTCCACCACGTTGTCGTTCTTCTTCGCCTTGCCTTCATCGAGATTGCTATTGGTAGGGGCCATCGATTGGTAGTCCAGCACCCCTGTCCCGCCGTTCAGAGCGCTGCTGAAGGCCTGGGCCATCTCTTCAAACTTCTTGGCGTCCGTCGCGCTCATGGCGTACAGGACGAGAAACAGGGCGACAAGCAGGGTCATAAGGTCGGAATAAGGAAGCAGCCAGGATTCGTCGGCATGCTCTTCATGATCCTCGTGCTTAGTCTTTTTGCTCATTCGCCCCACCTTCCTTCTGATTCAGCTTGGCGCGCTCTGCGGGCGTAAGGAAGACGGACAGCTTCTGGTTAATGGCGATAGTGGAGACGCCGGATTGGATGGAGAGCAGTCCCTCCAGCATCATCATGCGGATCTCCATTTCCTGCTTCGACAGACGCTTGAGCTTGTTCGACATCGGATGCCATAAGACATAACCGGTAAAGATACCGAGCAGTGTGGCGATAAATGCCGCGCCGATTGCGTGAGCGAGCTTCTCCATGGCGCTCATATCCGCAAGGGCGGCGATCAGACCGATAACGGCGCCGAGCACCCCGAGTGTCGGGGCGTACATGCCGGCTTGGGAGAATATCAGGGCTCCGACTTTATGGCGCTCCTCGGTTGCATGAATATCCTCCATCAGGACATCCTGAACGAACTCCTGGTCATTGCCGTCGATAATCATCCGCATGCCGCTGCGGAGAAAATCATCCTGAATCTCTTCCACTTTGGATTCAAGCGCCAGCAGGCCTTCGCGGCGGGTGATAGACGCCCATTCCATGAACATGGAAATGACCTCTTGCTTACTGATCATTCTCTTCCCGCCGACGAAAATGATCTTGAACAGCTTCGGTACCTTCTTGATTTCAGACATCGGGAATGCCATAAATATGGAGGCAGTCGTACCCACAAGAATGATGGTAAAGGCGGCGTAGTTCTTAAGCGCGATGAGCGGCGCCCCTTTGAGGAACATCCCCAAGATAACAGCTACAAGACCAAGAATCAGACCGATAATTGATGAGATTTGCATGCATACACCTCGTCCATGAGTTTTAAATATTGAACTCCGCACCTTTCATCCGTGAATGGCGGCGGGCCGATCGGCGAAGTACAATGAAGCCATAATTTATTTATCGACAGCACGGCCTTTTTTGTGAAGGCGTTTAGGCTATAATGGGTAAGGAAAGGGTATTCATAGTCTTTAGAAGCGGAGTGATAGCAGTGGGTGTGAAGCATGGAAGAGATTACGGCGATATATTGAACGATTTAACGAAAGCGGTTGAATGCATACCAGACAGCTATCTGTTCTTTGAAATGGACCCGGAAGAGTGGCAGAAGCTGCCCCGTGAATCGAAGCTGGAAGTATGGGAGGCGCTCGCGGAGGATCTGTTCTTTGCTTTGGGCAACGAGCCTGTCATACAAGTGGGCAGCGGTGTCGTGATTTATGATAAGGAAGGACATCGGATCAATATTCTGGTCGGAGAAGAGGATTTGGAGTCTGTCGCGCTGATCTGAGGACTCCGCTCATTTGCCCCGAATGTGCCCTCATGGTAAAATTGGGGGTGTCCAAGGTATAAATGCCGGGAGCCCAGAATACATTAAACCGAAAATAAGCCTTAGCCTGGCGCATCCCTTGGATTGAAGACTGAGGGATGTTTGTTTTAAGGAAGGCTGCGGGAAGCCGGCGGCTGTCAAGGGAGGAAATCTAAAGTGCTGTTAACCGAGGGAGAACTGCAGGAGCAGATAGGCAAACTGGATGGCTGGAAGCTGGATGACGGAGCCATGGTGCGCAAATATGTGTTCAGCGATTTTATGAAGGGGATTGCCTTCGTGGATGAAGTAGCCGCCATTTCGGAAGCGTTCGCCCATCATCCGCATATTACCATCGACTATAAAACGGTTACTCTGCGTCTGTCAACGGGTGAAGAAGGCGGAATTACCGCGCTCGACGTTCGGGAAGCCCATGAATTTAATGAGGCGTTCGAGAAAACACGGTAAGAGAAAACACGGTAAAAAAAGACACGGTAAGCCCATTACCCGGAAGCTCAAGAATCGCGCAATAGATACAGCATTAAAAAAATACGCCTTCTTTCGCTGAAGCCGCGAGGCTGCAGGATGGAAGGCGTATTTCTGTTTCTCGTGTATCTCCTGGCGTCTAAAAGACCGCTGCAGGCGTTTGTCGATGATACTCCGTTTATTGCTTCCCGGACAACGGCAGGTCACATGGCACGCCCGCAATTTCCTCCGGTTCGACTGCGTATCCGCTTTCTATAGTCAGGCTCGCGATTTATCGTAAACCATGCAATAAAACGGCTTAACTCCATTTGGCGTCCGGCGCTCGTAAGCATCGGTAATGGTGAAGCCGGCCTTCCGGTAAGCGCGGATCGCTCTCTGGTTCCAGGTGAGGACCTCCAGGTCGATTTCCCGCCGGGGATACCGCTTGCGGGCTTCCTCGATGATTGCACTGACGAACAGATGCCCGGTGCCCTGGCCGCATAAATCGGGATGCATGCCGAGCCCCAGCCTTACTGTGCGGACCTCACCGTCTAAAGGGAATAGCTGGGCAAAGCCGCAAAGCTCGTCATTCTGATTCATAATCGAAACATACTGCTCCCGGCGGATGCGCGGATCCCCGAATTCGATGCCGAGCGCCTCCATCTGCTCCCAGGATAGCCAGCCGTAAATATTGTAAGGCGCCTTGTAATGCCAGGTGCAGATATCTTTGGCATGCGCGGCTGTCATAGGGACGGCGTGAAAAATTACAGGTGAGCTAATCATAAGTTCAGCGGCCTCCTTATCCAAGAGTCAAGACCCTGTGCTTCTGACCTTTATTTAAATTATATACAAAAAGGGCCGAACCGACGCAAAAACTTTCCTCGGTGTCCGTACCCAATTTCTCAAATAAATCGCCGAAATTTGTCATTTCCTTCATAAACGGCGTTTGACAAATTTTGAAAGGGGTAAATGGTAAATAAGACGGTCAAAATGTCGCGTATCAAATAAAAAACCCTGCGGTCAGCGACCGGCAGGGGCAAATCTACATTAATAGTACATTATTGAACGTTATCGTCATCCTGCGCATCGGCAGCCGCAGCCTGGTACTTGGTGTTGCTCATAACGCGTTTGGCGCCGACGTAGCGGTTCACATAGTAGCTGTCACTCAAAGAGGTAATGATAACGCCTCTGGAAGTGGAAGCATGGGCGAATTTGCCGTCGCCGACATAAATGCCGACATGGGATACACCTTTTCCGCTAGTGTTGAAGAACACGAGATCCCCCGCTCGCAGCTCACTGCGGGATACCGCTTCGCCCATCTGATACTGAGAGCCGGACTGATGCGGCAGATCAATTCCGATTTGATTGAACACGTACATGGTGAACCCGGAGCAATCAAATCCGCTCGTCGTTGTGCCGCCGGATACATATTTGGTTCCGATCGCGCTGCCAATCACCTTATCCATTTTGGAATCGGCGAGTGCGCTGCCTGCTCCGATTGTTAGAACGATGGAGAAACTGAGGAATGCTGCCACCAACTTCTTCTTCAAACGAATGGACTCCTTCCAATGCCTGCGAGGTTAGCTTAAGGGTTCGGTAGAAGGTCCCCTATGACCACTCTTTAAATAGGAGGTCAATTCACCCAAAGATGGTTCCCCCGCTTCCCTGCTTCAGGGAACTCGGCACCTACTGTAATTGTGATTTCGATGTATAGCGATTCATTCGTAACAAAAAGATCGCGAAAACGTTAATATTCATTACAAAAATGTTACTAAGATTTCATTGCGATAATTGTAACAAACCTTTAGCCGCTTGGCAATCATTTTGTACATAGCTGTAATCATTTTTATAACGCTTTCATTTAGGCGCTTACCTATGAATTTGTCCAAAACCCGCGAATTCTATGGGATTGAGCATCTTTGAGGACCGACAAAAAAATTTGTTTTTCATTTCTCGCGGGGACTGTTTCAGGGCGAATGATCTGGTGTATATTTACCTTAAATAGGAAAAAACCCGGAATTGATCGGAGAAATCAGATCCGGGTGGGTAATGATTGCAAATCATTAATCGTATGCGACCGATTGATAAGCGGTTTTGCTCATAACGCGCTTGGCGCCTACATAGCGGCTGGCCCAGTACGACTGGCTCAGTGAGCTGATCGTGACGCCGTGCGAGGAGGAAGAATTGGCGAATTTGCCGTTGCCGACATAAATACCAACGTGGGAGACGCCTCTTCCCGTCGTATTGAAGAAGACAAGATCGCCAGAGCGCAGCTCGCTGCGCGATACGGAGGATCCTACTTTGTATTGCGCTTGAGAAGTGCGAGGAAGTGAAAGACCGAGTTTCGTGAAGACATAGCGGGTATATCCCGAGCAGTCGAAGCCGGCTGTTGTCGTGCCGCCGGTTTTATAAGAGATTCCGATTGTTTTAGAGATAACAGTGTCCATCTTGGAGTCTGCGAAAGCGCTTCCGGTACCCAATGTGAAAGCCATCACAACACCCAACGCAGCGGCTGCGATTTTCTTCTTGAACGATTTCAACTGAAATTCCCCTTCCAAATGCCTGCGTGGTTAGCTTAAGGATTCGGTTTGAAGGTTCCCTATGATCCCTCTGTTACGAGATCAATTCACCCAAAGAAATGGTTCCCCCGCTCCCCGGTGCCCAGGGATTTGGCTTGTTGTGCACCTCAATATGAATTCGACATAATTAGACTACAGTCGTCAAAATAGCTTATCTTTTTAAAAGATTACAAACTTGTTACCCTCAACACAAGCCTCATTGTAGCAGAGGTTTTCTCGTTTGGCAAATTCTTTTCGTCCGAGGAAGAGTTTGGAGAAGGGGAAATAAAAGAAGAGTTCAGATTCCCGTCAAGGATTCTGAACTCTTTTTCTTGAAAAATAGCATAAATGAAAGGGTTTTCCAGGGGGGCTCAGGATCTTATTCGTTCTCCCCGCCAAGTATGATATTGAGAGGCAAGTCCCCAGAGGCCGAATACGAGCGAGGGCAGGGGAGCAAGCTGTCTGAGAAGCAGAGCAGGGAAGCCCGGAAGCAACAGGCCTGTGGCGGCGCTGATTGCAAGGACGAGCAGGCTTCCGCCGCCCATCAGGAATCCGATGCCTGCGGCGGAAGGGAACCGGCGAAGGGCGGTGAGCAGAGATGGCAGGATGCCGGTCTCTCCGGTGTATCCGAACTGCATGTACAGCAGCAGCAGCCGGATGAGCCACACATACAGCAGCCAGGCCAGGAGGACGGGAAGGGCCGTGAGCAGGAGTGAAGGTCCGGAGGGTGAAGTGTGCAGCAGCTGCAAGCCCTTCGGGAGCAACCAGTATAGGGGGAGAAGGGTGAGCACCCACTCGATTGCGCTGAAGAGCAGGATCGGCAGGCCGTACTTCTTCATCCCGGAAAAAAAGAACAGACCCCGTTCTCCGCGGCTCTCCTGATGCAGCTCATACAGCAGTCCCGCCCGAATGAAGGGTGTAAGAAGCAGGCGGACGGCCGCCAGAATCAGCAGGGTCCACAGCCAGCGCATCACGGCCGGGTCATGGAGCAGGCCAAGCTGGGCCTCAACCGAGTACAGCAGCCGGCCGGACGCGCTGCCTCCAGCATTCTCCGAAGGGTAGCGCAGCAGAGCAGGGACGACTGCTGATCTTATGAAACGGTACAGGCAGTATCCCCAGAGCAGCCGATAGATAAATAGCAGAATCAGGATATAGAGCTGTTCTTTTACGCTTTTCCAGCCGCGGGCGATCCAGTTTCTCATGACTTCACCTCACCATCCATAAATTCCGAGCACTGCTTCGATTATGTTCGTCAAACTAACCGTCCAGCGCGAGACGGCTGCGGCCGGAAGGGACGCTTTACGGAAATTGTTCATATGCTTCGTCTCAAGCACAACGTTATGGTCGGGATCGATCTCCGCCGAGAGCAGGGGAGACGCCGAGACGATCTTGAACGAAGTGCGGTCTCCCTGGCCGTCCCAGGTTTTGATCACCGCATGCCCGTCCTGGAAGGTGAACCGGATGCTGACTCCGGGATAGAAGCTGCCTTTGTTGGCGACGGTGACTATGGACTCGCTGTTCCCGGATTTGTCTCGCGATTTCTTAATGTTCTCTACTGCGAAGTCGGGAGCACCCTGTCCGTAGACATACCGGTCAAAATAATCCTGCCAGGATGCGTGGGTTACTTTCTCCACGATTTTCTGAAAATCGGCGGTGGACGGGTGGCGGAAACGGTAGGTGCGCGCATAGGTGGACATAATCGTATCCATCGTCTTCGAGCCGACCTGGTGTTCGATATCCTTAAGCACCAGCTTGCCCCGGATATAGACATTTTGGGTATAGGCGTCCGACCCGCCGTATTTCCAGGCATCCAGCGTCAGCGGCTTGGGCGACGTCACGAGGCTGGCCTGCAGCGGAAGGTTGGGAGACACGCCGTATTCCTGCTCCATCAGGCGATCCTCGGCGTAGGAGGTGAAGCTCTCATCGAGCCAGGCCTCTTCAAATTCGTTGCTGGCCACCATGCCGTAGAAATACTGATGGCCGATCTCATGAATGACGGTCCGCTCCAGCGACGTATCGGGATTGCTGCTCTCGGCCCCGAAAGCGGTGATGAGTGTCGGGTATTCCATCCCCCCGGCGCCGTTGCCCGAAAGGGGAGGGACGACGATGGACAGCGTCGTGTAGGGATAGGGGCCGTACCATTTGCTGAAGGCGCTGAGCGCAGCCTCCGCTGCCTGGAAATAGCGCTCCTTAAGGTCTTGATGCAGCGGGTCGAGGTACAGCTTGATTTTGACCCCCGGAACTTCGGGCGAAGAGAAGGCCTCCTCGGCGCAGACAAAGTCCGGAGAAGCGGCCCAGGCGAAATCATGGACGTCGTCGGCATAGAACTGGTACACTTTGCGCCCGCCCGACGTCTTGGGATTCTTGACCGCGAAGCCCGTAGCGGCGACGGTATAATCGGCGGGAACGGAAATGGCCACACTGTAAATGCCGAAATCGCTGTAAAACTCGGAATTGCCGTGATACTGGTGCAGATTCCAGCCCTCTTCCTTGACTCCGCGCGTACCGGCAGGCTCATACACGCTGATCTTGGGGAACCACTGCCCGGCCATGACGAAGCGGCCGGATTGGCCCATGCGGGCAAAAATTTGCGGCAGGGCGACCTGGAACTGAAGCTTCAGCGTCACGCTCTCTCCGCCGTTCACCGGCTGGGGAAGATGGATCTTGACGAGCGTGCGGTCGTCTTCATTGCCGTCATCGGGCCGGACATACTGCATCCGGTGGAGCAGCGAGACCCCGGTCTCCGTCCGGACGTCGGTAAGCGTCATGGAGCCGAAGCCGTTCTCGGGCATAGTGTCGCCGCGCAGCTTGCCTCCCGATTCGGTCATGAAGGTTGTGTCCTCCGAACTGAAGGCGTTCGGGTAGAGGTGGAAGTACAGGTCGCTGACCGGATTCTTGCCGGGATGCGTCCAGGTTACCGTCTCGGTTGCGGTCACGGTGCTTGCATCATCCGACAGCTCCGCCCCGATGTGATACTCGGTAATCCGGCGGCTTAGAGCCGGAGCGGATGCGGGAGGCTGCGCCTCGGGCAGAGCGGATTTGACAGCCGTCTCCTGGCGGGAGCCGGAGGGGGACTTGGCCGTTTCGGGCGCGAAGACGGGCCGTGCCGCGCTCTCCAGTCCGGTCTGGGATGATGGCAGCGCCCATAGGCCCGTCCCGATCAGAAGGCAGAGAGCGGCCGGAACGGCGATAAATAAGGTGGTGCGGAATCGTCGCTTCATAGAGTAATTCCTCCCGTGACAAGCTTCTACGGGATGTATATGTTGGCATCGGCCGTAATATTAGCTAAAATTAAACTGGGTTTGCCCGAAGCATAAGGAAAGGGAGGGAGCGCGGTATGAGCATGGAAGACAAGCAGCCGGAAGGCAAGAAGCAGATTGCTTTAAATATTGTGAACGCGAAGAGCAAGCATAAAGGATTTGGAGCGGGCTCGATCGATCTGAACAACGTGTCTCCCGTCATTATTGACGACGGCGAAGCCGTAATCGATATCGGCGCGATGCATGCCAAGAGCAAGGTGGAGCGCGGCATCAAGTTCACCCCGAACCGGGAGGAAGTGCCCGGGGGAAGACAGGTCTGGGTAGTCTGGGTCGCTGTGGAACGGACGCCGGAGGGCCAGCATTACGCGGGGCTTACCGCCTGCGAAATGTGGATTGACAGCGAAGCGAAGCGGGGATGGAAGATTCTGGCCGACCATGTGAACAGGCTGGACCGGGCGCTGAAGCGGCGGATTGACGTCGCAGGGCTCGAATCAAGGGAGAAAGCGGCGCTGAAATCGCTGCTCATGTCCCACAACGAAGACTGGTGGAATGACTCGCCCGAAGAGCTGAAGCAGGCTCTGGAGGGCTGAAGATGCGTTCCCTGTAGACACAAAGGCACCGCGGATTCCTTGAAGGTCAAGGAACGCGGTGCCTTTTTTGAAGGGAGGCGCACTGAGACAGGAAGCCTGTGCGGCGCGCCCGTCCTATGTAATGCGGCTGCCTGTTCGTGGTTACGGCCGGGCTAGCGGCCGCTTCCCAGCTTGCGCTTCAGCTGGCTGACTCTGGCCTGGCTGATGCCGAGCAATTCGGCCAGCTCTTTCTGGTTGGCTTCGGGATGCTCCAGCATCATCTGCTCCAGCCGTTCACGGAGCTCATCCGATTTGGTCCGTTTTCTGCTTCCGCCAAGGGCATCGGCCTCTGCGGACGCGGACTCTCCCTCATCCGGCTGGCCGGCCGGTGAATACGATTCAGATCCCGGATTCGTCAGTTCGCCAAGGCAGCGGCTGCAAATGAATTGATCCTTGAAATAGGTAACGTTGTCCAGACTTCTGCAGAAGGTGCATTCGGTCGAGGTGTATTTCCGCAATACGATGATGTGATCGTCCAAAATAAAAAACTCGATAGGATCCCCGATTTCGATATTGCGTGTCATGCGGATTTCTACGGGAACTACAATGCGTCCAAGGTTGTCCAAACTTCGGATCATGCCTGTATCCTTCATCCCATGTCCCTCTTTTGCTTCTTCAGATTTGGTTGTTTTTAATGATTATAGCAGTAATTGGTTATGAAGATAAGGGGGGTAATCAAAAGATGAAGGGGGGTAAAATATAGGTAAAATGGACTTTCTGCTCTTTCACAAACGATGTCCATTCAAATGAAAGCGCGTCCCCCTCCCGTCCGGCATAGCTCAGCCCGTCGCCGGGATAGTCGATCTCGGTATCCGGGTAAGCCTCCAGCCACGCCTGATCCTCCGCGCTTAAGAGTTCACGGTACAGCGTAACGCTGTGGCCAGTCCTGCGGTCGATCAGGATTAGGGTTCCTTTTTGGAACGTCCGTACAAGCAAAAAGTCTGTATCCACAGCCTCCACTGCGTAGGCATCATCGATGCCGGTTATGTCCGCCAGATTGTATGTTTTATAAATATGGCCGTCCGGATTGACGAGTCTTAAGGTGGTCCCGCCCATCAGCACCAGGTTGCCCTGAAAGGCAAAGACATCCTCCTTGAGGCCGTACATCCGGGGGTTCCAGTAATGGGTGACGGCCTGGCGGATGACGGAGCCTTCCGTGATGAGCAGGCGCCAGCGGGTATTGCTTAAGTGGGGCTCTCCGCTGACATTATGGATGTCGACGGCATAGCTTCCATCGTTGATTCTTCGTGCGGACATGCTGACCCAGTCGAGATCGTGGGCCTGAACGGCTCCTGCGTAACGGGGAACCAAGCCGCTCCGGCCGCTGTACAGGGCACCGTATTCCCGATTCAGCCAGAACAGCTGCCGGTCTGCCCGGGTCAGGACATACCTGGAAGCATAGGGAATGGAGAATGTGCTTCCTCCTCTCCAGGACACCGGGATTCCAAACGCCTTGGAGAAGAGCTTATCGGATACATAAGTCACGCCGCCCCGGACCAGGGTCTCGCCGCCCAGCGTGATCACGCCGCCGGAGGCGGTATAGGCTTTGGCCTGTCCGGACTTGAGGCTGACAGCCTGGTACAGTCCGGTAACCTCCAGACTCTCTTTGTCCGGATTCCACAAAAGCTGCAGATCCAAATAGGAGGAGAGGTCCCGTAATGGAATATATAGCGTTCCGTTCTCGCGAAATCCGGAATGCTCCAGCGTAATTTCATTTGCGATGGCCGCGCTCTGCGCAGCGGGAGCGTTGGATGCGGAGGACGGTGCGGACGCGGCTCCCGCAGGTGCCGGGACATACAGCAGCAGCGCCAGACTGGAGACTGCAGCCAGCGCGGAGGTCATGCGAAAGACTCGGTTTCGGATCATAAGCAGGTATACCTCTTTCCGTGTTCCGGATCGTTCCGGAATATCTATAAGGTCATGTTATAAGACGATGATAACTGTAAAAAAGTTGCAGATTAATCAGCCGTAAGGTGACGCCTGTTCAAAAGCCCCTCCGGCACAAGCCTACAGGAGGGGCTTCTTCGAAATATATAAACATGCGGCGCCATAAAGACGCCGCCAGATGTTTGTCCTTGGCTCTATTTATGTTTTTACCCGCCAGGAAGCAGCCGAAACGCAGCAGCTCTCTGCATTACATCCAAAGGAAGGCTTCAGCGTCAGGATCATGGATGGAGACATAAGGATTATCCCTGAGATAGAAGCGCCAGGGCAGCTTGGCGTACTCTTCGGCATAGGCGATGTTGATGCGCGGAGCCCGGACGGCATCCAGCCTGCGGGGGTCGCCGCCGCATTCCAGCCAGAGCGGGCCGTCCGGGCGGTCAATGCGAAGCCCGTTCAGGCTCCGGTCGATCCGGAGCGCCTTCGCCAGCTTGCCTGGCCCTCCTGACAGATCGGAGGGCTTCCGGATGAGCGTTCCCCGGTTGGCAGCCATCAGCGACGCGTCCCTTGGAGTCAGCGGCTCCACGGCGCGAATCAGGACGGCGTGGGGGTTATCCGCCTCCGCTGTCACTACATTGAAGCAGTTATGCATGCCGTAAATGAGGTATACATAGGCCGTTCCGCCGGGGCTGAACATCGGCTCTGTCCGTTCGGTCCGTCTTCGGCCGTAAGCATGGCTGCCTTTGTCCTCGGCTCCTCCGTAGCTCTCCGTCTCCACGATCACGCAGCGAATATCGCCGTCTTCGGTGCGCCGGACCAGATGCTGTCCAAGCAGCAGAGGGGCCGCCTGAAGCGCGGGCAGGGCAAAGAAAGAAGCTGGCAGCGGGCTGCCGGGAATGAAATGCAGGTCCAAATCCATAGATGCAGGGGCACCTCCTTGAAGCGGACGGGCGCAGGCCCGCCTCTGCCGGGCATTTAAAATCGCTCCTGACAATGGCTCTATGGTAACTGTTCCTTCAAGAAGTTGGCAAGCGCCCACCCTAGGGGCCACTGGCGCCCGTCAGGCTCTGCCACCAACCTTCGAGCGTCCACAAGCGTCTGTTGACGCGCTGAATCACTATTAAGACACATCGTCGGGCCGGATCAGGCATCAGGCCCCCGGCAAGCACCGGGCCTTGTTAATTCAGCCACCAGCGCTTCAGGTCGCCCCACCAGGAGTGGCTCTCCTCCGCGTCTTCCTTCGCACCTGCTGCGTTCTTGCCTGCCTCTTCTGCCGGTTGTCCCTTTCCGTGCCGGTCGCAGACTTCGGTCGGTTCTGTTCCGGCGATGAAGGTCTCCAGCACTTTGTCCGGGCATGAGGCGGTCGCCAGCTTGCCGCTTTGCGGATCGATATAGACGCTGACCACACCTTCCGGAATCGGAAAAATCTTCGGCGGCACATTCTCCAGCGCCGTCTCTGTGTACTGGGCAAAAATCGGAGCGGCCCTTCGGGCCTCCGTCGTTGTAATGTCACGTCCTTTGTCATACCCGACCCACACTGCGGTCGCCAGCTCCGGCGTGAAGCCGACCATCCACGCATCCGTGTCCGTCGTGCCGGTCTTGCCGGCCACGGGCCGCTTGATAAGCGAAGCGACGCGGTTGCCCGTGCCGCCCGTCTCGAACACGCCCTCCATCAGCCGGGTCAGCACATAAGCCGCGGCCGGCGACACGATGCTCTCACCTTGAGCCTGCGGAGTTTCATACCGCACATTTCCCTGCGCATCCGTAATTTTGAGGATCGAGGTTGCTGGCATCTTAACGCCGCCGTTCCCGATCACCGCGAAGGCTCCGGCCATTTCCAGCGGGCTGACGGGAGAGGCGCCAAGCGCTAGCGATGGGACATCGGCCAGCGGGCTGTCGATGCCCATTTTTCGAGCCATTTCGATAACTTTCTCTGTGCCCACCTTCATGATCGTATTGACCGCGTAAATATTGTCGGAGGCTGCGATCGCCTGGCGCATATTGATTTCGCCAAGGTATTTATCCCCGAAATTTCGGGGCTGGTATGTCTTGCGGTTATTGTCGTAATGGAACAGGGTCGGCTGGCTGTTGAACACGGTGAGGCCGGTCATCGCCTTCTCCGACAGCGCGGTCAGATACATGATCGGCTTGAAGGACGAGCCGGGCTGACGCGTCGTGGCCAGAGCATGGTTGAACTGATTGGTCCGGTAATTGACGCCGCCGACCATCGCTTTGATAAATCCGGTTCTGGGGTCGATCGACACAAGGCCCGTCTCCAGGTCTCCGGCTCCGTCCATCCCATGAGCCACCGCCTGCTCGGCCGCCGCCTGCATATCCGGGTCCAGCGTGGTATAGACATTGAGGCCTTCCATCTCCAGCTCATCCGGGGTCATGCCGAGCAGCTTGGCGGCTTCTGCGCCGACATAGTCGCGGAAATAGGGAGCGGTCAGGGAAGCGGCCTGCTGTCCCCGCGGCTTCAGATTCCACGGCTCTGCTTCGGCACGGTCGGCTTCAGCCTGTGTGATCTCCCCAAGGTCCACCATGGCGGTCAGGACGAGGTGCTGACGCTTCTTGGCGTTATCCGGGTGGGTATATGGCGAATAATAGGTGGGCCCCTTGGGGATTCCCGCCAGAAGCGCGCTTTCGGCCAGATCGAGCGAAGCTGCCGGTTTGCCGAAATACATCTCAGAAGCCGCATCAATCCCGTATGCGCCGTGGCCGTAATAGATTTCATTCAGATACATGCGGAGAATGTCGTCCTTGCTGTACTTCATTTCAAGCTGGAGCGTGTACATCGCTTCCTTGGCCTTGCGGGTCCAGGTCTTCTCATGCGACAGGTACAGATTGCGCGCCAGCTGCTGGGTCAGCGTGCTTGCGCCCTGGGAGCGGCTGCCGTTCTCCAGATTGACAATAACCGCGCGGCCCATGCTCTTGAAGTTGAAGCCGGTGTGCTCGTAAAATTTGCGGTCCTCGACAGCGAGCGTGGCCTGGATAAGCAGGGGGGAAATCTCCTTTAGGCCCACGGGGTGATGGCTCCGGTTGTCGGGAGAGAAGACGGCAAGCACATTTCCCCTGGCGTCCAGCAGCCGGGAACGGGTATCCTCCGGCACTTTCGGCAAATCTTTCTGATACAGATATCCAAGCATTGCGCCGGAGAGCAGAAGCAGGAAAACGGCGGCGCCAAGAATTAGCCGGAACAACCGGCGCAGCCGGCTTTTGCGGTGTGATGACGGGCCTTGGGACTGATGCGGCATGGCGACCAGGCTCCTTTATTGTGAAAGTGATGGGTGTGTAGTCGGGTTCTTTTTACCATTATGGGGAAGGGAATGCCGGGATATTCATTCAGGAGCGGGGAGATTCCGGGGTGGAATGTCAGTGATCTGCAGTCGAAAGTGAAGATTTTGACCCTTTTTTGTGATATTTGGCGGTGGATGCTCCGGACGGGAATGCGATATACCTGGAAAGGGACAGGGTAATGAATAACGGGAGGCGAATTGGATGAACAAGATGAACGTACGCAAAATGAACATGCTGCTGGCCGCCGCGCTGGCCATCCTGCTGGCGTTCCCCGGATGGGGCTTTGAAGCTACGGCGGTGGAAGCGGCCCCGGCTTCTTCCGGAGGAGCGGGCGACCACGGTCTGCTGAAGAGCCTGCAGGAGAAGGAGCTGAAGACGGGCTCCGGACCGCTTGCCTTCACCGATATTGAGTTCCTCAGCGCCACTACGGGCCGGGCGGCCGGGAACGGGTTCCTGATCGGCACTTCCGATGCGGGATTGACCTTCCAGACGATTTATGAAGGACAGTGGTCCTTCAGCGATATTGAATTTCCCGATAATGTATACGGCTGGGCGCTGGCATCGCTTGAGCAGGGGGAGACAGGCCGTTATCTGATCGCGACGACGGACGGCGGCTCCCACTGGAAACGGCTGTCGGACCATCCCGTGACCTTCAGCCGCGTCGATTTTAGCGACCGTCTTCACGGCTTCGCTTACGACTGGGCCTTCGTCTACTATACAAGCGACGGCGGCAAGACGTGGAGCAAGCTGACGACGCCGGCCAATACCCGCGGCGCCTACTTCGCCAGCCGCAGCACAGGCTGGGCGGTGACGGTGGCTGCGGGAGACGGTTACCGCATCATGAAGACGACGGACGGGGGCAAGAGCTGGAAGACGACGCTGAAGTCGTCCTTTGATGATCCGGGTTACGCTGAGGTGTATGCGAGCGGCAGTCAGGTATGGGCTGTTCTGTATGGAGGCTTCGGCATGTCCCAGACCTCCTATTCCCTCTACGCCAGCGGGGATGGCGGAGCCAGCTGGCGCCGCGTTATCGCCCAGTCTACGGCGGGCGGAGGCCCAGCCCCGGGCAGCGGCAAGAGCGGACTTCCGAAGGGGCCGGTCTCGGGCAAACCAGGCAATATGCAGCTGGCGGGCGGAGGTGCTTTCCTGCTGGGCTACTCGCCGGCTGGCGAAATGGTAGGCGTCGGACGGTCCTATGACGCCGGCAAGACATGGAGCAATCTGCCGGGAATCCCGGGCTATGACGGCAAGATTTCGTTCACCGGAGCGAAGAGCGGCTGGCTTGCCGCCAGAGGTCCGGAAGGCTCTTCGCTGTACATGACGCAGGATGGCGGGGCGACTTGGAAAGTGAAATTCACATTTGCCGCCAAATAAGCGGATAGCTGACTTCGAGCGGGCGGATGCCGCTCAATAGGGAAATGCCATGAACCAAGCAAGGCCGCCAGCCCTCCGGGGAGGGCGGCTTTCGTCTTATCAGGTTAGCCGGTTATTGCTGGCTGGCCTGTTTTTTGACTGTTTGACTATGGCGGGCCGGGCTGGAAAATGCGGCGGCTGTTTCAGGAGAACGGCTATTGTTCAATTTCAGCTCCTTTGGAGTCTCTCTTTGGAACCGGCAGGCTTCGCGTTGCCCTTGCCCGTATGTTAAAATTCTACATAAATCAACAAGCGCCCGCAGACCGCCTCCGGGACCGGAGTGCGGCCGCCGCGAAGAATCCAGGAGGATCGCATAAATGAGCTTTCGGGTATCCGCAGTGCAGTACCATTTGCATACCATCGCTTCATTTGAAGAGTTCGCCGCCCAGGTCGAGCATTATATCCGGACGGCGGAGGAATTCGCCGCCGATTTCATTTTGTTCCCCGAGTTTTTGACTACTCAGCTAATGTCCATTGGAGACGGTCAGGGCCGGGCACTCGGGATTGAGGATCTGCCGGACTTTACCGAAAGATACCGGGAGATGTTCGCCGGCTTCGCCCGGAAATACGGGGTCCATATTATCGGGGGCACCCATGTGCTGAGACGGAACGGGAAGCTGTACAATGTGGCGCATCTTTTTTATCCCGACGGACAAATCAAGGAGCAGGCCAAGCTGCACATTACACCTGCCGAAGTCGAAGGCTGGAATATGGGGGCGGGAGAAGGCCTTGAGGTCTTTCAGACGGAGAAAGGTACGATCGCCATGCTTACCTGCTATGACATCGAGTTTCCGGAAATCGTGAGGATGGCGAGAGCCAAAGGCGCGGATGTTATCTTCTGCCCATCCTGCACGGACGACCGCCACGGCTTCCACCGGGTGCGGTATACGAGCCATGCCCGGGCGATCGAGAATCAGATCTATGTGGTGCTGACGGGAACGGTTGGTTCCCTGCCTACGGTCGATCTGATGCGGGCGAATTTCGGACAGGCGGCCGTCATTACGCCTAACGATATTCCCTTCCCCCCTAAGGGACTGCTGGCCGAGGGCGAGATCAACGACGATATGATCGTCACGGCGGATCTGGATTTGGAGCTGCTGTACCGCGTGCGGGAACGAGGCTCGGTTACGACCTGGCGCGACCGCAGAACCGATTTGTATACAGATTGGAACTAGGAGGGAGATACGGATGTACCGAAAGGCCTTTTATGCCATGGACCGCGCCACGCCGGTTCCGGCCCTGATCCGCAATTACGGGGAGGCTGACTTTGCCGGGCTGATCGAGATCCAGTCCGAAGCGTTCCCTCCGCCTTATCCGAGCGATTTGTGGTGGAACGAGGAACAGCTTGCGAGCCATATCGCCCATTTTCCCGAGGGTGCGCTCTGTATCGAGGTGAACGGCGAGCTGGCTGGCTCCGTCACTTCTCTGCTGATGGATTACCAGCCCTTGGGCAAGGCCCACTCCTGGTCGGAGGTGACGGATGACGGCTATATCCGGAATCATAAGCCGGACGGGAACTCGCTGTATGTCGCCGACATCTGTGTCCGGCCGAAATACCGGAAGCTGGGGCTCGGACGGGAGCTGATCGCCTCCCTGTACCATGTCGTTGTGCAGCTGCAGCTTGACCGGCTGCTGGGAGCCGGCCGGATGCCGGGCTATCACCGGTACGCCGCCGAGATGTCGGCGGAGCGGTATTTGGAGGAGGTCGTCGCCGGCCGTCTGCAGGACCCGGTCATCACCTTTCTTCTCCGGTGCGGCCGAACGCCGCTCGGTGTGGCCGGCAATTACATTGAGGATGAAGAGTCACGGAATTACGCAGCACTAATGGAGTGGCGGAATCCCTTTAAGGCCTAAAGCAAAAGTTCTGAAGCACAAGTTCTGAAGCGCAGTTCCTGAAGCGTAAGTTCCGAAGCGCAAGTTCTGAAGCGTAAGTTCCGAAGCGCAAGTTCTGAAGTCAGGTTGAAGGCCAAAGGCGGGGCCCGGGCGGCGTCTTATTTTCCGTGTTATATTAATGAGAGAATTTAAATGAAGAAACTGGAATAATCGGAGACCGGAACCATGCCGGCTCCATCGGATAAATCCATCCATAATTAGTCTATCCTTAAAGGGAGAGGTGGCAGTGCTGATGAACTTTACAAGAGTCAACGCCATTTCGGACCCGCTGTTCGCGGGACTTCATAAGCTGATGTCGGAGATTTTTCCGCCCGAGGAGGTGCTGGCCTTCGATCTGTGGAAGGAGCCGCTCGAAGACCCGGGCATTCGGGTGTTCGTGGCGGTGCATGAAGGCGAGGTCGTAGGGGCGACCGAATACCGGTATTACCCCGATTGGAACGTGGCGATGACCGACTTCACGATCATCGGACGGGAAGGACTCGGAATCGGACGCTTTCTCGCGCAGAACCGGATGAAGGATCTGACTGCGCTGGCGGCGGAGAACGGCACGAAGCTTCTCGGCATGTTCGCCGAGATTTACGACCCCTATCGCGCGGATTACAGCTTCGGCGGCATTAAGCCGATGGACCCTTTTGTCCGCCGTGAGGTGCTGTCGCATCTTGGCTACCAACGCATCGATTTCCCGTATGTTCATCCATCCTGGCAGGGAGACGGGGAAGCCGTGAGCGGTCTGGATCTCTGCTTCATGCCCGGCGATGATGAGATTAGCCATATCCCGGCGGCGCTCGTGGCCGACTTCTTGACCCGCTACTACTCGGTGTTGCCGGACAAGCCGAAGGCTTGGGAGGATATGGTGGCGGACCTCCAGACCCGGGAATCGGTCGCCCTGCTGCCTCTGTAGCAAGAGCCGCCTGAAGCGGCAATATCGCAATGTTCATGGAATCTGGCGATTGAATTGCTCCGGCGAACTGGATATAGTAGTACAATGGAAGATGCCCGTGCTTGATCGTGAAGGCGAAGCAGGCCAATGAAGTGGAGGTGCCCGAAATGTCTGATCAACGTCCGGATAAATACGGCGTTTCCGTTACGCTTGCCAGCCGGCACGAGGGAGAGGCCAATGTGCTGAATGTCAGCGGCGAAGCCGTGATTAAGGGGCGGCAGCTGTTCATCCGTTTCGAAGAGCCCGGAGAGGGACCGGAAGGACAGGCAGAGGCGGTTCGGACAACGGTTAAAATCATGGAAGACGAAATCCGGATTATCCGCCATGGCGGCGTGCAGTCCGAGCAGTCCTTCCGGCATGGAAGCCGGCTTCCGGGATTTTACCGTTCTCCCTATATCCAGTTTAATCTCTCCACCGAGACGAGCGCACTTGGCATTGCGCGTGAAGGACGTTCGCTGACGGCTTCCTGGGAGTATGAGTTATTCGTCTACGACGAGCCGTCGGGACAGTTCGCCATTAGTTTGCATATACAGGAGGAACCTTTAGTATGACACAAAGTCAAAATCCGCTTGCCCTGATTCATGAAAAAGTGCAGGCGGCCATTGCCGACGCGGTGGTAGCCGCAGGTCTTGTCCAGCGGGAGGAGCTTCCGGCATTTGTGCTGGAAGTGCCGAAAGACAAGTCGCACGGCGATTTGGCGACTAATGCCGCCATGCAGCTTACGAAGATCGCGAAGCGGAATCCGCGGCAGATCGCCGAAGCCATTATCGAGCATCTGGATACGCAGAGCGCGTCGATCGAGAAGGCGGAAATCGCCGGACCGGGCTTCATCAACTTCACCTTGTCGAAATCGTACCTCTATCCGGTAATCGCGCTTGTCCATGAACAGGGCGACAATTACGGCCGGATCGAGACGGGCAAGGGGCAGAAGGTCGAAGTCGAGTTCGTCAGCGCCAACCCGACGGGAAGCCTGCATCTGGGACATGCCCGCGGCGCTGCCGTAGGCGATGCGCTGTGCAACGTGCTGGATTTCGCGGGCTATGAAGTAACGCGCGAATACTATATTAATGATGCGGGCAATCAGGTCAACAACCTGAGCAAATCGATCGAGGCCCGTTATCTGCAGGAGCTCGGACAGGAAGCCGAGATGCCGGAGGACGGCTACCATGGCGAGGACATCAAGGGCTTCGCCAAAGAGCTTGTAGCCGAGAAAGGCGACTCGCTGCTTGCGATGGCGCCGGGCGACCGCGCTGCGCTCCTCCGCAACTATGGTCTTGAGAAGGAACTCGACAAGATCAAGCGCGACCTGGGCCGGTTCCGCGTCTCCTTCGACATCTGGTACAGCGAGACATCGCTCTACGAGAACGGCCAGGTGCTGCGTGCGCTGGACCAGCTTCGCGACCGCGGAGAGGTGTACGAGCAGGACGGCGCAACCTGGCTGCAGACGACCAAGTACGGGGACGACAAAGACCGCGTGCTGATCAAGAACGACGGCACCTACACATACCTGACGCCGGACATCGCGTACCACAGTGATAAGTACGGCCGGGGTTACAATAAAATGATCAACATCTGGGGCGCCGACCACCACGGCTACATCCCCCGGATGAAGGCCGCCATGGCCTCGCTCGGCAATGATCCGGACAAGCTGGTCGTGCTGATCGCCCAGATGGTCAGCCTGTTCCAGGACGGCGAGAAGGTGAAGATGTCCAAGCGGACCGGCAAGGCGGTCACGATGGAGGATCTCATGGACGAGGTCGGCATCGACGCGATTCGCTATTTCTTCACCATGCGCAGCATGGATTCGCATCTGGACTTCGACATGGATCTCGCGGTTTCGACCTCGAACGAGAACCCGGTGTTCTACGTGCAGTATGCCCATGCACGCGTCTGCAGCGTCTTCCGCCAGGCCGAAGAGCAGGGCGTTGCGCTGCCGGACCCGGCAGCCGTCGATTTCTCGAAGCTGTCGACGGAGCACGAGTACGCGCTGCTGCGCAAGATCGGCGAGCTGCCGTCCGAGATCGCCCTTGCCGCCGACGGCTACGCGCCGCATCGCCTGATCCGCTATGTGTACGAGCTGGCTTCGCTCTTCCACAGCTACTACAAGGCGGAGCGCGTCATCACCGATGACGCGGCCCAGACGCTCGCGCGCCTCGCACTGCTCGGCGCCGTGCGCCAGACCATCGCCAACGTGCTGCGCCTCGTTGGCGTGAGCGCGCCCGACCGCATGTAGGGCGCGAATGTCCCGCCGCCGGGCGGGCCTTCCTGGCCGGAAGGCGCCCGGCGACATGCAAGAAAGCCGCTCCCGCATCTGATCCTTCAGCGCGGGAGCGGCTTTCTTGCGTCAAGCGCCCGCCGAACATGCGCGGCGGGCTATTCCGGGGCGCCCGGCTCGGCACGGCGGGCGCCGGCTTTGGCGCGTGTGCCGATGCGGAGCAGGCGCACGGCGTCGAGCGCGCCCCCGCCGAGCCGGGCGCGCTTCTGGCCCCCCCGCAGCAGCAGCGGCACCGTGCTGCGGCGCAGGGCGAGCTTCAGCTCCCGGGGAGTAATCCCGGGACGCAGGGCGAGCAGCAGGGCGGCGGCTCCCGTTACATGGGAGGTCGCCATGGAGGTGCCGCTCATCTCCTTGTAGCTCTCCTTCAGCCAGCAGGAGCTCACTTTTTCGCCCGGGCCGTGAACATCAATATAGCCGCCCCGGTTGCTGAAAGACGCGACGCGCCGCTTGCGGTCGATCGCGCCTACGGCGATCGTCTCCGGATAACGGGCCGGATAGTCGCCGCCGCGCTTGCCGTCATTGCCCGAGGAGGCGATGATCGGGATGCCGGCCCGGTAGGCTTTGACGACCACCTCGTGCAGCGCCTTGCTCCGGGTCTTCATGCCGAAGCTCATATTGATGAGATCGATCCGGTTCTGCACGCACCAGTCGATGCCAAGCACGATGTCCGAGACATACGCGGCTCCGCTGTGATCGAAGGCTTTGACAGGTACGATGACGGCTCTTGGGGCGACACCCATCATGCCCTTCAGGCCGCCTGAGGCGGCGAGCGTTCCGGCGATATGGGTGCCATGGCCATTGTCGTCGATGGGCAGCATGCCTCGGTGCAGCAGATTGATGCCCGAGGCCAGAGAGGCCTTCAGGTCGGGATGGAGGAAATCGACGCCCGTGTCAATCAGACCGATTTTGACATGAACGCCGGTGGACCTGGACCAGGCCTCCGGGGCCCGGATGGCCCGGACGCCCCAGGGAATGGAGGAGGGGGGAGTCTGCGCGACGGAGGATGAGGAGTACGAGTGGATCTGAATTCGCGAATCTTCCTCAACGGCGATCAGGCCGGCGTATTTGCGCATCAGCTTGAAGGCTCCGGCAGCCGGAACGATGAAGGCCCGGATCAGCGGGGAGGCTTTAACTTTGCGAAGTCCTGTACGCCGCGCCTTCAGCTGCTTCAACTGTGCGAGTGCGCCGGCATACTGACGGGAGTTATGGAAGGTGAGGATGCGCCGTTCCCCGTAGGGGCCGGCCGCGATTTCTTCATGCACCGACTGCCAAAAAGCGTAATAGTCCATAGTCAGCCATCCCCTCTTGTTGCCTTGCTTCCATATGGTATGTGAACGGGGCGGGGGCCGCATGGGAACTTGCCCTTTTTTGGCGAAATGGGCCGCCTGTCGTGTCAAACGAATGCCGGGAACATACAATAACGTAAGGAGGCTACAGCCCTCCTGCGCAGCACAAGCCGCAAGGAGCTTATCCTTGGCGCGGATACAGTCAGGTGCGGAGGATTTCCTCCGCCTTTTCATGTGTGGAAAAAGACCGGGCCGGCGCTTGGACAAGCTGCCCGGATTGGACTTGCATTTTGTTCCCAAATAGGTTTTACTTAGGTTTGTTAATGGATATAAGCGTGAGAGGAAGTGTCCCATTAAATTGAGTACACCACTTAATTTGAAGCTCGATCCCGAGAAAATCAAAGAAATGCCGATGGTCGACCTGGCTTTTCTGATTTTGAAAGCGGCCAATACGCCGTTCTACTACCGCGATCTGATGGCTGAGGTAGCCAAGATGCGTGGCATGAGCGAAGAGGAAATCAACGATACGATTGCCCAGTTATATACCGAAATCAATATCGACGGCCGTTTTGCCTGCGTCGGAACGAATCTGTGGGGCCTGAAGCGCTGGTATCCGCTGGAACGCTCCGATGATCCGGTGGCCAATTCCAAGCGTCCGCGCATCATCAATGACGAGGATGACGATCTCGACGATGATGATTTTACCGAAGAAGAAGACTACTCCGGCGACGACGACGATTTCGATGCCATCGACGAGGATCGCGACGATCTGTACTCCGACGATGACAGCGAAGAGGAAGTTGACGACGACGTGGTGCTGGACGACGAGGAAATGGACAACGAAGAAATCGACGAGGACGACGAAGAATCCGAAGATGACCCGGAAGAAGAAGGGGATTCTGACGAGGACGACGAGGATAAGTATTAAGCCCGAAATGGGTGATAATTCTTCCTTGACATTGATAAAGCCGACAGGGTAAACTAATTGTTGGGCTTATGATGAAAGTCAATTCTATATTTTCAAAAATAAAAAGTGCCCCCGGTTCTGCGGGTGTCACTTTTTTGTTTTTTAAATAGCGCTTTGATACCGGAATATACGGTTTAAGGCTCCCCTGGGCGAAGGAAGGCGGCTTTTTATTTTTTCGTTTTGCCATAGCGCAAACGGGTTACGATAACATCAAACGTCGCCTGAATTTACGGATATTATTTAGGAGGGTTAATGCATTGACAAAGTACATTTTTGTAACGGGTGGCGTCGTGTCCTCCCTTGGCAAGGGAATCACCGCCGCTTCGCTGGGCAGGCTGCTCAAGAACAGAGGTCTTAAAGTGACCATCCAAAAATTCGATCCGTACATCAACGTGGACCCGGGAACCATGAGCCCTTATCAGCACGGCGAAGTGTTCGTAACGGACGATGGAGCGGAGACGGACCTTGACCTGGGCCACTATGAGCGGTTCATCGACATTAACCTGTCCAAGAACAGCAATGTCACGACCGGCAAGGTCTATTCCTCGGTCATCAGCAAGGAGAGACGCGGCGAATACCTGGGCGGTACGGTACAGGTTATTCCGCATATTACGAATGAAATCAAGGAGCGGGTATTCCGCGCTGGCCGCGAGACGGGTTCGGATGTTGTCATTACGGAAATCGGCGGCACCGTCGGCGATATTGAGAGCCTTCCGTTCCTGGAAGCCATCCGTCAGATCAAGAGCGATATCGGCCGGGAAAATGTGATGTACATTCACGTAACCCTCATTCCTTATATCAAGGCAGCGGGTGAAGTGAAGACGAAGCCGACCCAGCACAGTGTCAAAGAGCTGCGCAGCATCGGCATTCAGCCGAACGTGATCGTCTGCCGGACCGAGTACGAGCTGTCCGCAGACATGAAGGCCAAGATTGCGCTCTTCTGCGACATTGATGCGAACGCGGTTGTGGAATGCCGCGACGCTTCGACACTCTACGAAGTTCCGCTGAATCTGCGGGATGAAGGACTTGACGAGATTGTCGTCAATCATCTGAAGCTGACAACGCCCAAGCCGGATATGCGGGAATGGGAAAGTCTGCTGGAGCGCATCAACAAGCTGGAACGGAACGTCGAAATCGCGATCGTCGGCAAGTATGTGGCGCTGCATGACGCTTACCTCAGCGTAGTGGAATCCCTCTCCCATGCCGGCTTTGACGCGAACTCCGAAGTAACGATCCGCTGGGTGAACGCCGAGGAGATTACCGACGAGAACGTGGCAGACAGGCTCCGCGGCGTCGGCGGCATTCTCGTGCCGGGCGGCTTCGGCGACCGGGGGATCGAGGGCAAAATTTCCGCGATCCGCTATGCCCGCGAGAAGGGCGTGCCGTTCTTCGGCATTTGCTTGGGAATGCAGGTATCGGTTATCGAGTATGGCCGTTCCGTTCTTGGACTGGACCGGGCCAACAGCTCCGAGATCGATCCGGGCACTCCGCATCCGGTTATCGACCTTCTGCCCGAGCAGAAGGATATCGAGGATCTCGGCGGAACGATGCGTCTGGGACTCTATCCCTGCAAGCTGCAGCCGAGCTCCCTGGCTATGTCCTGCTATGGAGAGGAGCTTGTCTATGAGCGCCACCGTCACCGCTATGAATTTAACAACTCCTACCGTGATCAGATCGAGAAAGCGGGCCTGCTGATTTCCGGAACGTCCCCGGACGGACGTCTCGTCGAAATCGTGGAGCTTCCGGGACATCCGTGGTTCCTGGCCGTACAGTTCCATCCGGAGTTCACATCCCGTCCGAACCGTCCGCAGCCGCTGTTCCGCGAGTTTGTCAAAGCTTCGCTGGTTCATGCGGAGCAGCTGTAAGGAACATTCCCGGATTGACCGCCGGATGAAGTCAGCATGTCAGCATGAAGATGAAGAGAAGGGCCTCCTTAACTAACGGGGGCCCTTTTTTTCGCAAATCCGCCAATAGATAAAGACGAATATCAAATTTCTGCAATCTCCCTTTCGTGCTATTTTGCGGAATTAATATACGCAATTTTACCATTTAGCAGGAATCTGACAGCAAAGCACGAATAATAGTTCAACGAATGGATTGGTGGAGAGGAAAGGCGGGCGCAACAGGCATAGAGGGCTCTATATTCGGGGGAGGTTTACAAATGGATAAGAAGAAAGTGTTAATCGTCGATGACCAGAACGGGATAAGAATCCTGCTCATGGAGGTGTTCAACAGCGAAGGTTATACAACCTTTCAGGCGGCTAACGGCAAAGCGGCATTGGATATCGTCAACAGCGACCGCCCCGACCTGGTTCTTCTCGACATGAAAATCCCGGGAATGGACGGATTGGAGATTCTGAAGCATATCAAGGAGATCGATCCGGCGATCAAGGTCATCATGATGACGGCATACGGCGAGCTGGATATGATCAAGGAGGCGACCAAGCTGGGAGCGCTCATGCATTTCACTAAGCCGTTCGATATCGATGAAATGCGGGTGGCCGTTAATCTCCATCTGCGGACCGGGTCTATCGATCAATGCAGCTAAAGTCTGGGATTCCGCTCCGAATGAGCCGGAGTCCTTTTTTGTGCTACCCTCAGCGGGGGGATGTATATGTTCGGATGGCCTGAACAGGAGCTATGGACACGGCTTTTTCCGCGCAGGAGAAAGCTGACATGGAGTAGATAAACCCCGCCGCAATGGGTAATAAAGGAAGGAAGAGATGAGGACGGAAACAGGGGTGGATAAATTTCGTCCCGCCGGGACATTTTTTTGCATAACCTATTTAGGTTTTGAGACAGGTTGTGCTATAATATGCCTGTATGTGATGTCGGCTTACAAATAAGCGAGAAACCATCTTTAGGAGGATGAATTTATGCCATTGGTATCGATGACAGAAATGTTGAACAAAGCTCTGGAAGGCAAATATGCGGTAGGTCAGTTCAACATCAACAACCTGGAATGGACACAAGCGATTCTGAGCGCAGCAGAAGCAGAGAAATCTCCTGTAATTCTTGGCGTATCCGAAGGCGCAGCACGTCATATGAGCGGTTTCTACACGATTGTTAAAATGGTTGAAGGCCTGATCCACGATCTGAAAATTACCGTTCCGGTAGCCATCCACCTCGACCATGGTTCGAGCTTCGACAAATGTAAGGAAGCTATCGACGCAGGCTTCACTTCCGTTATGATCGACGGATCCCACCATCCGATCGAAGAGAACGTTGAAATGACCAAGAAGGTTGTTGAATACGCTCATTCCAAAGGCGTTTCCGTTGAAGCCGAAGTTGGTACTGTCGGCGGACAGGAAGATGACGTTGTCGGCGGCATCTTGTATGCCAAATTGGAAGACTGCGTAGCGATCTCCAAGACTGGCATCGATACTCTGGCTCCTGCTCTGGGCTCCGTACACGGTCCTTACAAAGGCGAACCGAACCTCGGATTCAAGGAAATGGAAGAAATCCGCGACGCAGTGAAGCTTCCGCTCGTTCTGCATGGCGGCACTGGCATTCCGGAGCATGACATCAAGAAGTCTATCTCCCTGGGAACTTCCAAGATCAACGTGAACACCGAGAACCAAATTGAATTTGCAAGAGTTGTCCGTGAAGTACTTGCGGCTAAACCGGACGCTTACGATCCTCGTACCTTCATCCAACCGGGCCGTGAAGCCATCAAGGAAACGGTTATCGGCAAGATCCGCGAATTCGGCTCCAGCAACAAAGCGTAAGAACAACAGACATTGGGCATTTCCGCCCGTTTCGGTTATAATGAACTGAATAGTTTCATAATGGAGAGCACACCGCATAGTCGGTGTCTTTCCATTTATAAATATAAGGATTTATAAGCGATGTGCTTACTATTGGCCTTATATTCCCTGTAAACGCCCGTCATCTACTAGTCGCCGCCAGGCGTTTATCCTCGAAAGATCGTTATTATATACAGCTTAATGGCGGAACACCGGATATTGTGCAGGTGTGCCGTTTCTTCCGTGCGATCTTTACTTTATTATTTGTTATTCGGCACGCTGTGGTGCATCGTAAGGTATTTCTGCGATGTGCGCGGACAGTCATGCAGCAAGCCGCGGTTCGTATTGCCGGGCAGCGGCAGTACATCTAGGGGGAACCAACTAATCGATGGAAAAGTTAATGATTGGCGGCGGACGACCGCTGAAGGGCATGGTTACAGTCAGCGGTGCGAAGAACAGTGCAATCGCGCTCATTCCGGCGGCGATTTTGGCCGAGTCTGAAGTTACTCTGGATAATTTGCCTTCCCTTAGCGATGTGGCTGTGTATTCCGAAATTCTGCAGGATCTTGGAGCGGAAGTGAGATGGTCGGGAAGTCAGATGGTGATCGACCCATCCCGCATTGTCTCCATCCCTATGCCGAATGGACCCGTGAAGAAGCTGCGCGCCTCTTATTACATGATGGGAGCGCTCCTCGGCCGGTTCAAAGAGGCAACCATCGGACTGCCGGGAGGCTGCAATTTTGAGCCAAGACCGATCGATCAGCATATCAAGGGCTTTGAGGCGCTCGGGGCGACAGTGTCGAACGAGCATGGAGCCATTCATCTGCATGCCAAGGAACTGAAAGGCGCCAAAATCTATCTGGATGTGTCCAGTGTCGGCGCGACAATTAACATTATGCTGGCGGCTTCACGTGCCAAAGGCTCTACAATTATCGAAAATGCGGCTAAAGAGCCTGAGATTATAGATGTTGCCACACTGCTTAACTCCATGGGCGCCGTTATCAAGGGCGCCGGAACCGAAACCATCCGGATCGAAGGCGTCTCGGAAATGCACGGCTGCCGTCATTCCATTATTCCGGACCGTATTCAAGCGGGGACGTACATGATCGCTGCCGCAGCTACCCGGGGAGATGTCGTTATCGACAACGTCATCCCGAAGCATCTGGAGGCGCTGACGGCCAAATTGCTGGAAATGGGCGTGGAAGTGGAGGAACTGGATGAGAGCATCCGCGTCATCGGCAGGGCTGTCTATGAGCCAGCCGATGTCAAAGCGCTCGTCTATCCGGGATTTGCCACGGATCTGCAATCACCGATGACCACCATGCTGACCCAGGCGCAGGGCGTGAGCGTGCTGAGCGATTTTGTCTACAGCAACCGGTTCAAGCATGTTCCGGAACTGCTTCGCATGGGCGCGAAGATCCGCGTTGAAGGAAGATCGGCCATTATCGAGGGCAGCAGATTGAATGCGGCCAAGGTTAAGGCGGCCGACCTCAGAGCCGGTGCGGCTCTCGTGATTGCCGGACTTACCGTGGAAGACGGAATTACGGAAGTCACCGGGGTCGAGTTCATCGATCGCGGGTATGATAATCTGGTGCCCAACCTTCGCAGACTGGGTGCCGAGGTATGGCGGGAGGAAGAATAGCCTCTTCGGCCTCGTACATCATAATTGGAACGCATGCGGAGCGGATATGCCATACGGCAGCCTCCGCCCCCCATGTCACTCCATTTTCCCCGTTTCCCAAAAAAAGATTTAACCTCTGCTGCATATCTTTCCCCATTTTGGGTAATGCTATCCTAATGAGGATTTTTTCCATACTTGAAACAGTTAAGCGAAATCACTTCTTGCACTATCATTACAGGTTTACCGATTATGCAACCGATTCCTCGCTTCTACATGCAGGCGTGCGCCTTCAGTACATGAGTCCTGACGGCTATCTCAGCCGCTTTTTGGTGATGCCGCACACCTACCCTCTGCAAATTGTCACCTATTTTCTGACATGCCAGATTTTTAAGCGATCTTTTATTTGAGTATCTCTTTTTGCGATTTTATTTAAATTGAATAGGTGGTTATTACATGGATCTTCAAATTTCCGATTTGGAAGAAATGAAGCTGACCGAGCTGTATAAGCTGGCCAAGAAGTACCAGATTCCTTATTATGGGCAAATGAAGAAGAGAGAGCTGATCTTTGCCATTCTGCGGGCGCAGGCCGAGCAAAGCGGTTTGATGTTTATGGAAGGCGTGCTCGAAATTTTGCCGGAAGGCTATGGATTCCTTAGACCGATCAATTATCTGCCAAGTGCGGAGGATATTTATATTTCAGCTTCACAGATCCGCAAATTCGATCTCCGGACAGGAGACCTGGTATCCGGCAAATGCCGGACGCCCAAGGAAAATGAGCGCTACTTCGGGCTGCTTCAGGTTAACGCTGTTAACGGGGAGAATCCCGCAACCGCGGCCGAGCGTCTGCATTTCCCGGCGCTGACACCGCTTTATCCGCAGGATAAGCTATCGCTGGAGGCTTCGCCTACCCACTTGTCCACCCGCATCATGGACCTGCTCGCGCCGGTCGGCCTGGGCCAGCGCGGATTGATCGTAGCTCCGCCCAAAGCGGGCAAAACGCTCCTGCTGAAGGAGATTGCCAACAGCATTTCCAACAACAACCCCGAGATTGAGCTGTTCGTTCTGTTGATTGATGAAAGACCGGAGGAAGTTACCGATATGCAGCGCTCCGTAAAGGGCGAAGTGGTGGCTTCCACATTCGACGAGCTTCCCGAGAACCACATCAAGGTGGCGGAGCTTGTGCTTCAGCGTGCGCTCCGTCTCGTTGAGCACAAGAAGGATGTGGTGATCCTGCTCGACAGCATCACCCGTTTGGCGCGGGCGTACAATCTGGTCGTTCCCCCGTCAGGCAGAACGCTTAGCGGCGGTATCGATCCGGCTGCGTTCCACCGTCCGAAGCGCTTCTTCGGTTCCGCCCGGAACGTCGAGGAAGGCGGCAGTCTGACCATTCTGGCAACAGCGCTTATTGATACAGGCTCGAGAATGGATGATATTATTTATGAGGAATTCAAAGGTACGGGGAATATGGAGCTGCATCTGGACCGCAAGCTGGCGGAACGCCGCATTTTCCCGGCCATCGATATTCGCCGCTCCGGTACACGGCGCGAGGAAGTGCTGCTGACCAAGGAAGAGCTGGATACGATCTGGTCGATCCGCAAGAGCATGAACGATTCGTTCGATTTTGTGGAGAATTTTATCAAGAAGCTCAGAGACAGCAAGACCAATGCCGAATTCCTGGCTTCTTTCGATGTGGCGGGCAACAAGGAATCCGGCAGCGCGAGCGCCTCAGCCAGTGCGGGAGGAACCTCGAACAGCGGAGCTTCCGCGCGGCGTCCGGTTCGCCCGAAGACGGCTTCTGTTACAACGACGACCTGATGACCACCGAGAGTACTTATTCATCATATTAAGAGGAGATTACCATGCATTTAGTATATGCCGACGGGCAAGGAAACGTATATGATCATCCGGAGCTGTATGGACTGGCCCGAAGCGGAGATATGCTTGTCGAACTGCTGGAGGAAGAGTTGATACCGCTGCCGGAAGGGGCGACATTGTCTCTACTTCCCTGTACGAGAGCCGTCGGAATGAATCCGGAGACTGGTGAAATGTTGCCGCTTCCGGAAGACTGCCATGCGGTCGGCGCCCTGCTCCCCCAAGGTTTTACACGCCTGTGCCTGCCCGGCTATGTCAAGACAGACAAGGCTTACAAGCTGCCGCTCTTCGGCTATTCGGCGGTTGTGTGGAAGGACGGGGGATTCTATGTGGCTGCCGATCCGACCGATGATCCCTATAAATGGAATCCTATGAACTGCGACCGCGACGCCGTCCGCAGCGGCGTGGAGAGCCTGACCGCCAAGTATCCGGAGAACCGGCTGTATGGTCACCTTACGAACTGCGCCCTGGGATATGAGTGCCTCACCTCGTCCAATACGTTCCTGAACCGCTGGGAAGGAGGCGTTCCGGTTTCGTATTCCTGCAACGCAGGCTGTTTCGGTTGTATTTCGGAGCAGCCGGACGACAGCGGGTTCGTCTCTCCGCAGACGCGGATGAATTTCCGCCCCCGGGTCGATGAGATTGTTCAGGTCATGCTGGAGCATCTGAAGACACCGGAATCGATCATCAGCTTCGGCCAGGGCTGCGAGGGTGAGCCTTCGACTCAAGCCAAGCTTATTATCGACGCCATCCGCGAGGTGCGCTCGGTAACCGATATGGGCTATATCAACATAAATACAAATGCGGGGCTCAGCGATCATATGCGCGGAATTGTGGACGCCGGCCTTGATTTGATGCGGGTGAGCACGATCAGTGCGCTTGACGATCACTATAACGCTTATTACAAGCCCCGGGCCTACACGCTTGCCAATGTGGAAAAATCGCTCAAATACGCATCGGCCCAAGGCGTTTATACATCGATCAACTATCTCGTATTCCCCGGCGTAACCGATCGGGAGGAAGAGATTGAGGCTATGATCGAGTTTGTGAAGCGGACCGGCCTGAAGCTGATTCAGATGCGGAATCTTAACATTGACCCGGAAAGCTACCTGGAATTGATTCCGCCGGCAAGAGGCGAGATTCTCGGCATGAAGACGATGCTGGAGATTTTCCGGGAGGAGCTGCCGGATGTTGTCATTGGCTCTTATACCCATGTGCCGCCTGCCGGAGAAGCGCGCCCGAAGCGGGCAGTCGTCAAGTAAACAGCGGGGCTGATTTGTCAAGGAAAAGTATTGCCTCAGCCCAAGGTTCGTGATAAACTACGTCATGTGTCTTACATTAACTCTGGGTCCGCATGAGGCTCAGGGCAAAAGAGGTGAAATCAAAATGCAAAACGCTATTCAACCGAAATATAACGTCGTAACCGTTACTTGCGCCTGCGGCAACACTTTCGAGTCCGGCTCTGTGAAACAGGACCTGCGCGTCGAAATCTGCTCCGCTTGCCATCCGTTCTTCACAGGCAAACAGAAATTCCTGGATGCCGGCGGCCGCGTCGACAGATTCAAGAAGAAATACGGTATCTAATCCGGGCTTACCGCCTGGTCATAAACCCTCCGGCCTTTGGCCTGGAGGGTTTTATTGTGTTGAAACGGAGCATACTGCTGGCCGATTCTGGAGCCGCTGCTTATATCTTCTTGTCCGGTTGACTTTTTAAGTCGGCGTAGGATATACTTAACTTCGCCGTGCTAGACGGGGAGGTAGCGGTGCCCTGTAACTCGCAATCCGCTATAGCGAGGTTGAATTCCTGTTAGAGGTGCCGTCGATGTGAGGTTTGGTCCCTGTGCGCTGTGTTGACGGTTGGGTCCTCCGCAATGAGCGCTTGTGAACCTGGTCAGGTCCGGAAGGAAGCAGCCATAAGCAAGTTTGCTTTTGTGCCGGAGGGTGGCCTAGCCCGAGCAGCCGCACAGGGGTGCCGCTTGGATCGCGGTCATCAATAACAGGTGCGCGGTTTAACCTATACAATAACAAGCATCTATCGCATATGCGACAGATGCTTTTTGTTTTTGGTCATGGTGCGGAGAATATAGTATAATTCATGTAGCGATTAACGCCCAGGAAGCGGCGCTGAAAGAGGGTAATGCAGAATTGGAACACATTGCGTTGTACCGTGCCTGGCGGCCTCAGTCTTTTCAGGATATGGTGGGACAGCAGCACATTATCCAGACGCTTCAGAATGCGATCCGCGAGCAGCGGGTTTCTCATGCCTATTTGTTCAGCGGCCCGCGAGGCACCGGTAAGACTACGGCGGCCAAGGTGCTCGCCAAAGCGGTGAACTGCGAGCGGGGTCCGAGTCCGGAACCCTGCAATGAGTGCCCCTCGTGCTTGCGCATTGCTTCGGGCGCTGTGATGGATGTGCAGGAGATTGATGCGGCGTCCAACCGGGGTGTGGAAGAAATTCGCGACCTTCGGGACAAAGTGAAGTACGCGCCGACCGAAGTGCGGCGCAAAGTGTATATTATTGATGAAGTGCATATGCTGACTACGGAGGCTTTCAACGCTCTGCTCAAGACGCTTGAGGAGCCGCCTACGCATGTCATGTTCATATTGGCGACAACGGAGCCCCATAAGCTCCCGGCAACCATTATTTCGCGCTGCCAGCGCTTTGATTTCCGCAGAATTTCGCTTGGCGAACAGACGGCCCGGTTGAGGGTCATCTGTGACCAGGAAGGAATCTCCGCAGAAGATGAGGCTCTGCAGTATATCGCCCGTTTGTCAGATGGAGGTATGCGTGATGCGGTGAGTGTTCTCGACCAGATTTCCTCCTACACGGACGGGCAGGTTACGTACCAGCAGGTGCTGGGTATGACCGGGGGCATTCCGGCAGAGCAATTCGCCAAGCTCGCAAGAGCCATTCTGGCTGGGGATATGGGCCAACTGCTTGAGCTGGTCGAGCAGCTGATGCATGAGGGCAAGAGCGCCGATAAATGTCTGGAGAACCTTCTGTATTACTTCCGGGATCTTCTGATGATTAAAATGGTGCCGAACTCCTCCAGTCTGACGGACAGGGTGCTGAATCCTGCAGAGTTCCTTGATGTGGCTTCGGCCTTTTCCCAGGCTCGGCTGTTTGACATCGTCGATACGCTGAACCGTTATCTGAGTGAAATGAAGTATGCGACACATCCACAGACGTTGTTCGAGGTGGCGCTCATGAAGCTATGCAGTCCTTCTGAAGGTGACGCCATGTCCTCCGCTCCCGGAAGCGCTGCCGCGGCAGCTTCAGCTCCTTCCCGCCCTTCCGGGGGTGACAGAAGCGAACTGGAGGCGTTGAAGCGGCAAATTGCCGCCCTGGAGAAGAAGCTGGAGCAGGCGCTCCAGGCCGGAGGAGTTGCCGGCGCTCGTGAGACATCCTCCAAGCCGGCCAACAGCCGGCCCGCCGCCGCGCCGCGCATCTCCTCCGTGTCGAAGCTGCCTCCGCAGATGGATAAATTCATGGCGGGTAAGGACAGCGGCGACTTTGCCCAGGTATTTAAGATGTGGGGACAGGTGCTTCAGGGGGTCAAGGAAGAGAAGGTTACGGTGCATGCCTGGTTCGTCGATGGAGAACCCGTCTCCGTCACCGAGGACGCCGTCCTCGTCGCCTTCAAGAATACGATACACCGGGAGACCACGGAGAAAGCGGCCAATAAGCAGGTGATTGAGCGAGTGCTGGAACTTCGCCTGGGCAAGCCATACCGGCTGGTTACCGTCATGCTCCGGGATTGGAATGAGGCTCAGACGAAGTCGGTTCAGCCTCCGGATAAGGAAGAGCTGCGACTGGAACATGAGCACGAGAACGGAGAGGCTTCCGAGGAGCCTTGGATTGATGAAGCCATTCAGCTGTTCGGCGAGGACCTCGTTGTCATAAAAGATTAAGGCCCAATTTCGGCGGCTAAATGGCTGCCCAAAGGAGAGATATGTATGAATAATATGAATCAAATGATGAAACAAGTGAAGAAAATGCAGGAGCAGATGCTGAAAGCCCAGGAAGAGCTCGGCAGCAAGACGATAGAAGGAACCTCCGGCGGCGGTGTCGTAACCGTTCAGGTTAACGGACACAAGAAAGTGCTGGCGATTGCAATCAAGCCGGAAGCCGTCGATCCGGATGACGTGGAAATGCTGCAGGATTTGGTTCTTACGGCAGTCAACGACGCTCTGACCAAAGCCGAGGAGCTGGCCAACGCCGATATGGGCAAATTCACCGGTGGCATGAAGATTCCGGGCCTCTTCTAAGGTCTGTGTTAAGCTCATCATAAAGGAGATACCCTATTGTATTATCCCGAACCGCTTGCCAAGCTGATCGACGCTTTTACCCGCTTGCCGGGTATTGGGCCAAAGACGGCCGCCCGGCTGGCTTTCCATGTGCTGAACATGAAAGAAGACGATACGATTGATTTCGCCAAAGCGCTCGTCAGCGTGAAGCGTAATCTTCATTATTGCTCGGTCTGCTGCAATATTACGGATACCGATCCCTGCCGGATCTGCCAGGACAAGAAGCGTGATGCTTCGGTCATTTGCGTGGTGCAGGATTCCAAGGATCTCGTCGCTATGGAGCGAACCAAGGAATTCAACGGCTATTATCATGTGCTGCAGGGCGCTATCTCTCCTATGGAAGGCGTAGGCCCGGATGATATTCGGCTGAAGGAATTGCTGAACCGGCTCAGCGACGAGAGGGTGCAGGAGCTCATTTTGGCGACGAACCCCAATATCGAGGGGGAGGCCACGGCGATGTACATCTCCAGACTCGTGCGTCCTTTTGAACTCAAAGTAACCCGAATCGCTCATGGTCTGCCTGTTGGCGGCGATTTGGAGTATGCGGATGAAGTGACGCTGTCCAAGGCGCTGGAGGGCCGGCGCGAGCTTTTTTAACCGAATAGTAGAAATGTCTGAGAAGGGAAGCCTGGCGTGGCTTCTCTTTTTTTGTGCTAGAGCGACTATATGAGTCCACAGCCCCTTTTTCCCGAGAGTGCGGAGTTTCCTGCGCCTTCTGGTTCTAAGTTCGTACTTGTCCTGATATGAATGAGAGTGTAGGAGAGACGGCTGTTTCTGCTGCAATCACCGAACGAAGGGGGAAGCGGGATGGGCTGGTGGAGTGCGCTGCGCCGCCAAGTCGGCGGGCAAGAGAAGGCCAGTGACGAAGGCTGGGACGTTTTTGCTGAGGTGAGGAAGGCGCATATGGAATGGGAGAGAGCCCATCTGATGTTCGATGAAGCTATAGGTCAGGACCAGATTGACTATGCGATATATATATTGGAAGCGGCAGAGCGCAAGTATCAGATTCACCTCAAGCATGCCAAAATGATCGGTTTGAAACGCAATCAGCTTCAGGATCGATAGTGGAAAAGGAGGAGGACGACGCTTGAGAACGGCGGCTTTGGCAGTACTGGTGATTTCGGCGGTTCTATTGATTGCGATTGTGTTGAAAAAAAGACTGGGATGGAGGTGGCTGGGCCTGTTCGGCTCCCACCTGGTTCTGGCGGCGATCGGCTTATATGTGGTTGATTTTACCCGTCTGGCGGGGGATCTGTATATTCCGCTGAATCCTGCCACGATTGGAACAGTGTCCGTATTAGGCTTGCCTGGGGTTGCCGTACTGTTGGGATTGAAAGTTACCTTATTTGGGTAGTTGACGATGAAGATGAATATGTGATACATTAATATTCGGCTCTTCGGGGAAGATAAAAGTCGACACCGGCCGACAAGCATGATGAAAATAAGAAATAAAAAAAGTGCTTGACGGTAACAAAGAGTCTGTGATATATTATAAAGGTCGCTGCATGAGACA
>RCUO01000127.1_pt1 | contig 52284 bp, 41 predicted proteins | sample 2166161 | NCBI WGS metagenome assembly RCUO01 (sample SAMN09932617, study PRJNA488358) | compost metagenome | feature: garden; material: soil; isolation source: compost soil in cyclohexanecarbonitrile-enriched culture | place: Germany: Experimental Botanical Garden Goettingen | collected 2016-01-27
GGCGAATACTCTTATCGGAAAGAGCTGTACCTCTTGTCAGGCCGGGATATTGGATAAACCACCTCCGGCTGCGCCGCACGACGGCCTTCACGTTTCCGTGTGGCAAGATAAATCCGGCGAATAACCATCCCAATGACTAGCGCTCCGGTTGTCGTATACATCAGCTTCATGGCAGGTGTACTGCTGTCGGTTCCTATCATTGCAGCATGTAACAACGCCATAATGAAGGTTGGGAGTGCCATGAAGTGAATGATGCGCCAAGTTTTTTTACCAATCGACTTCATCATATCGGAGCTGAGAATCAAAGCGAGCATGAGATAGAAGGCAAGGGTTCCAAGACCTGTCCAGAACGGCTCATGTCGGGATGCGAATGGAATGACGATTTCAAAGAACGAATAGCCGACATATTGGTCAAACACAAGAACCAGCCCATGCACCAGACCGAAGAGCATGCCGAACCATCCGGTCCATTGATGAATCAGATTGAGCTGAGCTCTGCGAGCGCCTTTCGCCCACGGTTCTCCCTGAAGCAATCCGGCGAATATCGCCGCGAAGAGCAACATATAAGAGGTTAACCCGGCAGCCCGTACGGTCGTCCACACGCTTAATGTATCCGCAATACTACTGAACCAACTGTACATATCGTTCCTCTCCTTTCATATCTGCCAGGTAAAATTCCGCCATGCCACCCAGCACAATCGAGCAGTCTTCCCGTACGGCGATTACCGCGCAGTCCGGATGCTGCTCCTTCACCCAGGATACTCCTCGCGTTCCGCCTAGAATCAAAAAGGTCTTCGCCAGAACCTCCGCCTGCCCGAGTGAAGGGCAAATCGCCGTCACCTGAATCAAATCAGAGGTGCAGGGCTTGAGCGTGCGGGGGTCCAAAATATGATGCATTTCCTCACCGCCAGGACCTTTCCATCTCCGTTTGACCCGGCTGCTTGTTGCGATCCCCGCTCCTGTACTGATCGAGAGAGTTGCGATATTTTCTTCAGGCTGATAAGGGTGGACTATGTCGATAAGCCGCTGAGTCTCTCCCCAGACGATAATGTCGCCACCGGCATCGATGGCTCCCTGACGTATACCTCGATTGGCTAGTTTCTCCGCCATTTGTTCGGCGCTCCACCCCTTGGCGAAACCGCCCAGATCAAGCGAGTAACCTTGCGTTAGCGTAATATATCGCAGCTCCATATCCAGCTCCAGATAGCTATCCAGAGGCAGGAGAGTACACGTCTCCGGTGCTTGAATATCGGTTGCCGAGAAGGCCAATGCTGAAGTGTCGGGCGCTTGATTATCCAAGAGCTCGAAGCTCTCCCGGTATCCGGCATTTTCCAGCGCTCTGCCCATGAACGGATTAAAAACACCGTCCGTTTCGCGGTAATACCTGGCCGCCTCCGAGACGGCCTGAAAGAGCAGCGGGGAGGCGGCAAAGGCTCTGCCTGAAGCCTGATTGAGACGGGACAGCTCACTGGCAGGCCGGAACCGGCTGAGCTGGGACTCGACGGAACGGAAATACTTCTCCGCTTGAGTCTCAGACTCTGCCGGCAGTCCATACAGGTAAAAGTCAGTGTTCATCGCTTTAAAATGTTTCATTCCGCAGTCCCCCTTCCGGATCAAGAAGCGCGTGTGCGCATTCGGCCGCTGTCCTGGCTATCCGAGGATGAATTATCCGAGAAGCCCGAGCCGGAGGAAGATCCGGAATCGCCGGAGGAATACGACCGGTCCCGGCCTGGGCCGAAGCCCTGATCCGTGCTCGAACCGCTGTCTGTTCCGGAGTCCGAGTCGAAATCCCAGCGTGGCTGATTCTGACTGTTCTCGAAGATGCTGCTGTCCTGCTGAGTTTGGTTAGAGGCGGCAGCGCTGCCTGCATCCGCCTGGTTCTGATTGCCGATATATCCGACGAAGCCTGTGAACAGAAGAGCTCCCGACACGCCGGTCAGCCATTTCACCCATTGTTGTTTTTTCATAGTGTCCTCACCCTCGTCTTTAGTGATAGCTAGAATTTTAGTCGCAATTGGTGAAAAAATGGTGAAACCTCTCATGAGCTTCTTTTTCATGTGAATTTCATCATGGCATGTTATCCTGAGTTCAGGATTTCTTATTGAAGAAGGAGACGCTGTTCATGAAGATACTGCTGGCAGAAGATGACCGGCGGTTGGGTGAACTGATTGCCCATATGCTGAAGAAGAAAGCCGAATGCGCCATTGATTGGGTGACGACCGGAGAGGATGCCTACCACTATGCGGCTGAAGCCCAGTACGATGTGCTTATTCTGGATTGGATGATGCCGGAGGGTGACGGCTTGGGAGTATGCAGGAAGCTGCGGCGGGATGGATACAGCGGGGCGGTTCTGATGCTCACTGCGAAGGACAGCCTTCAGGACAAAATCGAGGGGCTCGATGCCGGAGCCGACGATTATCTCGTGAAGCCATTCGAGATTGACGAATTGCTCGCCCGAATACGGGCGCTTACCCGCCGCAATTTCGCGCCGATTCTGGAGCAGGTGATGAAGCTGGGCGATCTGGCGCTCAACCGGACCGCTCAGACGGTGAAGCGCGGCACCGAGTCCGTCCAGCTAACACCGCGGGAATTCCAGCTGCTTGATTTACTGATCCAGAACCCAGGGATCGTCTTGACGCGTGAGGTCATTCTGGACCGGATTTGGGGGCTGGAGAGCGATGTCGGGCCCAAGACGATAGATGCCACAGTGAAGCTGCTGCGCAAGAAGCTTGGCGAAATTACGGATGAGGACTGGATTCAGAGCGTTCGGGGGGTTGGATATAAAATTGATAAAGAGAAGGTTCACTAATCGGCTTCCAAAATGGAGATTATCGGCCGGCAAACCGCCGGATAACGATGTCATCCGGTTGACGCAGCGCAAGCTGACGATTCGTTACAGCGCCGTCCTGATCGGGTTCCTGCTCTTGTTCATCATAACGGTATACGTGCTGCTTCACTATCTCCTCATGAATCAGCAGAAGCAGCAGTTGAACAGCTGGCTCGAGCAGCAGGTGTACTCCCTGCATGAAAGCCGGGAGCATGGTCAGGGTAAGAAAGGCTTCATCGGAGGCGGTGGCAATCTGGGTGGGGGAGTACGCAGCGGCGGCAATGAGATCGCAGGATTTGTCGCAGACACATCGGGCAATCTGCTTGCATTGAATGCTGATACCTTGAACCTGGTTAGTGAGATCGAAAACGCCATGAAGGATGTTTACTCTGATTCTTACACATCTGTAGGTGAGGCTACCGAGTACTGGACTATTTGGGTGGATAACAATGAAACAACTGCAGCGGCGGATCAAGACAGCGGCGGTGAGTCAACCGCAGAATCCGCTCTAGTAGGCGGTAAAAGCAAGCTGCTTGTCGCCGGAAGGGCAATTGTTGAGGAAGGGCAATTGCTTGGCGTAATGTATGGAGCCAAGGATATTACGGCCCAGCATCGATTGTTCCAGTGGTTGCTGGCTGTGCTCGCAGCAGTCGCGGTGCTTTTTGCGGGACTTGCTGTATTTTTGAGCCATCAGATGTCTTCCAAGGCCATGATTCCGGTTAAGCGATCTTTCGCCAGACAGCGGGAATTTGTCGCGGATGCGTCCCATGAGCTGCGGACCCCACTTAGCGTGCTGTTGTCCTCAGTCGATGCGCTCGAAATGGAAGGGGTGGGCGAAGGGGAGCCATTTGCCCGAAAGGTGCTGCACAATATGAGAGATGAAGCCAAGCGCATGATCCGGCTGTCGGACAGTCTGCTAACGCTGGCGAGGTCGGATTCGGGTGCGGCGGCGCTCCGGATTACGGACTTTGATCTTGGGGCGGTCGCCGAGCGGATTGCGGATTCCTTAAGACCAATGGCAGTTTCCAAGGAGATTACGCTCCGTTATGAACGAACAGGGCCGCTTCCATACCGCGGCGATTCAGAGCGGTTGTCCCAACTGCTTGTCATCCTGCTGGACAATGCCATCAAGTATACACCTGATGGAGGGCTAATTGAGCTCTCGGTCTTCCAGATGGAGGTCAAGGGGCAGAAGCTTGTTATTGAAGTGCGTGATAACGGGATCGGCATCAAGCCGGAAGACCGGGAACGGATCTTCGAACGGTTCTACCGCGAGGAGAAATCGAGAGCCCGGGAGCTGGGCGGTCATGGGCTAGGACTTTCGATTGCCAAATGGATTGTTGAAGCCCACGGCGGAACGATTGAGGTGACCAGCACTTCCGGGGAAGGCAGCATTTTCAGGGTAGAGCTTCCGAACCTCCGATAATCGAGGATGGAACAGATGCGGCGAACAATAACGCCGCAGCCGGAACAGCGGCTCCTAGCCCGACCGCCGAAGCATCCGCATGTGATCGAGATTGAGACGGAGAAATCCACCTACAGCGATCCGATTACGCTCGACTATTTGCTGAAGGTCTTTACAGATGGTTTTCTGGCTAAATAATACTGACTTAGATATTGTTGCGTGTGCATAATAGATAGGGCATAAATAGGCAAGCCAGCCGGTCGAGGAGACAATCCTGACCGGCCGGCTTATTTGTTGTTCCTGATTATTATATGAACAGATTATGTCCGGCCTGGTCCGCCTGGCCCAGGTAGTAGCCGACTCCGCCGATGCCGATATCGTCGATCAGCTCTTCACGCTTGATTCCCATTAGATCCATCGACATTTGGCAGGCGACAATTTCGACGCCCTGGTCGAGTGCGCTCTGGATTAGCTCTTCCAGTGACGAGACATTCTTGCTCTTCATCAGGGAGCGGATCATTCGAGGACCAGCTCCGAGCATGTTCATCTGCGACAGCTTCAGCTTCCGGCTTCCGCGCGGCATCATGGCGCCGAACATTCGACCGATGATGTCCTTCCGGACCGGGACCTTGCTGGATTTGCGAATGATGTTGAGACCCCAGAAAGTAAAGAACATGGTGACCTTCTTACCGCTGGAGGCGGCGCCGTTCGCGATAATAAATGAAGCGATGGCTTTGTCCAGATCGCCGCTGAAGACGACCATCGTACTGGCGTTGCGCGCTGTGTCCTGCTGCTGAACAGACTCATTCTGCGGCATCGCGCCGTCCTTGCGCAGATAGGCTTCGATCGTGCCGCCGGGCAGCTTGGTAAGCCGTTCAATCGGGTTGCGCGACATGCGGGCCCATGCCTGTATGTCCTCATAGAAGCCAGGATCGGTGGCGGTCGCCTTCAGAATCTGGCCTGCCTCCAGCTTGTCGATATTCTGCTTCACCTGAATAAGCGGACCGGGGCAGCAGAGACCGCAAGCGTCAAGCTCGGCATCGGCCTTTAGTTCACTGACGGCGGTAGCCGGCTTAGAGCCGAAATCCGCCTTAATGACATTGCTGCCTGTATCCGGTTTGACTTCCTTCTCTGCCGTTACAGTTTTCCCGCCTGTCGGATTGGTTGGAGGAGTCGGCTTCGGTGTGAAGTGGGTCATCTGATACGTTTTATAGCCACCGGTGAGATTTTTGACGCGGTAGCCCTTCTGCTTCAGGATACGGGAAGCGGTATAGCCTCTCAGCCCAACCTGGCAGTATACCCAGATTTCCTTGCTGTGGTCCAGTTCGTTCAGCCGGTTCCGCAGTTCGTCTACCGGAATGTTGACGGAGCCTTCGATATGACCGTTCGCATGCTCCATTGCTGTCCGGACGTCAACCAGCATTACGGATTCCGGGTCAAGGTCCTTAAGGTCAGAAGGAACGATGACTTCGGTCAGTCCGAGAACGACATTCTCCGCCGTATAGCCTGCCATGTTAACGGGGTCCTTGGCCGAAGAGTAAGGAGGAGCATATGCAAGCTCCAGTTCTGCCAAATCCTGGACCGTTCCACCGAACCGGATGACGGCGGCGATATCGTCAATTCGTTTGTCCACACCGTCATTGCCGACAGCCTGCGCGCCGAGCACCTTGCCTGTGGCGTCAAAGATCAGCTTCATCGACAATGGCATTGCTCCGGGATAATACGAAGCATGGGAGCCGGGATGAACATATACGGTTTGATAGGGAACGCCTAACCGATTTAACATTTTCTCGTTGTTACCCGTAGCTGCACCCGTCAAATCGAATACTTTCAGGATCGAAGTCCCTTGAGTGCCTTTATATTCGGTGCGCAGTCCGGCGACGTTGTCCGCCGCAATCCGCCCCTGCTTGTTGGCCGGTCCCGCAAGCGGCACAGCCGTCTTCTGTCCATTCACGAAGTCAACCACTTCAACAGCGTCGCCGACGGCGTAGACATTCTCGAAATTGGTCATCATATGCTTATCGACGACAATATGTCCTCTCGGACCGAGTTCCAGTCCGCTGTCCTTAAGAAAAGCGGTATCCGGTGTCACGCCAATGGCAAGCAGAACCATTTCACTGCGGAGCGACTTGCCGCTGGATAGTGATACTTCGACCTGGGAGCCTTCTTCCTTGAAGCCCTGTACCCGGTCGGAGAAAATCAAACGGACGCCATGGTCCTCAAGCTCCCGTGACAGAACAGAGGACATTTCCGGATCAAAGGGAGCCAGCAGCTGGTTGCCCGCTTCAATCAGCGTAACCTCAAGACCTGCTTCTCGCAGATTCTCCGCCATTTCGACTCCGATGAAGCCTCCCCCGATGACCACGGCTGAACGGGTTCCTTCTTCGGCGACAATGGATTTAATCCGGTCGGTGTCGGGTATGTTGCGAAGCGTGTAGATGCGGGAGCTGTCAATGCCCGGAAGTGCCGGCCGGATCGGCTTGGCTCCGGGAGACAGGATCAGTGCATCATAGCTTTCTTCATAGATGCCGCGTTCGCGGCTGTTAACCGTCACTGTGTGATTCGTGGGGTCAATGGAGACCACTTCGCTCTGAATCCGGACGTCGATATTGAACCGGCTATGCATTGCCTCCGGCGTCTGCACCAGAAGCCGCGAGCGGTCCTGGATGGAGCCGCCGATATAATAGGGAAGTCCGCAGTTAGCGAATGAAATATAGGCGTCCCGTTCGAACATGACAATTTGCGCTTCCTCGTCCAGTCTGCGAAGACGGGCAGCGGCGGATGCGCCGCCGGCCACTCCGCCGACAATCAATACTTTTTTACTCATGCTGTGATTCCTCCTTAAGCAGTAGTTGAACCAGATGTATAACTCTTTCGTCTTTGACTGAATAGTAATTCTCCAGACCGTTGCGCTGTGTCTCGACTATGCCCAGAGAGCGAAGCTTCTGCAAATGCTGGGAAACAGTCGATTGCGGCAGCTCCAGGCATTCCTGCATATAGGTCACGTTGCAGCTGCCTTTGTCGATGAGTCCTTTAATAATGCACAATCGTACCGGATGGGCGATTGCTTTGAGCAGCTCGGCGCTCTGGGTATAGGCTTTAAACTGGTTATCCATGAACAGGTTTCACCTCGAAGATGCAAAATTTAAAATCAACTCAATCGCTATATCGTAATATTAAGATATATAGATAAAAAAATCAAACCTTATTTTTTAGAGTTTGATTATTGCGCCTGTTCCACACAGATGATGGGTTCACCAAAAGACGGCGTGAGCCTGTTCGCAGCTGATCCCCATAAATGCTGAAAAATTTCCGAATCCTGACGCCAGGCTGTGCCTTGGAATGCGGTTCACGCATAGATTGTTCTATACCGGGCACGAGGTGAGTCTATGAATTTCGAGGAGATCGCTTGCTTAAGCTACAGTGTTATTTTCAGCCTAGGTCATAACTGTCTGGCTGCATCGGAGCTTCGACGGTCCGGTCTGCGGATGCAGGCGGGTCCACTGGACTGGTTGTATGCGCCAGATGCCCGAGGAGTAATGGACCTGCTGACGGCCGATTTTCAGGATTTTTTTGCCAAACCGAATTTGGAAGTAACCGGGATTAACCCTGAGTCCCAATGTTATATGGTAGTAGACAGAAAATATCGGATGGTATCCATGCATGATTTCGGAGTGGGGAAGAACAGCTCAGATGATCTGAGGGAGTGGGAGAATGTTAATCGCAAGCTGAAGCTCAGGTCGGAACGGATGTTAACACATATGAGGACGCTGCCTTACATGTTATTTATCCGGACTGACACGACTTATGAAGAAGCGGTTGATTTGTTCTCCATACTGGAGCGAAAGACAGGTGGCAATGCCACTCTGCTTATTATCAATCATACGCCAGGCATACAGACGCCTGCCGATCTGAAATGTCAGACCAGCAGGATCTGTATGCTGCAAATTCCGCAAGTTCCGGATATGTTCCTGGATAATCGTCCGGCGTGGGATCAGATTATGGGTAAACTGAGGACTGTTATCTAGTAGGTTATCCTTGTAGGCTGCCTTAAATTCGCTTAGTTCCGCTCATCAGTCAAATAATAGTCCAATGTTCGCTTTATGCCTTCTTCCAGCGGCACTTCTTCCCGGTAAGAAGTCAGGCGAAGCAGTTTGTCGATAACGGGAGCCCTCCGGGAGACGCTGCCGCGGGGAGAAGGATGAAGTTCGAGCTGTCCCTTAATGCCGCTGATGTTCATCATCATTTCGGCAAGCTCCAGCATACTGAGCTCTCTCGTGCCGCCGACGTTGACCGTCTCGCCTGAGGTCTCGGACTCATGAGCGCAGAGAACAGTTGCCTTTACCGCATCATCGATATACATGAAGGAACGGGTGTCCGTATACCCGTATAGCTCGAACCGGCCCTCCTTTAGCCGGCGGGCGAAGTCGGGCATTACATGCTTGTCGCCCATTCTCGGGCCGTATACATTGTGATAGCGGATAATGGTGAACGGGAAGCCTTTGGAGCTGCCTGCCTGATGCACGAGCACCTCGCCGTGAAGCTTGGATGCGGCATAGGACCATCTGGGATTGGCGGGGTCCGGAATGACAAGCGGAACATCCTCGGCTGTAGGCACCGGCCAGTTAAAGGAATCGACAGTGCCCGCATACGTTTCAGAGGTGCTGGCGTACACGAACCGTTTCAGACCGGAATCCGGGCGGCCGTAATAATCAATCAGATGAAAAGCGGGCAGTGTACAATGGCGCAGAACCTCATAGGGACGCTGATAGAAGTTCTGCGTGCCGTTGAGAGCTGCCAGATGAAATAAATAGTCAACTTGCTCGGGCAATTTCCGCACCTCTTCAGGCAGGGTCAGATCGACGTCATAGGTGGTTACATTTGTTCTGGCTGTAAGCTCCCGGTATAAAGAATCCTGTTCCCCGCGAACATGATTATCTGCACATATTACAATATTTCGCGAGTCCCGGCTCAAATGCTCGGCCAGGTGGTAACCGATAAAGCCGGCTGCACCGGTAACGAGATACACGGTCATTGTTCCTCACCATCCATTCGGGCACCCAGTGCGATATATTTGAATTGGCGTACATCATCGTCTCTTCCCTGGAACAGATTCCAGAAGTCATATACGATGGCCGGTGAGCCCATGGTACCCGCCAGCTGGTGAAGCGGCATGGACCTGAACACCGGATGATTATTCTGGATCACGGCGACATGCGTTCCTTTAAAAGCTTCTTCCAGCGTATTCGCGACCTGGACGCCGGCAAGAGACAGCTTCGCCAATTTACCCGGACTGATGACAGGGTCAAAGATACGAAGGGCCGCGTCAGGAAATTGCTTCCTGATCGCCTCAATCAGCGGGAACGCCATACTTCCCCGGAGATCGTCAGTTTCCGGACTTCCTTTGAAGGCCATTCCCAGGATCGTGATTTCGGGCCGGACTGTGCCTTTGCCCTCCGTGTATGCCCGAAGTATCTCCGCAATTCGCTCAGCCGACCGGTTCGGGAGCTCCTCGTTGATTTTGCGCCCCGTGAGCGTAAGCTTGGGGACCACATTATGCAGCTCCAGACTTTCAGCGAGAATATAAGGGTCTTTCTCCAGACAAGGCCCGCCGACCGGACCGGGAGCGGAAAGATTGCATCGCGGGTAGTGAAGCGTAGTGGCGTGGATGATCTCGGACATATTGATGTTAAGCGGCTCGCAGATCAAAGCAATTTCGTTCGCGAAGGCAAAATTCACATCGCGGATCGTGTTGCTCACCAGTTTGGCGAGTTCGGCCGTTTCGAGCGATCCGACTTTGATCACTGTCGGCGTAAGAAAGCTGAATAAACGGGCTGCCCGGAGACAGGCGGACTCTGTCAGACCGGATACGATCTGGGGCAGAGAGGACAGCTCCGACAACGCCTTGCCCTCGACCGTACGCTCCGGACAGAAGGCCAGATCGACCGAAGCGCCGCCCGCCTGCAGAAGCGGAAGAACGGTATGGCGCGTTACGCCTACCTTAACCGTAGAACGGAGTATGACCATATCGCCGTCCTTAAGTACGTCGGCCAACTGACGTCCGACCTCCATGATCGGCTCAAGCCGAATTTTTTTGTCTGGACCGACGGGAGTGCCTACCGTGACGATGTAGGTCCGAATACCTTGGTCTGCCGGAATATCGCGGCTTACCTGGATTCGTCCGGATTTCAAATGCCGGATCAGATGCTCCTCCAGGTCTTGTTCATAGAAGCCGGGCTTCATCTGGTGAAGCTGCTCCAGCACAGCTTCCGCCTTCTCGACCCCGTAAATTTGGAAGCCGGCATCAGCCAGGCCTACCGCCAGCGTAACACCGACATATCCCATTCCAATTACTCCGATCACTCGGTCTTCATAAATAACCGGTACAGGATTCATCTCGTTCTCCTCCACATTCTTCTGATTCATCTGCTTAAATTTGCTTGTTCATTCAGTTAATGCAAGCTCAAATCGCTTGGACAGGGCTGATGCCGCAGCAATTATTAAAAAAGAATGACTTCAGGTTGGAATTGTGGCGAAGCCCGCATATATATGTTCTTTGACAAAGTATTCACCCAAGAAGGGAGGGGTTGAAGTTGACTTTCCACGCATGCACCATCATGATGGCCAGCCGGATTTCAGAGGCTCGTGAACTGTTCAATTCTCTGAAGCGCGTCTATCCGGATTCCGAATTATGGGTATTGCTGCTGGACGGGGAAGAGGGAAACGATTATAGCGGAGAAGCGCGTCTGCATGTTCTGAATATGCAGCAGATTGGCGTCGCCCGGCCGCAAACCTTGGCTTTTCGTTTCTCCATGAGCCAGTTAACGGCTGTACTGCAGCCGCTGCTGATCGATTACCTGCTCTCGGTCCGGCAGCTTGACAATATTCTATATTTAGACGGCTGTCTGCGGATCTCGGGTCCCATTCCAGAATTCACTGACTTCATGAACCGGGACAGCGCCGTTTACGCCTCAAGATCGGCTGACGATCTGTTCCCGCTTATCGGGATAACCAGTCAGGTCCGGGGAAGAAAGGTGCTCGCGAAATGGAGAAGCCGAATCGAGAACAGGGTGCTGAATGACCCAAGAGAGCCAAGCATGAAAGTAGAAGATATACACAAGCTGCTTGTTGATTCAGATATTTTGAACAAGATCAGCCTGAGCCCCGGTCGAATATCCCAAGTGGCTTCCACACTAACGTACCGGAATCAGGCAACGCCATATGTTGAGCCGGATTTCTACAAATGGTCCCGATTCTCGAATGGTTTTCCGATTCCCGATGTGTTTCGGCTGATTTATGGCTCTATCGATCCCCATGGCAGCCGCTTTATCAATCCGTTCGATTCGAACTCTCCGGAAGAATTTCTACGTTGGCTGAAATCACCAGTAAGCATGAAGACATCCGTTCCTAACCTTCTGTATGAAATTTATTGGCTCCGGGAAGATGTCCGGATGGTTTATCCCGACCCGCTCGGACAAGATGAAGCAGCATTTATGGAATGGGGCAAAAAAAACACCCAAACCGAATACGGCATTGCTTCCGATTTCTTCAAATGCCCGTTCGGCAGCCTGGAATGGGCGCTTGCGCCTGTTCATCCCGGCACTGTGCTGCCCAATCTGGTCTATGAAATTTACCGTACACGCACGGATTTACAGAATGTGTTTCACGATCCCTTGGGCCAGGACGCCGTTCACCTGCTGAAATGGGCGCAATTCCGGATTCCGGCGGAGTTTAGTCCGAATTTCGAATGGCTGCCCGAATATATCGGAAATACCAAGGAAGCTCCGTCTGATCCTCAAGCACTCCTGGCATGGGCCCTGGCTCCGGTTAACCCCCAGGTACATCTTCCGAGAATGGTTTATGAAATGGTTCAAAAGCGACCGGATTTACAACAGGCGTTTCCCGATCCTTTGGGCAAAGATGAGGTCCGTCTGTTAAAATGGGCGCAGGTTCATCTACAATTGCATCATCCGGAGGAACGCCGCATTCATGAGCGTTTTCAGCTAAGCGGAAGCTCGAAGCCGTTCTACAGGCATAGCCGCTTCCCTTTTGTCTCGCTGGATTCGGGGCGTGAGCGAGGTATTAATCTGATCGGTTATACCCGAACGGAGAATGGGGTAGGAGAGGCCAGCCGGATGGCAGCGAGGGCGATCCAGGCTGCTGGTATTCCATTCGGAATGATTCATATTCCTCTGAACGGAGCCCAATCCGAAGATCGCTCCTGGAGTCATATGGAAATCACGGATTCGCGCTATTCGACGAATTTGATGTATATCAACGCTGATTCGGTTACCGGAGTGTATCACCGCTTGGGGTGGAATTTTTTTGCCGGCAACACGAACATTGCCTTATGGCATTGGGAGCTTCCCGAATTTCCGGATACGTGGTCCTCTTGTTTTGAAATGCTGGATGAGGTCTGGGCGCCTTCCCGCTTCGTTCAGCAGGCCATTCAGGAAATCTCTCCGATCCCGGTTATCCGGATGCCGCATGCGGTGCATGTGGAAGTTCCGCAGTGGAGCGGCAGAAGCTATTTCGGACTTCCGGTGGGCAAGTTCCTGTTCCTGTCGATGTACGACACCTGGAGCTTTCAGGAACGCAAAAATCCCCAGGCTGCCATTGAGGCTTTCCGCAAGGCTTTCCCGGAGCCGGACAGCAATGCGGGGCTTGTGCTGAAAGTGAATAATGCGAATTCGATGCCGGAGCAGTTGGAGCAGTTGAAGCGCAGCCTGGCGGGTATCCCCAATATTTATTTGATCGAGATCAGCCTGACCCGGCCTGAAATCAACGCACTGATTCATTCGGTAGATTGTTTTGTTTCGCTGCATCGTTCGGAAGGCTTTGGCATCGTACTGGCAGAGGCCATGTATCTGGGTAAGCCGGTGATCGGAACCCTGTGGTCGGGGAATACGGATTTCATGAACGCCGGCAATTCTTGCGGGGTCTCGTACCAACTGGTAGAGCTAGATGAAAGCTATGGTCCCTATTCAAAAGGCCAGCGGTGGGCGGAGCCCGACGTGGAGCAGGCCGCTTACTTCATGAACAGGCTGGTGAGCGATGCGGAGTGGAGAAACAAAATAGCTGCCAAAGGGCAGCATACGATTCGAACCGAGTTCTCACCGTTGAAGGTCGGGGCAATGATGAAGAAGCGGCTGGAGAAATTAAAGCGGTTATAGGGTAAAGTGGCTGATGTCGCGGAAAAGTGCGCCGCAGGCTGATTACATCATGTCTGCGGGCACACCGTGCTGTTATTTGACATCGAATTTCCAAACGCCGGAGACGCCATTGAATAGATCGGGATGCTCTAGAGGCGCATGGCGCTCAAACCAGGCTTGGTAGTTAAACCCGCTTGCGGTTTCAAAGGGATTGGTAAAGGCGTTCTGAAGATCGATGCGTTCCCGGTATAGCCTGCGGTGCAGTGCGGTGATCGGCATTCCGTTGTCGAAAGAGCCGAAAGCCCATTTGATTTGGGTTAAGTAATCTGACTTCACTTGGACCTGGGATTCATACCACTGGAGCAGAGCAAGGACCGCGTCCCGGCTTGATCCCGCATGCTTGAGCACCTGGCCGAGGTGAGCGCCGCTGTCCCACCCGGTGAAATGGTAGAAGCCCAGCGGCAGGCCTTCAACATAAAAACCGCTCTCCACCGTACCGGTCAGATGCCTGGTTGGAATATTCCAGGAGGCTACATTGAAGCGGGGGGAGCGGAGGATATGGACGCCGTCGAAATAGATCGGAGCCAGATCGGCCCATTTCTGATCCGTCCACATTCCGTTCTCAGGCTCCGCCCGGCAGAAATGATACAAGCGGTCGGCCCACCAATCGGCAAAGGCGCGTCCGTTCGCATCGTTTCTGACTGCCGCAAACCCGAGGTTGAAGAGACCGTTGCGCAGGGTACTGAAAATTTCGTGTTCAATGACCGATTCATAGGTCGGCGACGGCTTCAGGAGATGCGGTGTCAGCATAATGCTGGAGCTTGCGAATTCATGAATCAGATCGTCCAGCCTGCTGAATACGACGATGTCCGGATCGAAATACAGAACCCCGTCGCAGCCGGGCTGCCGGAACAGAATTTTCATAACAAACGGCTTGATCGCGGTGCTCAGCTCCGTGAGGTTATGCTTGAACAACCACCGGACGGTGTCCGGGATTTCAAGCTGACCGATCGTAATAATGCTGTCAAAAGGCTCGACTGAGGGATTGAACGATTCCGGGAGCCGATCCGTCAGCGCCAGGTGAAACCGGATTTCCGGATGATGCCGCTTAACGGACTCGCACAGGAGCCTGCATTTGGGCAAGTAGTTGATGGCGGCGCTTGTGAAAGCATGCAGCATGAATACCCCTCCTGAACATGTTCTTGTCATTATGGTATGTGCCTTATCTATATCCGCTTGGGTTGATTCAGCATATAAGATTGTCCCTCGCGCTATTTAGGCTGACATGCGTGCAGCGGTTCATTCATATGAGGCCAAAAGCTGTCAAATGGCTGTGCAATCGAAGGAAAGACGCTCATTTAGTCCGGTGAAAGTAAGTTTGTCCGCTGCAACTTAGTTAGTCGGGCCCTATTTTTTCACCCCGGTAAAAAAACGTTTCTCTAGACCCACATGAATGGCGGCTGTTAGTATTAGTTACCATAGAGGGTGTAGAAAGGGGAACCCGGGGTTCATGGATCAACAACAGAGGTATCATAATTTGAAAATGGGCGAACGGGGCGCAATCATCAGCATTGTCGCTTATATCGTTCTGTCCTCATTAAAACTTATAATCGGGGTGGCAGCAGGCTCCGAAGCGCTGAAGGCGGACGGTCTTAATAACGCTACGGATATTGTCGCTTCGGTCGCGGTGTTGATCGGGCTTAAGCTTGCCCAGAAGCCGGCGGATGAAGACCATCAATACGGCCATTGGAAATCGGAGACCATTGCTTCGCTGATCGCTTCTTTTATCATGATGGCAGTCGGTCTGCAGGTGCTGTATCAAGCGGTTGTATCCATCTTTGAGAGCGGCGGCGAGCCACCGGACCCTATCTCGATGTGGACGGGCTTATTCTGCGCCGCTGTTATGTATGTGGTATACCGTTACAACCGCCGGCTTGCCGGACAGATTAACAGCCAGGCGGTCATGGCGGCGGCCAAAGACAATCTCTCTGACGCGGTAGTCAGTATCGGAGCGGTGATCGGGATCGCAGGCTCGCAGCTGAACATGCCTTGGCTTGATCCCCTGACCGCCGTGCTGGTCGGTTGTATCATCTGCAAGACGGCTTGGGATATTTTCCGGGAGGCTTCCCATCATTTGTCCGACGGCTTTGACGAGAGCCTGATAGCTACATACAAGGACATGATTGCGAAGGTCAGCGGCGTTCAGGAAGTGAAGGATATCAAAGCGAGAAACTACGGAAATAACGAGGTCATCGATGTCATTATCGTAGTGGATGCGGACACCGAATTTCAGAAGGCGCATGAAATCGCCACACAAGTCGAGGAAGAGCTAAAGAAAGTACCGGTCATCTACGAGGTGAACGTTCATTACGAGCCTGCCGAGCCAGTGGAAGACCAAGAAGGGGAAGGGTTGCGCTAATCTTCCCACATTTTGGCTTATTGCAGGATTATAGATTAACATATGCGCCGCTCGCACTCGAAGATGTAATGCTCCTCCAAGTTGGGGAGCATTTGCTGTATTTAGACGACACAGAAGCTATTTTCCAGATCGATCATATTTCTTGTTAATCGGGAAAACAAGAAGGACCCCTGCATTTTGCTGGGCCCTTGCATGTATTCCTAAAAACGTTGATGTCATTATTTCAATAAACATCGCGCACATATCTTTTCTCCTGAGTCATGGTCTTCAGGTAATCTCTGGCCTCGTCCTCGCTCATGCCGCCATGCCGGGAAATGACGGTCCGCAGCGCGGCATCCACCTCCTGCGCCATTTGCGAAGCATCGCCGCATACATAGAAATGGGCGCCATCTGAAATCCAGCTCCACAGCTCTTCGCCATGCTCCAGCATGCGCTGCTGGACATAGATTTTCTCGGCCTGATCGCGCGAGAAGGCGGTGACGAGACGGTGCAGGAAGCCCTCCCTTTGCAACTCCTCCAGCTCATCCTTGAAATAGAAGTCCTTGTCCTCGTGCTGCTCTCCGAAGAAGAGCCAGTTTCGGCCCTGCGCACCGCACTCCCGCCGCTCCTGAAGAAAGCCGCGAAACGGCGCAATGCCGGTTCCCGGGCCCGCCATAATCATCGGCGTATCGGGACTTGCCGGAGGCCGGAAACGGGCATTTCTCTGGATGAAGACCGGTATCTCCGTCTCCGCTGTCGCGATATCGGCGAGGAAGGTCGAGCAGACGCCCTTTCTCGGGTTTCCGTTATGACTATAGCGAACGGTGGACACCGTAATATGAACCTCGCCCGGATGGGCCTTCGGGCTGGACGATATGGAATACAGCCGAGGCTGGAGCGGCTTCAGCAGCCTGAGCAGCGAGTCCGGGCTAATTGAAGAAGGGAATTCCTTCAGCAGATCGGGCAATTGCCGCCCGTGCAGCCAGCGTTTCAGCTCGGCGCTGTTCTCGCTCTTCAGCAGCTCGCTCAGTTGGGCGCTTCCGCTTGCCCTTTGTACATGCCGGAGCATCTCCGGAGAGATTCTGGCGATTTCGTAATGCTGCTGCAGCGCCTGGAAGAGCGGCATACTGCCTTTATCCGGAAGCTCAACCTGTGTATCGGGATTCAGCTGGAGAATATCGAGCAGCTCCAGGACCAGCTCAGGACAATTGACCGGCCAGACTCCAAGAGCATCGCCAGCCTCATACTGAATTCCGGCGCCGCTGATATCGAAGGCGTAATGCCGCGTTTCTTTGGCAGAGTGCTCCCGGTTCAGCAGGCGGTTGCGAACAATCCGCGCCGATACGGGATGCTTCCGGTTGTATCCGATATCTTCCTTGATCTGAACCGTATCGTCGATCGACAAGGAGGTGGCGGCCACCGGGGATAAATACTCTTTCACCTCGTTCTCATCGCTCATTACAGCCGCGGCCATCATCGTCCAGCTCTCGGCCTGCTCTTCATAATCCGTATCGCAGAGCAGGGTATCCAGCATCCTTCCGGCCCCTAGCTTGGTTAAGCGCTCATCCAGCTTGCGGCCGAATCCGCAAAATTCATCATAGCTGGAATCGCCTAGAGCCAGAATCGCATATTGCAGCGAATGCAGGGAAGGGGCCTGATCAGCCGATAACTCTTCATAGAAGCAGGCACCGTTGTCTGGCGGATCGCCCGCTCCGAAGGTGCTCGCGATGAAGAGAATGTACCGTTCTTGCGGAAGCGCGGACAGCTTATAGTCGCTCATACAGGTCAGTTTGACTTCAAATCCTGCGGCTTGAAGCTTCTCAGCGCAGCCGGAAGCCGCGCTCTCGGCGTTCCCTGTCTGGGATGCCCATAGAATCGTAACCGGAATCCCTGAAAAGGCAGGTGCAGACTCTGTGTCTTGAACGGGCTGGACGACAGCAGCGCTCCCTGTCCGTGAGAACAATCCGGCAAGCATTCCATTCACCCACAAGCGCTTCTCCGGTTCAAGCGGCGCGTCCTGCGGCAGAACGGGAAATCCGGCTGATGTGGAGTGGGAATCTGCCCGGAGGCCTGCCATGAAGCCGGTCAAATAGATGGCATCCTGCCGGTTCAATTCGAAGGCGGAAAGCGCCGGAAGCTGCAGGGCATTCTCGAATGCGTCAAGCAGAGTGGAATATACGGATTGATTCATAACAGGATTCACCACCTTCACAGTTTCTTCCGGTTCTATCGGCTGCATGATAGTGATGGCCGGGGGTCCAGAAGGAGCAGACAGTGCAGCTGCGGGTACGGCTGACTTGGCCAGTGAAACGGCGCCGAACTTCACCTCTGGCTGGAGGGACAGGGGATCGACTGCGTCGCTGGTTATCGCGTTGACTGCTAGATCATCACCATAGACATCGTTCCAGTGAAAAGGGGCGAAGCAGCTCCCCGAACTTACCCGGTCGGTAATAACAGCCGGCAGTACAGCACGGCCCCGCCGCGATTTGATCTCGACAGGGTCCGTATCCCGCAGTCCGAGCTGCTTCGCGTCATCCGGATGAATCTCGATGAAAGGACCCGGATTCAGCTTGTTCAGCTTCGGAATTTTGCCGGTCTTGGTCAGCGTATGCCATTGATGCTGAAGCCGGCCCGAATTCAGGACGAACGGGTACTCCTCGTCCGGCATTTCGTAAGGCGGCATGTAAGGCCGCGCCCAGAAGACGGCTTTGCCGTCCGGAGCAGGGAAGATAATCCCTGCTTCCTCTACCGCTGTCGCTTCATCCGCGGCTGACCTCTGATTCGTCTTGACATAGCGAATCGGATTGCGATTCCCCGAGTCCGGCGGGCAAGGCCACTGGACGGGCGCTGTCCGCAGGCGCTCGTAGGTCGCGCCCCGGATATCATAGCCTGTCTGCGGATTCCACGCTCCCTGAAGCTCCGTGTATACTTCCGCTGCCGATTGGTAAGTGAACGCGTCTCCGAAGCCCATTTCGCAGGCGACTCTCGCAATGATCTCCCAGTCAGGCATCGCTTCTCCGGGCGGCTCGACCGCTTTCTGCATCAGGGTCAGATTGCGCTCGGAATTGACCATTACGCCCTCGCCTTCGGCCCAGAGCGCGGCAGGGAGCATAATATCCGCGTACTTGTTCGTCTCCGTATCGAAGAAAGCGTCCTGGGTCACGACCAGCTCGGCAGCCTCAAGTCCCGCGATGACCTTGCTTCTATTGGGAACCGATGCCACAGGATTGGTGCAGATGATCCAGCAGGCCTTGATTTCGCCGGTTTCCATCGTTTCGAACATGGAGACGGTGCCCGTCCCGGATTCCTGACGAAGGCTTCCATGAGGAAGACGCCACAGGTCTTCCGTGAACCTGCGGTCGGCTTCCGACAGCAGTGACCGCTGTCCCGGCAGGCCGGGACCCATGTAGCCCATCTCGCGGCCGCCCATTGCGTTCGGCTGACCGGTAAGGGAGAAGGGCCCGCTGCCCGGAGTGCAAATGGCTCCGGTTGCCAGATGCAGATTGCAGATGGCGTTGGTGTGCCAGGTGCCGTGGGTGCTTTGGTTCAGCCCCATGGTCCACAGGGACATCCAATTGCCGGAATTTCCGATCCATTCGGCGGCCTTGACGATTTCTTCTTCAGGAATTCCGGTAATTGCGGAGACTTTGACCGGAGGATAGTCTTCCAGAAACGCCGGCAGGCTGTCGAAGCCCGTTGTATAGGCTTGAATGAACTCATGGTCGGCATAACCATTCTTCACGATCAGGTGCAGAAGACCGTTAAGCAGAGCCAAGTCCGTACCCGGATTGATCCGCAAATATAGATCGGCCTTCTCCGCTGTGGCCGTCCGTCGGGGATCGACGACAATCAATCTGGCGCCGGCTTTGATGCGGTCCATCATCCGGAGGAACAGGATCGGATGGCAGTCCGCCATATTGGAGCCGATCACGAAGAAGAGGTCGGTCCCATCCATATCCTCATATGACCCTGGCGGGCCGTCAGCGCCCAGCGAGAGCTTATAACCCGTGCCTGCGCTCGCCATGCACAGTCTGGAATTGGATTCGATATGCCGGGTTCGGATGTAGCCCTTGGCAAGCTTGTTAATCAGATATTGCGCTTCAAGCGACATTTGGCCGGATACATAGAAGGACAGGGCATCCGGACCGTGTTGGTCCAGGATGCCCCGCAGACGGCTTGCCGTCAACCGGATCGCGTCCTGCATCTGGATTGAGGCAGGCTCGTTATGCCGGTCCGTTCGATAAAAAGCGTGCTCCAGACGGCCCGACTCCGTAAGGGCTGCCGCGGCGCTTCCGCCTTTGGTGCAGAGCCGGCCGTGATTGGCCGGATGCGTCTTGTCGCCGGTGAGCTTGACCACGCGGTCTCCGGAGACTTCAAGTACGATTCCGCAGCCGACGCCGCAGTAGGGACATACGCTTTTCACTTGCCGTGTGGTCATAATCATTCACCGCCGATCATGAATTTAGAAGTTGATTCCGGACTCCGCCTTGGCCCAGGTTCTTCTCCAGGAACGGGTCACGGCGTAGAAGACAAGCGTCGTAATCAGGACGATTGATCCGACAACCAGGAAGCCCGTCACCTGGGAGCCGGTGGACTGCTTCAGCGGTCCGAGAACATAAGTCGGGAGCAGATATCCGCCCAGGCCGCCGGCCGCACCGACAATTCCGGTAATAACCCCGATTTCATGGGAGAAGCGCTGCGGGATAATCTGAAAGACCGATCCGTTGCCCATGCCGAGGCAGGCCATCATAATGCTGGTGTAGAGAAGCATCACGAGGAAGGAGCCCGGCATGGAGGCGATCAGAAACGCGCAGACCGAAATGATGCTGTACAGGACAAGCAGGAGGCGCATGCCGCCGATCCGGTCTGCGATCCAGCCGCCGATCGGACGGAAGAAGCTGCCTGCAATGACTGTAATGGTAACCAGATAGCCGACTTCGACTTTGGATAGACCGCCGGAATGTACATTGTCGCCGTAAATATCATAGAAGAAGATGTTCGCATAGTTGGCGAAGCCGACAAACCCGCCGAAGGTTATGGCGTAGAATATGGAGAACCACCACGTATCGGCATGCTTGAACACACTCAGGTAGCTCTTAAGCGGCTTCGGAGCAGGTGCGTTTGGAGCGTCTTTGACCAGAATTGCATATACGATCATTACGATTGCGAGTGGAATTATGGCAAATCCGAAGACGCTATGCCAGCCGTATACCTGTGCGATCTGGGGTCCGAAGAAGGTTGCCAGCGCTGTTCCGCTGTTGCCCGCGCCTGCAATGCCCATGGCAAGACCCTGATATTCAGGAGGATACCAGCGGCTGGCGAGAGAGAGGGATACGGCAAAGGCTGCGCCTGCGATGCCAAGCAGAAATCCGATCATATGGACCTGCAGCAGGCTGCTTCCGCCCAGCCATCCCCAGAGCAGAGGAAGGATGGTAAGTCCCATGCCGGTCAGCCCTGCCTTTTTACAGCCGATCCGGTCCGCAAGAATGCCCATTGGAATCCGGAACAGCGAGCCGCCAAGGACGGGAATGGCGACCATCGTAGCTTTCTGGGTATCCGAAAGTCCGAAATCCTTCGTAATGTAGAGCGAAAGAGCACCGCACATGACCCAAATCATAAAGCTGACGTCAAAGTACAGGAAAGCGGACAATAAACTCGGCGAGTGGCCGGCCTTTCGAAAACCTTTCTCCATGTAAAAATTCCTCCCATTCCTTTTTCTGTACGAATGATCTTACCGGCATCTCTAAGCTGCTGCGACTGAAGCAAGAAAACGGTTTGACGTTCACCCCCGGGCCAATAATGAGTGGGCATCAGGCAAAAAGGGGCCGACTGACAGAACCCGCATGCATTTATGCGGATCTTGTTAATCGGCCCCATTGCCATTGCAGCCACGTCATTGTGGCTGACTGATTAATTTCATTCAATTGTGGGATGCACGCTGGGCTTCCGGCCACATCTTTGTGGAGAAGACCGAGCGGCTGATGTAAATCGTATAATGACAATATAAAGAGAGCTGGGTTAAATGTCAATAACCATGACATAAAAATTTAAAATAATAAGAATTTAACGACTATCTCAGCTAAATGCAGTTTTTTGAGTTAAATTAGCTAACATTAAATTGGAAGTCTTTGTTCTTGTCAAATGAACCTCCCCTATATTAGTATATAACCATTCGCTTATATAAAGGGGGATCTCATGGAATCAATCTCGGGTATCGCGGAGGACTTGAAGCTGCTGGGGGACAAGACCCGTCTCCAGATGCTTTCGCTCCTGAAAGAGCGGGAGTGGTGCGTGTGCGAGTTCGTTGAAGTATTTGACATCTCGCAGCCTGCAATTAGCCAGCATCTTCGAAAGCTGAAGGACCGCGGGATCGTGAAGGAGCAGAAGAGAGGGCAGTGGGTTCATTACTCGCTGAATGTTCAGGACAAGCCTTATATCTCGGCTATCCTGGAGCTGACACCGGGCTCCGATATCATTTTAACGCAATTGAACAAAAAGGCACCAAATGCATGCTGCGATTGATGCTAAACGCTCAACTGGGTATTAGACTGGAGGATTCTCGTTGGTTATTCTCGCAATACTGATTTTTGTGATTACACTAGGATTTGTGATCTGGCAGCCGCGAAAGCTGTCCATCGGCTGGTCGGCCAGCGGCGGTGCTGTTCTGGCTCTTTTGTCGGGAGTCGTCAGTTTCGGCGATGTGCTGGATGTTACCCGGATTGTCTGGAACGCTACTTTTGCCTTTGTGGCGATCATCCTGATTTCACTCATCCTCGACCGGATCGGATTTTTTGAATGGGCCGCTCTGCATATGGCATACGCGGCAAGAGGCAACGGTGTTCGCATGTTCATATACGTCACTTTGCTGGGGGCGCTGGTGTCCGCGTTCTTCGGCAATGATGGAGCTGCGCTGATCCTGACTCCCATCGTGCTGGCCATGGTCCGGGCCCTGCGTTTTGAAGAGTACAAGGTTGTTGCTTTTGTAATGGCGAGCGGCTTTATCGCGGATACCACGTCGCTTCCGCTGGTCGTCAGCAACCTGGTCAACATTGTCTCGGCCGACTTCTTCGGAATTACGTTTCTGGAGTACGCCGGTCACATGCTGCTGCCCAATCTGTTCTCCCTGGCGGCCAGCATACTGGTGCTGTATCTGTTCTATCGCAGAAGGATAGCGGGAAGCTTTGACAGCTCGATGCTGCGGGCTCCGGCTGACGCAATTAAGGACCCGGCTATGTTCAAATTATCATGGTTCGTGCTGCTGCTCCTGCTTGTTGGATATTTCGTCAGCGAATTTCTGGACATTCCTGTATCTGCGGTGACGGGGCTGACCGCAATGTTCTTTCTGTTCATGGCGAGAAAAAGTCCGGCTGTGCATACAAGAGAGGTTATCAAGGGCGCGCCTTGGAACATTGTCTTTTTCTCGATCGGCATGTATGTCGTCGTGTACGGTTTGCGGAATGCCGGGCTTACCGATGTGCTGGCCGGCATCATTCAGAAGGCTGCTGATCAAGGACTGTTCGCTGCGACGATGGGCATGGGCTTCTTGGCAGCCTTGATTTCATCGCTGATGAACAATATGCCGACCGTGATGATTAACGCGCTTGCGATTCATGCCACACATACCGGAGATGCGGTGAGAGAAGCTCTGACGTATGCGAACGTCATCGGCTCCGATCTCGGGCCGAAAATTACGCCGATTGGCTCGCTGGCAACGCTTCTCTGGCTTCATGTCCTATCATCGAAGGGCGTGAAAATTAAGTGGGGGACGTATTTCAAGACGGGAATTCTGCTTACTGTCCCTACACTGTTCATCACCTTGCTGGGATTGTATTTGCGGCTGATCTTATTTTAAATGCTAAAGGAGCTATGAAAGATATGGAGAAGAAATCCATTTATTTTTTGTGCACAGGCAATTCCTGCAGAAGCCAAATGGCGGAAGGATGGGCCAAGAAGTATCTGAATGACGGCTGGAGTGTGTACAGCGCCGGGATCGAAGCGCATGGGCTGAATCCGAAGGCGGTAAAGGCGATGATCGAGGTGGGAATCGATATTTCAGCGCAGACCTCCGATATCATCGACCCAGAAATTTTGAACAACGCCGATATGGTCGTTACGCTGTGTGGTGACGCAGCCGACAAATGCCCGGTTACGCCGCCGAGTGTCACCCGTGTACATTGGGGATTTGACGATCCGGCCAAAGCGCAGGGCAGCGAAGAGGAGAAGTGGGAAGTCTTCCGCCGCGTTCGCGACCAGGTGGGGGAGCGCATCAGACGCTTTGCCGAAACCGGGGAGTGATACTGAAGAAGAACCCTGTTCCATATCGAAGTGTACAAGCCCGTGGCATCTCAGCCAGGGGCTTGTTTTGTGCTAGACGGTAGGGATGAAAATGAGGATTACGAATCGTAAGTTATGAGAGCAAAATCGGGGTCTGGACGAACGATATTTTTCTTAGAGAACAAAAAAATTACATATAGTCGGAGATGTTCTCATCCTCTTTACGAATAGTCAGAATATGATAGGATGAATGGCAAAAGGAGGAGCATCATGGATGAACTGGATTTGAAGATAATCGAACTGCTGGAGCAGGACGGGCGAATCTCACATGAGGAGATCAGCAAGCAGCTCCATATTTCCAGACCGGCGGTTCATCAGCGTGTCGCCAAGCTCGAGAAGATGGGGGTCATACATGGCTATCGGGCGGTTATCGACTGGAGCAAGCTGGAGCAGAAGATCAAAGTACTGATTTTCGTTAAGGTCAAATGCAAAAATTTCAATGAAATCGCACAGCAAATCACCAGTTTGCAAATCGAAGGAACCACCATCATCGAAAGCCAGCGACTGGCCGGTGAGTGGTGCTTGTTGCTCAAAGTAAGGGTGGTCGCCCCTGATGATTTGACCCGGCTGCTTGACTGCATGGTTCAAATCCCGGAGGTGAAGGAGACGTCTACGACCTTTATTTTATCGACAATATATGAGAACGGCCAAAATTGGCTATGAGGAAAAGAGGCGAGGAACAATGAATACCGTTCAGACGGATTTGGCAAAAGGCAAAAACGCAGCATCTTTTTTATCGGTTGCAGCGGCTCTTCTTATGGTCTATCTGTTCTGGGGAGGAACCTATCTCGGCATGAAGATCGCCATCGAGAGCATGCCTCCGTTCCTGATGGCGGGCGCCCGGTTCATGACGGCAGGGCTGATCCTGTACATCCTGTCCAGAGCGCAAGGAGCCCCGAGACCTGTGGCGTTAGAATGGCGCAATGCCGGAATAGTCGGAGGATTGCTGCTGCTCATGGGCAATGGGGGAGTCGCCTGGGCGGAGCAGCATGTCCCATCAGCCATCGCTTCACTGGTGGTGGCGACCGTACCATTATGGATGATCCTTCTGGGCAAGCTTCGCGGGTCCAACAGACGTCAAAGTCCCTTCGTATATGTGGGGCTTCTGCTTGGACTGGCCGGGATTGCCGTGCTTGTCCTGCATTCCGGCGGGTCTGCTCAGACCAGGCTGAGTCCCCTCGGCCTAATCGTACTGATCTTTGCTTCGATTTCCTGGGCGGCAGGCTCCCTGTTCTCGAGGAGTGCCAAGCTTCCCGCATTTCCGTTAATGTCAACGGCTATCCAAATGGTGGCTGGCGGCGCCCTTCTGCTGATTCTGTCCTTTGTAATGGAAGACTGGTCCGGACTTCATATCTCAGAGATTTCCGTCCGTTCATGGGCTGCATTCGGTTACCTGGTCCTGTTTGGCTCGCTACTGGGGTATACGGCATACATATGGCTGCTTAACAACGCCGAGCCGGCGATTGCTTCAACCTATGCTTTTGTTAATCCGATTGTCGCAGTATTCCTTGGATTCTTCGCCGGGAACGAAGCGTTGACAACCAACGTCTGGATCGCCACATTTCTAATCGTTGGAGCCGTCGTCTTCATCACAAACGGGAAGGAGAAGCAGAAGTAGGCCGGAACAGATGGAAGCTATAATATTTCTCTTGCCCATCCATAATCATGGACTTATACTTTAATGCTATAGGGTTCATGTGATTAAATGATTAAGAAGCAGGGACCGGCGCCAGCCAGGTTTCTGCTTTTTTACGAGGAAAGAAGGCAGAGGGGTTCATGATAGTCACCCAAATGATCATTCTGTTCGGTCTCATCTTGGTTGGATTTATCGCGCACAAAACCGGCATTATGGATGCCGAGAGCAACAAGAAAATTTCCAAGCTGCTCGTTAACGTGACGATTCCGGCTCTTATCATCGCTTCGGCAACCGGACATGAGATGGAAGACAAGTCCAAGGTATTTCTGGTTCTGGCCGCTGCGGCGGCGATGTTCGTTGTTACTCCCTTGATCAGCATTTGCATCGTTCGAAGGCTCAAGCTGGAAACTACATATGAACTGATGCTGAATTACAGCAACCTGGGCTTCATGGGGATTCCGATTATATCGGGCATCTATGGCGGAGAATCCGTCTTCTTCGTCTCCTTGTTCATGATGGTCTTCAATGTCAGCCTCTTCTCGCATGGCGTATATTTGTTGCAAAAAGGGACCGGGGGCCGGCTCAATCTGAAGAACATGCTGAACCCCGGCATTGTGTCTTCCCTGATTGCAGTCGGCATTTTTCTGTTCGAGATTCAGATTCCGGACCCGCTGCTCCAGCTCTTCAATTCAGTCGGAAGCATCACCTCGCCGCTGGCCATGATCGTGATCGGTTCCACGATGGGTACAGTGCATTTTAAGGATGTCGTGCGCGATAAAATGATGTACTTCTATACCTTTCTGAAAATTGCGCTGTATCCTCTCATCATCTGGTTTCTGTTTCATTTCTTTATCCATGATCCGATGATTCTCGGAATCGCGGTGGTGCTGTCCGGTCTTCCGACGGCCGGGAACGTATCCATGGTCTGTTCGGAATATGACGGGAATCTGCATCTCGTAACAAAAGGGACGTTCATGACCACTCTGTGCTCGCTGTTTACGATCCCGATCTGGATGATGATATTCTGATTGTCCGGAACACGGATGATTGCTTATACAACTATTAAAAAAAGGCTGCTCCGGCCGTCATGTGATTTCCATGACTTAAGGCCGGGAGCAGCCTTTCTTTGTAATCCTCGTTAGCTAAATCGGCTTAACGGTTCTCCATAATACCTCCCGCCTGAGGCCGAGAGGGTACACATGCCGTTCCAGAAAGGTCAGCATAGGTGCATTGTCGGCTTCCACGAAGAAGATCCCTTCCCGGTAGCTGCTGTCGCCTGCGGCCCGGCGAAGCATTTCGGCTAACAAGGCCACACCCCGTCCAAGCCGCTGATGCTCCTCTCTGACGAACATCGTCTTGAAGAGCAGGGTATCCTGGCTGAATGCCTCAACAGTCAGCCAGCCGGCGAGCTGATCTTTCCGGCGGACGACGAGGCTGCGCTGGGCATCGATGCCGCTATCTCCGGCAAGCGGGTTTAGAATGGACGGATACCAATTATTCTCACCGCTTCGCAGCAATTCCCGTTCTTCCGGCGTCAGCGTATGAAAGGGCTGAATGGAGAAGGAGCGTGGCAGGACAAGACTTCCCACCCACGGTAGCTTCTTCGCCAGAGAAAGCGGGCCGGTGGCGGCATGAATCCCCGCCTGCGGCTCGGCAAACCCGCAGGCGAGCAGGAAGTCAGCCTGTTCCGACCTCAGGGACAGATCTTCCAGATACTCGGCGCTTAAGAATGTAATCCCGATAGTCCGGAGTCTTCGTTCCAGCTCGGCGATCAGCTTGCTGCCGACTCCTTGCCGCCGTAGAGATGGCGCAACGGCGACGCCCAGGAGTCTGGCTGTCGGCGTTCCATTGCCTGAAAGAACAGCGGCTGCGAGACCGGCCGGAACTCCCAGATGATAGGCGCCAAGCGCCAGTACAGTAGAAGGGAGCTGCTCACCGCTTAACGATCGAAGCTCCGCTGGTATCCATTCCGCAAATTGCGATGGAATGGCTCCCTTGAAGACGGTGAACCGGACTGCGTTACTCATGGCAGCGGATTCGGGTTCACCGGAATGATCAACTGGTTGACGAGGGCCATATTGTTGGCACTATCATGCAACCCGGTAATCGACAGACGGAATCGACCGATGAGGGATGAATTTGCGTTCAGCCAAGTATTTTGCAGAACGAGAGTAATTTGATTACCGGAACTCAGCGGTGGATTGTATATGAAATCTACACCCTGATTCAAGGTAATGACATCGTTGCTGAAGTCGCCGCTTGCCGAGTATTCCAGCACCAGGGTTGTAGGAGGATCACTTGGGTACGCAGTCAGCGGTTCATCAAAACCAAGGACGATACTGCCGTCCTGATAGACTGAATTTGTAACAGACGGCGCAACCGAATCGAACAGCACCGGAAGCGATGCTTGATCGACGATCTGGCTGTTGTCGGTCAAGGTAAAGTGTAAGGCATGAGCAACATTCGTATCAATCATCGGGTTAAAGAGAATACTCACGCCATTCGGCGAAGAATTTGATGTTACGGTCACATCATTGTTCTCCGATGTCAATTCCAGCTTGCCTACACTAGTACCACTGCTGCTGCGAACATCGAAAATGTTTCCGGACAGATAGGAAAGAGTCTCGACTTCCTCACCACGCTTGATCTGCACAAGCTTGGCGATATTTCGTTTGTTGTATCCTTCGTAATAAGAGCCCATCATATTAATCTGATCCGTAACTACGATTGGAAGTCCTAATGCCGGATTGACTACAAAAGAGGAATCCGGGGCAATGGAAATGGACAACAGTTGGATTTGGGCAGCGCTGAACACATTAATGGCCTGATTCAATGAATAGGCTGCCGATACAATCGTGTCCGGTATGGCATCGGAATTCAACTGAACCGCGATGGCGGAGTTGATTGCCGCCTGGAAAGTCTCGATTGCCGCGCTTGGATATTGTCCGTTGCCGCTGCCGGCAACCGCCCCGTTAATCAGAACAGTCGCGTTATCAATCGCTGTATTGAGCTGATCAATTCCGGTATAGATAACTGTCGAAGACAGAAGGGCTGGGGATAACTTGCCCGATAAACTCCGGAGCGTATGATCCGGGCTCGACGGCTGATAGGAGACGATTACCGAATCACCAGCCATTAATTCAAAGGGCAGAAGGATTGTAATGTTGTTGCCGGACACAGCAATATCCCCGTCGCTGATCGTAATCGGGAAAGAGCTTTGACTATCCAGAACCGTAATGGTGAACTCTTGTGCAGAGGGCTTGTAATCGGGATTCAAGGACTCGCTGTAGGCGAGATTCAGCGTTTCGCTGTCCTTGAAAGAGATCACAGGCGGTGCCAACTGCACAGTGGCATGAGCCAATTCGATCGGAGCCGACGGAAGAGAGAGGTTGCCTGCGGCATCAACGGCAATCACTGTGTAAAAACCGGCCTGAAGTCCTGTTGTGGTAATTGACGTTGCTGTGTCCGGCTCAGCAACTGAGGCCTTTACTGCAAGCTCATGGCTCACCAGATTCTCCAATTCATCCACGTTAGTGATTGACGTTCCGAGCGGAATCAGATAGACAACCCCTGTCTCGCTGCTCTTGACGGTAACCGCTTCCCCTTGATTAATCACCGGCTCGGACAGCAGCGTCAACACCGGCGGAGTCAGATCCGAAGGGTCGGCAGGCGTTGGAGTTGCTGTTTCTGACGGGCTCGGCGTAGCTGTTGGTGCTGGTGAAGGAGTAGCCGTTGGTGTTGGTGAAGGAGTTGCTGTTGGTGTTGGCGTCGACTCTGTTACCGGCGCAGAGGTCTGCACAGGTGCGGGGGTGGCAGTCGGCGACGGCGATGCGCTTGGTGAAGCCGAAGGACTAGCCGTTGGCGACGCGCTCGCTTGTCCGGCAGCCTGCTGCTGCTGCGTCGTAATAAAGCGGGACGCGACCAGCGCAACCTGTTCACGGGAAGCATTGCCTCTGGGGTTGAAGGTTCCATCAGCGTTACCACTGATCAGGCCAAGCTTCAATGCTGCTGCAACCGCATCTCTTGCATAATTCGAGATGGAAGACGCATCCGAGAAGGTTAAATTACCGCCTGCGCCTGCAGACTCTTCAGTAAGACCCAGCGCGCGAATGAACAGAACCGCCATATCCTGGCGGGACAGCGTATTCCCATAACCAAAGTTCCCATCGCCCATACCTTTGATTAATCCGGCCTTAACCGCCGCCTCGACATAATTGAAAGCATATCCGCCCGAAGGTACATCCGAGAAAGTCGGCAAAGCGGGTGGTGAGCTGACATCCAGTTTCAGCGCTTTAGCCAAAATGATGGCGAAATCCTGCCGGCTGATCTGAGCCGTCGGGCTGAATTGCCCGGCTCCGGTACCATTTATGATTCCCTTGTTCGCAAGCTCCAGGATGGCATCCCTGGCGAAAGAATTGTTGATGTCGCTGAACGTCGTATCGGCCGCAAAAGCCGTCTGCACAGAAGAAGCTAGCAGTGCTGCAGTAGTCATGACTCCAAATAACCGTTTTTTGCTCAAAAGTTATTCCTCCTAGGGATTATGTAGAAGCTTTCAGATATGAAGCGAATCATTCCACCAGCTTACTTATTATATCGAATTTAAAATATCAATTATTTATATTAAAATGATTCTTTTTTCCTAGAGCATGTGTGCAAGCGTGACAATCAAGAGGTTCATTTTTCATTCATTGACTAACCCTTTCTCCGACTCTATACTACAGATGAAAGTGTTTTTAAAACCTAAGGGCAATGTTTGCCACTATCGTTCATTAGCGAATGATGAGCACAACCCCGTTCAACCTACAGGGGAGGTGCTCTTTTTTTATACTTTTTAATAATTATCAGGAGGTAACTATGTTAAAAGAAGCAGTATATCATCGTCCCAAAAATAATTTTGCCTATGCGTACGACACGAAGACTCTGCATTTAAGATTGAGATCCAAGAAGAATGATCTTACTGAAGTAAACTTAATCCATGGCGATCCGTATAGTTGGGCCGAGGACGGAGTGGTGTCCGATACCGTTCCAATGAGTAAGCTTACCTCGGATGAGCTGTTCGATTACTGGTTTATCGCAATTTCGCCGCAAAATAACCGGTTCGTCTACATGTTTGAGCTGCATGATGGGGAAGAAGTCGCTATTTACGGCGAAAAGGGCTTTACTTCTTCTTTGGACGGCAATCGCTTTTTCCGTTTTCCATACTTGAATGCGATTGATGTGTTTGACGCTCCGGCATGGGCAAAGGGCACCGTGTGGTATCAAATTTTTCCCGAGCGATTTGCCAATGGAAATCCGGATCGCAAGACGAATGTGAATGGGCAATGGGGAGATGTTCCGAAGTCGGACAGCTTTTTCGGCGGCGATTTGGAAGGGATTACACAGAATCTCGATTATCTTGTTGAGCTGGGGATCACGGGGATTTATTTGAATCCGATTTTCGAGTCGCCAACGAACCATAAATACGATACGACGGATTATTTGAGAATTGACCCGCAATTCGGTGATGAAGAGACGTTAAGAACGCTGGTGAAGGAAAGTCATGCCCGCGGTATTCGCGTTATGCTGGACGCTGTATTTAATCACTCCGGCTATGGATTTGCGCCATTCCAGGATGTATTGAAGCACGGGACCAAGTCTCGTTATGCCGATTGGTTCCATATTTCAAGCTTCGGGGAGAATGGGGAACCGCACACTTATGAGACATTTGCCTTTGTTCCGGATATGCCGAAGTTTAAAACCTCCAATCCGGAAGTGAAGGAATACCTCTTGAAGGTTGCCAAATACTGGATAGAAAAATGTGATATAGACGGCTGGCGGCTCGATATCGCGAACGAAATTGATCATAAGTTCTGGCGGCAGTTCAGAAATGAAGTTAGGGGATTAAAGGACGACCTCTACATCATCGCCGAGGTGTGGAATGATGCAATGCCATGGCTGCAGGGGGATCAGTTCGATTCGGTAATGAACTATCCGTTCACTGAAGCGGTCATTGATTTTGTAGCTAAGCGCAAGATCGGTGCGGAGAAGTTCGCTAACGAGCTCGTCAGTCATCTTCAGCTGTACCCCGACAACGTCAATGAAGTGATGTTTAATTTGCTCGGAAGCCACGATACAGCGCGAGTATTGACAGAAGCTCAAGACGACAAGTCGAGATTGAAGCTTGCTTTTCTGCTGCTGCTGACTTATCCCGGAAGTCCGAGCATCTATTATGGGGATGAGGTTGGATTAACGGGAGACGGCGACGATTTTGCCTATTACCGCAGATGCATGGAATGGGACCCGGAGAAGCAGGACCAGGATTTGCTGAGCTTCGTCAAACGGTTAATCCGTATAAGAAAGACGAACAGTGCATTGACCGACAATGCCCGTTTCAGCATCATTGAGGCCAACAACGACTCCGGACTGCTTGTCTTCTCAAGAGGAGAAGGGCAGCAGAAGATCGTGGTAGCTCTCAATAACGGAACGGCTTCCGTTAACGTTGCACTGCCGGGCGATTTGGCGAAGCAGCGGATCGTTGATGTATGGGGCGAGCAGCAAAAGGTGCTGGAGAAAGAGGCATTAAGCTTTGCACTTGAGCCTATGCAGTTCGTAATATACAGCGTGGAATAATCGAGTATATTCGGTATGTCGAAGATAAAAAGTCCCGCATTCACAAGAATGCGGGACTTTTTGTGAAATAGAAGGCCTCCACGAAAATAAGGATTAGAATATTGACAGTTAGAATACTAATAATAGTATGATAACATAATTAGAATTCTAACTATAAGTCATAAAGAAAATTAGAATGAACAATGCAGACTCTTCACCGTGCTCCGTACTGATCAGGGAGAGGGGGATATTGCAATTGATAATCATTATCATCTATAATGGATCATATTGCACTGAAAGTGAGGATTATCCGATGCTGATTCAAATGCGAACGATCACAGTCAAGAAAGGCTTCAGCGGAGAAGTTGTGGAGCGGTTTAACCGGCCTGGCGGACCTATGAGCGAAATTCCAGGCTTTATCGACAAGACGGTCATGCTTAAGAAGAACCGCAGCCGCAGTGAAGAGACGGAAGTTGTTGTAGTATTCATCCGGTGGGAATCCGAGGAAGCGTGGAAGAGCTGGGAGAAGAGTCCGGCCCATATTGCGGGACACAAGAACAGTCACAATCAGGAGAAGCCGGAATATTTGCTGAGCACCGAAGTAACCATGTATGAGGTTCAATAAATCGTTCTGCATGGCTTAGCCAAATAACAAAGCCGCACCTGGTGCGGCTTATTGTCGATTCGGCTGCAAGAATTCGGCCCCATTAGAGGTTCAGAATCATCTTGTAAATCCCCGGTTCGGAGCGGAATCCGAGCAAATCCCGGTTGATTCGAAGCATCGGACCGTTCTTGGAATCATTGTGTGTTCTCAAATAAGGAGAATCTAGCTCTGAAGCGGTTTCAATCGCCAGCAGCTTCAAAGCCAGCGCAATCCGGCGGTTCCGGTATTCCGGGAGCACCCCGGTATAATCATGATACATTCCTCTTGTCTGTTCATTGCGCCGCATTGCGGCTACACCGACATAACGGTCTCCGTCCTTCGCGATATGTATCCATTCCGGGCTTGTATCGCTCTGCTGCAAATTCCATTTTTTCCACTCCTCGAACCAAGGGAAGCTGCCGGTATATCCCGGAATATCATTGTGAGTCGTCTTGTACAATTCATGCAGCTTGCGCTCTTGCTCTTCGCCCGGCTCGCCCGCCAGAGTGACGAAGGTGATGCCGGAAGCTTCCGCTTCCTTGATTGCATGAAGCAGTGGCTCACCGTTATACGTAGACAAGTCCAGAACGGATTCGAACGTATGCCGCTCGGTCTGATAGCCTAGGCGTTCGGCAAAAGCAAGGGACCGGTTGTCGGCATCCCGTACATGGCTGACGAGACGCGAAGCCTTAACGCCTCGTGCCCATTCCAGAAGCACATCATACATTTCCCGGCCAATTCCCATTCCACGGTAATCCGGATGAACCGCAAGCGTAAGAGATAACAGACCGGGTGTGGTCCATGGCGCCCGCCAAATCATCGCATAAGCCAACAGATGGCCGCCTGCATCCTCCGCCACCCATTTCGGACGGTCCCATCCCGTCAATTCTCCTTGCTCATTGTAGTCCAGCTGTCCGGGAGGAATCATGTCCTCGGCTTCCTTAAGCTGTTCCGCCGACACAGGCTCCGGCTCGATCATGCTCAGCAGGAAAGCCACTTCCTTGAAATCCTCCGGCTCCCGAAATTTTCGTATAGTAAACATTGGAATTAGTTCCACCTCCATCCTCTATATAAGCATAATCCGGATTGCCATGTCTAATTAAAGTTCCGAGGTAGTTCTTTGGAACATTTTTTCTGAACTAAAATGCCCTTTTGCGGAGATATTAAGGTACAGATCACGTTCAAGAAAGCCACGGTAAGCACTTTTCAAAGTTAGGTGGAGAGTTATGAACCGAGTGAAACGGATAATGAGTATTCTGATATGCGTCGTTATTCCGGTATCCCTGAGCATGGTGTGCACTCCAGCGCAGGCCGCGGCCAATCCCTCCGAGCAGGAGAACGAAGTAGAGTCCGTGCTTGAGACCATGTTCAAGGAACGGGCCAAGACTCTAGTCACTCAGGATATGCCGGCTATTGAAGCTTTCTATGATAAGGAGAAGGCTAGCCGTGTGGCATACTGGCATGAGCGGAACCGCTGCAGCTATATGAACAAATGGGCGGAGAAGCGGGATGTGAAGCTGACACATGCCGATAGCTCGATCCGGATCGTCCGGAAGAGCGTCCATCAGGAATATGCGAAGATCTCTTTGGTGCAATCTGAACAAATCGGGTATACCTATATGAAGAAATTTTTGCCCGAACAATTTTTCGGAGTCGGCACCCGGCACTTTATTACTCTTAAGAAGACGGATGGGGTATGGAAAATCTACCGGGAATGGTATCTGGACCCACTCGACGAAAACCCCGATAAAATCGCGGATGGCACACTGCCTTCCATTAACAAGGAAGCTGATGAATCGGAGCATAACGGCAGCACTTATAAGCGCAAACGCGCCGTGCAATATGCCAATAAGTATGCAGGAGCAGCCTGGGGAGCTGGAAACCATCATCACTATAATAAAAAATATCTCGATTACACCGGCAAAGGCGGAGATTGTACGAATTTCGCTTCTCAGGTCGTCGGAGACGAGAAAGAGGGGGGCGGCTTATCTCATAAAGGCGGCTGGCTATATTTCAAAGGAACCGGTGGAACGCGGACATGGGTTCATACCGATTCATTCAGCCATTTTTTGACGTATTCAGGCTATGGAAGACTCATTAAGCAGGGTAGGTACGAAGAGGTCGTTGCACCATCGTCCAAGCATCCGAACGGAGCGGTCAGTGAACTGAAGCCTGGGGATCTGATCGCATATATTCCGAGAAATAACGACATCGATCACTTCGCGGTTATCGTAGGCTTCAACGATTACGGATATCCGTTGGTCAATTGCCACACGGCTGACCGTTACCATGTCCCTTTTGATCTGGGATGGGACCGCAACACCCAATATCGGCTGATTCATATCAGAGATTAGTCCAGGAAAATGCTGACAAGCCCGGTATAACGGAAGAGATAGTCTCATACAATGGACATCATGAGAATTCTGTTATGCTGGAGGCAATATGACAATACCCCGGCTTGTGCAGCAATCCGTAATCCGGGTCTGCGCGATACTTCTGGTGAAAGGAATCGGTCTCGCCGGCCGAGTCACTCTTACCCGCATGGTCGGCCCCGAGGGGATCGGCCTGTATCAGATAGCGTACTCGTTCTATGGATTCGCTCTGATGCTCGCAGGAGGTCTTCCGACCACGTTAGCCTTAGCGACCGCGAAGAGGCCGTCGCATGGCTGGACTTTTTTCATAATCATATCGCTTCTGGTCGGTCCTGTGATTGGATTGGCCAGCTTAACCATGTTTCTTTTAGCTCCCGGAATAGCCGACTTGCTAGGGAACCGCAATCTGGAATTCGCCATTAGAAGCCTCGCGCCGGCACTGGCGGCTGTCACACTGTTAAGCCTGCTGCGAGGGTATTTGCAGGGATTAAAACAAATAACCGTCATAGCCGTGTCCGAGGTTGTGGAACAATCGGTCAGGTATGCCGTCTTGCTCCTGCTGGTCTGGCAGCTGCTGGATACGGGGATTGAACGAGCTGTCGGCTGGGGTTTGTATGGTACTGTCTCCGGCGCTATCGCAGCTTTCGCTATGCTGACCCTGTTTCATGCCTTTTCGCAAAAACGTCTTCCGGCAGCAACCCATGAACGTTCGCTTCCAGCTTCCTGGTTCATCAAGACTTCGCTTCTGATCTCCGCGACTCGCTTGCTCATTCCCGCCTCTGAGTTTATCGATGCGCTGCTCATACCGAACCGGCTGCTGTCGGCCGGGTACAGCACCTCAACAGCTACAGCGATGTACGGCGTTATATATGGGATGGGGGTGATCGTGGTCTATACTCCGACTCTGTTGACCGGTGCGTTAAGCCATACGGTGTCCGCACAGCTTGCTGCCGCCTGGCAGCAGGGCAACCTGATCCGGTACCGACGCCTCTCCCGAACCGTTCTTCGCGCCGCCTGGCTCTGGGGGCTCATTTCGGGCATCTTTTTGTATGAGTGTGCGGACGAGCTTTCCTTCTATATTTTCAATACGGCAGAAGCCGGAATCATCATTCGGTATTTGGCTCTCGTTCCAATGATTGTCGGTTTCCGGGAAGTCTCCACCTGCATCCTGTGGGCAAGAGATAGCCAGAAGCAGCCGCTTGTCGGTCTGCTCACGGGGATAGGCTGCTCTGTTGTGCTGCAATATATTCTGGTCGCTATACCCGGCTGGGGTTATCTTGGAGCCTGCATCGGCATAATGACGCTTGAATTGGTCGCGTTAATGTCGAACATGAGCGGGCGGAACCGTATACACAGCACACGAAAAAGAAACCTGATGCTGGCCCTCGTGGATTTAGTGATCATCGATACGTTTTACTGGGGGGTATCCATGACCTTCCATCCATCACCGGAAACGGCGGGTCTGCTTCGGTTTCTCTTCATGAGCCTGTTCTATTTCACAGGATCGGGTTTGTACATGTACCTCCGGTGCATCCGAAAGTCCTTACTTTAGGGGGAAATCAAATTACTCGCTCTCGGATATACGCATGGCAGGTCCAAAAAATTCATAATGCAGCCGGCTGTCCGGCATGCCCAGCGATTTGAGCTCCGAAATGACGGATTCCATGAACGAAACCGGACCGCAGACATAAACGTCGCCGGAAAGATCCGCATAGGTGCTCAAAACATCCCGGTTGATTCGTCCATCCGGTTCATCCGAGTAGAACACCTTCCACTTCGAATTGCTCATCCGTCCGGCGTATTCTTCGATATCCTTCCGGAAAGCTCCGAGCGCTTCGTTGCGGGCAGCATGCAGGAAGACGACAGGGCGGTTCGGGGTTAACGAGGATACGGTCTCGAACATGCCGATCATCGGGGTAATGCCGACTCCGGCGGAGATAAAGGCAACCGGTCCGGTCTTGTCCGTATCGAGAACGAACTCGCCGGCAGGCGGGCTGACCTCTAGGATATCTCCTTCCTGAATGTCGTCATGCAGATAGATCGAGACGCGCCCGTTCGGATCGTTGTCGGCTTCCCGTTTGACCGAGATCCGGAATTCATCCGGCTTCGGCGCCTGGGACAGGCTGTATTGGCGAATCATGCTGTAACGTTCTCCCGGAATGGATACACGGACTGAGATATATTGGCCTGGATTGTAAGACGGAACGCCGCCTTCGTCAGCAGGCTTGAGATGGAAGGAGACAATATTCCTGCTCTCCTGCACTTTTCGGCTAACAACAAAACGCTTGAAGAAGTTCCAGCCATGCTCCCGTTCTCTGGATTCCTTATACATACCTGCTTCAACACCGATGAAGGCATCGGCAATGACGCCATAGGCTTCTTGCCAGGCTCCCAGAATTTCATCCGTAGCCGCCTCTCCAAGCACCTCCTTGATCGCCTTCAGCAAAAATTCGCCTACGATCGGATAGTGCTCGGGCTTGACGCCAAGACTTACGTGCTTATGCCCGATCTGGATGACGGCCGGGATAATCGCTTCCAGATTATCAATATGAACCGCTGCCGCGTATACGGTATTGGCGATGCGGTCTGCTGACGGCCTTTGGCCTGATTGGCATGGTTAAAAATATGAAGCAGCTCGGGATGCGCCTCGAATAATCTGCTATAAAATACCGTCGTAATGGCGGTGCCATGTTCGGCAAGCACCGGTGCCGTGGACTTCACAATATCTTTCGTATGTTGAGATAGCATTTGAGTTCCTCCTCGATATTTGGTCCATCAGTGACGGGTCTAGGATAACTCTGTGCGAGAACAGGGACGTGTGATCACGATCACACTAATTTCGAAAACTGTGATATTTGTCACATATTTTACATAAGGAAATTTAGGATTCAAGATTTGAGATAAGTGAAAAGAAGTACTTTTTGAAAATGTCATAATGATATTGACGAAGGGAAACTATAAGCGTATGATGAGGGAGTCTCGAATTGCACTGAATTTAAGTAACCACATAAATAAATGAAACTAACGGGAGGAATGGAAGTGGAGTCATCAACTTTTGTGTTATTCGGCGCTACCGGTGACCTGGCCAAGCGGAAGATTTACCCCGCTCTATACAATTTGTTCGTTGATGGGAAATTGCCTGAAGCCTTTGCTGTGTTCGGCTTGGGCAGACGCGAATGGAATGATGAGTCATTCCGTGTGCAGGTGGAACAATCGCTTCGTACGTTCTCCCGCCGTCCAATTTCGGATGAGAAGCAGCTTGAAGCTTTCCTCCGTGTATTCCGGTACAACGTTCTTGATGTCGGACGGCTGGAGGACTTTACCCGGCTTCTGGACAGAGTCCAGTCGGTCGAAAGCGAGCAAGGGATTGCCGGGAACCGGATGTTTTATTTGTCGGTAGGTCCCGAATTCTTCGGACCGATAGCCGCCAATATTGAAGCAAGCGGCCTGGGCGCGGTCAAAGGCTGGAAGCGGCTCATTATCGAGAAGCCGTTCGGACGCGATCTGGAGTCGGCAAGAGAACTGAATGCTGCCTTAAATGCGGCTTTTTCCGAGGATGAAATATTCCGGATCGATCATTATCTTGGCAAACGGATGGTTCAGAACCTGGAAGTGCTGGAGTACTCCAACCCTGTGCTGAAGGCGCTCTGGAGTAATCGCTATATCGCCAATGTGCAGATAACCGCCAGCGAGACCGTAGGCGTTGAAGAGAGAGCGGGCTATTATGACAAATCGGGCGCGCTGCGCGATATGTTCCAGAACCATATGCTGCAGCTACTTATGATGACGGCCATGCGGCTTCCGAAAGGCAGCACGTCTGTTCAGGTCAGAGACAAGAAGAGACATGTGATGAGATCGCTCCGTCCGCTGACAAAAGAGGAAGCTGTCAACGAGATCGTCCTCGGACAATACACGGAAAGTATGGTGAACGGAAAAATTTCCGCAGGCTATAAGAACGAGCCCGGAATCCCGGTAGACTCCCGTACGGAGACGTTCATTGCGGCGCGCCTCTGGATCGAAGATCCGGTATGGAGCGAGGTTCCTTTCTATATCCGTACCGGCAAGAAGCTGAAGGAGAAATCGACCCGGATTGTCATTGAATTCAGAGAGCCGCTGCGCAATCCGGCCGAGAAGAAGGAGACTTCGCCGAATCTGCTCATTGTGGAGATTAGTCCGAATGAGGGAATCACCCTCCAGGTCAACAGCCGCAACCCGCTGAAGAAGGGAGAGCTAGAGCCGATCCGGATCACCTACAAGGCGCCGGGCGGAGATGTTCCTGAAGCGTACGAGAATTTGCTGCATGATGCCTTCCGGGGCGACGCCACCTTCTTTGCCCATTGGGATGAGGTAGAACTCTCGTGGCAGTGGGTGAAGCCGATCCAGGAGGCGATGGAGGAAGGATTGATTCCGCTTCGTGCCTATACAGCTGGTTCGAACGGTCCTGAAGAGGCCCGCGCACTGCTCGGAAATGATACGTGGTGGCTGGATGGAGATACCCTGGAGACAGAGCCGGGTAGTATTTCTGAACAGAATAATAAAGAGCAGGATAATACAGAACAGGATGACACGGTGCAGAAGCTGAAAGAAGGAGCTTAAACGCTATATTAATCGCGATAGAAGTTTCATTATGGAGGGATTGATATGAAAGTCGGTTTGATCGGTTTGGGTAAAATGGGACTGAATCTTGGCAAAAATATGTTGGAGCACGGCCATGAACTGGTCGCTTATGACCTGAACTCCGCAGCGGTGGAGGAGATCCGGCAAGCCGGAGCAGTCGGAAGCACTAGTCTGGCTGAGCTTGTCTTGCAGCTGCCGGCTCCCCGTGTGCTGTGGATAATGGTTCCGCATCAGGTTGTGGATGCGGTGCTGGATGAGCTGCAGCCTCTGCTGACAGCTGGCGATATTGTGATCGAGGCCGGCAACTCCCATTACAAGCAGTCCATCGCCCGCTACGAGCGGCTGAAGGAATCCGGCATCCGGTTCATGGATGCCGGAACATCCGGCGGGATGGAAGGCGCCAGATATGGAGCCTGCTACATGGTCGGCGGTGATGATGACGCATGGGAGACGGTTATGCCGATCTTCCGCGATACGGCAACGCCGAACGGCTATCTGCATGCCGGTAAAGCCGGCAGCGGACATTTTCTGAAGATGGTCCATAACGGTATCGAATACGGCATGATGGCCGCGATCGGTGAAGGCTTCGAGGTGCTGGAGAAGAGCGGCTTCGATTTCGACTTCGAGCAGGTGGCCCGCGTCTGGAACAACGGCTCCGTTATCCGCTCCTGGCTGATGGAGCTGATGGAGCGCGCGTTCTCCAAAGATGCCAAGCTGGATGAGATTAAAGGGATCATGCATTCCTCCGGCGAAGGCAAATGGACGCTGGAGACAGCGTTCGATCTGCAGACGGCCACGCCGGTTATCGCGATGTCGCTCTTGATGCGCTACCGCTCGCTTGAGAGCGATACGTTCACAGGCAAGGTCGTCGCCGCGCTCCGCAACGAGTTCGGCGGACATGCTGTGGAGGCAAAGTAACGGTCAGCATTGGCTGTTTTGAATTGAAAATAAGTCATGAAAGCTTATTGGCGGCCCGGAATTATCCGGGCTGTCTTTCTTTTATGTACAGAGACTGGCAGCATGTAAGAAGGGAAGCATGGGGCGGGCATTTCCAGGGCGTGGATATGAAGCATTATGGTACACTAGTGGAACCAGCATCACTCCACGGGCAGCGCGCCCGCCGAAAGACAGAGGAGAATGGAAATGACTGAAACAACCCATAGCTCTCGGATTACCGAGCCGCTCATTAAGTCGTTATGCGGCATAAGCTCCTATCGAAAAGGCGAATCCATGCGGCGTGCCGGGAAGGTGACCCTGTCCTTGTTGGAAGCAGGAGTCGACGGACTTCGCTACGAGGCCGCCATCAAAGACAATGGCGTCTGCCGGGCCGCCGTTCATATCGAGCCGGGCGGTCAGGTGACTGCCGAATGCGCCTGCTCTATCGGCTTCGCATTTGATCAATACTGCAAGCATGTGGCTGCGGCGCTGCTGCAGATCATGGTGCTTCAGCGTTTTGAAGAGGAAGAGACGGAGGAGTGTCTGCCGCAGGAGTCACCGAATAACGGAAGCATGCCGTCTGAAGGAAATCCGCAGCTTGTGAACCGGGTTCTGGAGCTGTTCGGCAGACAAGCATCTTCCCGCACAGGTCCCAGAGCCTTGTTCGAATCCAGGGAACTCCTGACGGCTGAAGTTACGATTACTCCTTTTCCGCTTGGCGTAAGGAGGAATTTGCTCGGCGCCGAACTGAGAATCGGCCCGGACAGACGATATGCCGTGAATGATATCCGGGAATTTCTGACCCGGTATGAACAGGGACAGGCGTATGCCTGTTCCAGACATTTTGCGTATGAACCGGATCTGCACTGCTTCTCTCCCGAAGTCGATGCTTTCCTGAGACGGCTTATTGAGGTAAGACGAAGCGAGAAACTGCAGCGCGAAGCGGCGGGCGCTTTCTACACGGGGGAAATCAACGAACCGCGAAGACTGACGATCCCTCCATACGCCTGGCCGGCTGTCAGCACGGTGCTCGGGCAGCTTCCGTTCGTTCAGGTGCAGTATGATGAGTTAAGCTTCGATGGATTTGATTGCTCCGAGGATGTGCTGCCGCTCCGGTTCCAGTTTGATCAGGACGAGAATGAAGGCATTTCGCTTGCCGTGCATGGGCTTCAGACGTTAAGAATGCTGGAGGAATACGGCATGGCACTAGTGGAGGGCCGTTTCTACAGGTTGAAACCGGAGGATTGCGCAAGACTTGCCGGGCTGCAGCGTATTTTAACCGGAGATGCGTATGGAACTGGAAATCTCAACATAGCCCCGCGCGAGGCCGAGCCCTTCATGGAACGGGTCGTACCCGGCCTGATGAAGCTCGGAGAGGTCCGGATTGCCAAGAGTGTCTCCGACCGGATGGTTCAATCCCCGCTTAACGCGAGAATTTATCTGGACCGGGTTAGCGAAAGGCTGCTTGCCGGTCTGGAGTTTCAATACGGCGATATTGTAATCAATCCATTGGAACAGGAAGGTTCGCGCGGCGCAGACACGCGCATTCTGATCCGGGAAGGGGAGAAGGAGGCGCGCATCCTGGAGCTGATGGAGACTGCCGGATTTGCCCGGACCGAGAGCGGATTTTTCATGCAGGATGAGGAACTGGAGTATGATTTTCTGAAATCAGTCATGCCCCGGCTGGAACAGCTGGCTAAGATATACGCCACTTCGGCTGTCAAAACCCGCCTGTTCTCCGGCTACTCGCCGCCCAAGCTTTCGGCTAATCTGGACGGACGCACGAACTGGCTTGAATTCCGGTTTCAGATGGATGGGATTCCGGAATCGGAAATCCGCGGCATCATCGAATCGCTTCGCGAGAAGCGCAGATACCATAAATTGTCGAACGGGGCCTTGCTCCCGATGGAGGATGAGGAGTATCAGGAGATTATCCGGTTTCTGAACGAGGTTGCCCTGCCGAAGGGTGAAATCATCGGTTCGCGGTTTCGCCTGCCTGTGGCTCGTGCCCTGCATCTGATCGAAGATAGCGGCCGGGAGCGGGGAGGCTCCATCAGCCTCGGCAAGCCGCTGCGCCTGCTGCTGGAACGGCTCCGCAATCCCGACCTTCTCGATCATCCGGTTCCAGAGACTCTTGCCCCGGTTCTGCGCGATTACCAGCATTTCGGCTTCCAATGGCTGAAGACTTTGGCGCAGTATGGCTTCGGCGGCATTCTTGCCGACGATATGGGACTTGGCAAGACGGTGCAGAGCATTGCCTTTCTGGTCTCCGTGCTGCCCGAAATCCGGGCGAGAAAGCAGCCGGCGCTCATCGTATCACCGGCGTCGCTTATGTACAACTGGCTCAGCGAGCTGCGCCGGTTCGCGCCGGATATCCGTACGGCGGTTGCGGACGGCACGCCGGCCGAGCGGAGCGCCGTACTCAAGGAGGCCGGCAGCGTTGACGCCATCATCGTCTCCTATCCGCTGCTGAGACGGGATATCGCCCGCTATTCGAAGCTGACTTTTCATACGCTGATCCTGGACGAGGCCCAGGCTTTCAAGAACTACACGACTCAGACAGCGAAGGCAGTGAAGTCGCTACGGGCTGAGTGCCGGTTCGCCCTAACCGGAACGCCGATTGAGAATTCGCTGGAAGAGCTGTGGTCGATCTACGATGCCGTATTTCCCGGCCTGTTCCCCGACCGCCGGGCATTTGGGGAGTTTAAGCGAGATGAGGTATCCCGGCGGGCTCGTCCGTTCTTGCTGCGCCGAATGAAGCGCGATGTGCTCCAGGAACTGCCGGAGAAGATCGAATCGGTGCAGGTGTCCGAGCTGCTGCCGGAGCAGAAGAAGCTGTACACAGCCTATCTGGCCAAGCTCCGGCAGGAGACGTTGAAGCATCTGGACAGCAATGATTACCAGCAGAGCCGCATCAAGATTCTGGCCGGTCTGACCCGGCTTCGGCAGATCTGCTGTCATCCGGGCTTATTCATCGAGGACTACAGCGGACACTCTGCCAAGCTCGAGCAACTCCTGCAGATAGTAGAGGATTGCCGAAACGCGGGCAGACGTCCGCTGATCTTCTCCCAGTTCACGGAGATGCTGGGCCTGATCAGCCGTGAGCTGGTAACCCGGGGCATTCCGTTCTTCTATCTGGACGGCAATACTCCGGCACGGGAGCGGATAGAGTTGTGCAGCCGATTCAACGATGGGGAGCGCGAGCTCTTCCTCATCTCCCTTAAGGCTGGAGGTACTGGACTAAACCTGACGGGAGCCGATACGGTCATTCTGTATGATTTGTGGTGGAATCCCGCAGTGGAGCAGCAGGCCGAGGACCGCGCGCACCGCATTGGCCAGAAGAAAGTCGTGCAAGTCATCCGCCTGGTCGCGCAGGGAACCGTTGAAGAGAAGATGTTCGAGCTTCAGCAGAAGAAAAAGATGCTGATTGACGAGGTCGTCAAATCCGGCGGAGAATCGCTGACCTCCTTGACGGAGCAGGAGATCCGAGAACTGCTGTCCGTATAAACGCATCAGGACTGACGCTTTCTGCTTGCTGAGCTGGTCTTTTAGGTGGACAGCAGGGTGATGACCAGCAGCTCGTAGAGAACGAGGGTCAGGATCAGCTCATCGTTGCTGTAGGGCATGCCGAAAAATGCGCGATGGCCGCTTGGGTTGCGGACAGCCAGGTGAAGCAGCCCTCTCTCGCAGCTTACGATTCTGCCTACAAATATCTGGCCGTCAATCGTTTCGATTCGGACAATCCGGTTGGAGTATTGGCGGCATAATTGGTGAAGATTGCTGCGGATGGCCTTGACGTTCTGGACGGAAGGGCCGTCCGCCTGATACAGAACTTTGCCCATTTGTGTTGATTGCACAGGCTGATAACTCATATCCTTCACTGCCTTTCTCGCGCTTATGATGAATCTGTACTACGGTACGTAGGTCGATGACCCGATGATTGTGCTAATGCCCAGACATAGGATGAAAAAAGCAGCTTGCGGCGGACGCAAGCTGCTTTTTGGCTGGATAAGAGGTATGGATTCTGGATTAAGAGGTATGGACCCGAATATAAGCTCAGCTCGTGCAAGCAGACAGGCAAATGTTCACTTGTTGACATCCCACAACTCCGGTGATAGGATAAAAATCAATCATTTTAAATTATAACTAAATTTGTTGGTTTTGTCGGTAATTCAACTGGCCATTGACCATTCCCATGGAGATGTGTGCTTGATTTCCCACGTAAGTCCGTACTTATACGGTATGCGGGAGAGAGAGCATGCATCTTTTTTATTTTGATGCGGGAGAGTTGGGGGTGTATACGGTGTGCCGGCAGAACGGGGAGAGGAAGAAGGAGGGGCTGTCATGACAAAGAGTTTGGATCTCACACTGAACGCGGATGTGCTTGTCATTGGGGGCGGACCCGCCGGAGCCTGGGCTGCGCGCAGCGCGGCCGAAAGGGGAGCTAAGGTGGTGCTGGTCGACAAAGGTTATTTAGGCTCAAGCGGCGCTACTGCGCCCGGAGGAACGAATCTGCTGTACCTGCCTCCGGATCAGGAGCTTCGGGAGCAGGCCGTACAGCACCGGCTGAAGATTGGAGGAGGACTGGCGGAAGCGGAATGGATTCATCGTGTGCTTGATCAGGTCTACATCAATCTTGAACTCGTGGAGAAATGGGGCTACCCGTTCGTCCGGGACGAGAACGGCGTTCCGCAGCGCGATCATTTGCAGGGACCGGAATATATGCGGCTCATGCGGAAGATGGTCAAGAGAGCAGGCGTTAAGGTTCTGGATCAGGCACCGGCTCTGGAACTGCTGCTTGATGAATACGGTGTGGGCGGAGCCAGAGGCGTTCTTCGTCAGGAGAATCGGGATTGGGAGGTCCGCGCGAATGCGGTCATTATCGCTACAGGGGGCTGCGCTTTTCTCAGCAAAGGACTTGGCTGCAATGTATTGACCGGAGACGGTTATCTCATGGGCGGAGAGGCGGGGGCCGAGCTATCCGGTATGGAATTCTCCAGAAGATACGCTCCCAGCCCCGCATTCGGCTCCAATACCCGGTCGAGATTGCTGGGGTGGGCAACTTATTACGACCAGAACGGGAATGAGCTAGGCGGCCGGCGCGGCGAGGATTTTCTGGCGGAGCAAATGCTGAAAGGGCCGGTATACGCCATTATGAACAAGGCAGACACGCCGGAGAAGCAGGCGATTCTGCGTTCCTCCCATGCGATATTCTTCCTTCCTTATGACCGGGCGGGGATCGACGTCTTCAAGGAGCCGTTCCCTCTGACGCTCCGGTATGAGGGAACGGTAAGAGGGACCGGAGGCCTGCGGATTGTCACGGACGATTGCGGCACTACCGTTCCGGGATTGTATGCAGCCGGCGATGCGGCAACCCGTGAGCGAGTGACGGGTGCCGCTTCAGGCGGCGGCGCATTTAACGCCTCCTGGGCGATCTGCTCCGGAACCTGGGCCGGTGAAGGAGCGGCTGCTTATGCCGCGTCAGGTAGATTCGACGCTTCGGTCCGCAATCTGCGCCCGGCAGGCCGATACGGCTTGTCCCCGGGAGAGGGAGCTACTTCGGATGAAGTCCGCAAGAGCGGTGCAACGCCGACTCGTGAACTGGTGAAGCGAATACAGAATCAGGTATTCCCGCTCAAGATCAACTACTTCCGTTCGGAGCGCGGGCTGACGCAGGCGCTGGCGAAGCTGAACGAGCTGTGGCCCGAGGTCAATCATCAGATCGTGTCCAATGTGCATGACCGTGTTCACGCGCGAGAAGCCGCTTCTATGGCGGCGACAGCCAGATGGATGTACACGGCGGCTCTCGCCCGTAAGGAGAGAAGGGGAGAGGGACTTCATGTCCTGCAGGAGTATCCGGATGCGGACCCTGAACAGCAGCATCGGCTGCTGGTATCCGGTCTGGAGGAGATCCGTGTAGGAACAGACCGTTCCTTTCTTGCGACTGCCAGCTTCAATTCAAAATCGGTTCATAGTCAGGAGGCGGCGGTGAAATGATTGAACTGGTCAGCTCGGAACGCTGCATCGGCTGCAATTTATGTGTAAAGGTGTGCCCTACCAACGTCTTTGACCGGACAGATCATGAGCCGGTAATCGCCCGGCAGGAGGATTGCCAGACCTGCTTCATCTGCGAAGCGTACTGTCCTGCCGATGCGCTGTATGTTACACCGTATACAGACGAGGTGATCGGCGTACAAGAAGAGGATTTGGCCGAGCGCCAGCTGCTTGGGAGCTGGAGAGCAACGATTGGTTGGGCTCCCGGCCATATCAAGCTGGCGGCCCGCGACCAGACGGCCTTCATCGACCGGATTTTGCCCCCTCGGACAGAGAAGCTGGCGGGCGTGTCGGATGTCAGGGGTAGATAAGACCATCGCTCTGAAGAAACGCGCACAGACGGAGGCAGTGCCTCACCGCCTTATCTTATGAGTTCACTTAGATGCATCATCTTATACAAAAGCAATCAGGGAACAGCGTAGTTCGGCGGTCTGCCGGTTGCCTGTTCCCTGATGTTATGTGAGCTTGCTGCATCGCTGGAACAGCGACAGGATTGGCTCCGCAACCGGTCTAATCTAATGAAAATGCCGCCTCGGCCGAGGCGGCATTTTCTTGTACGATATTGGGATTGAAAATATAATTATCCGGTGCTTAAGCAGCATTGATGCTACGGCTGAAGTCTTCGCAAGCGAACTTTACGCTTCCTGTACGACCGCCTTCTTCACGGCCTCCGGTTTCTTGCTCTGCTTGATGAAGAAGCTCAGCAGCAGGCCGATCAACCCGATGCCGATGATAACCAGGTAGGCATCATTGATGCCCTGAATCGAGGCTTCCATAACCATATGTTCCTGCGATGCGCCCTTTCCGCTGCCGGATGTCATCATTTCCATGAAATGCGTTTTGGTCCGGCTTGTCATGACGGTGACTAACAGGGAAGTGCCGACCGCACCCGCAACCTGCCGGATCGTATTGGAGATCGCGGTTCCGTGGGCGTTAAGCTTCGAAGGGAGCTGGTTGAGACCTGCTGTCTGGATCGGCATCATCAGCAGAGCCATGCCGATCCGGCGGCCCGTCGACATCAGCACCAGATAGGTGTAGCTGGTTGAGTCGGTCAAATTGATGAAGCCGAGAGTGGTGGTAATCGTAATGATCATACCGATGACCGCCAGCCACTTGGCTCCGAATCGGTCAAACAGCCTGCCGGTAACCGGCATCAGCACACCCATCACAAGCGCGCCGGGAAGCAGCAGAAGTCCGGATTCCAGGGCCGTGTAACCTCTGGCATTCTGGAGATAGAGCGGCAGCAGCATCATATCTGCGTACATGACCATCGTAACCGCGACATTGATCAGCGTTGTCAGGGAGAACATGTTGTACTTGAAAGCCCGAAGATCCAGCAGGGGTTCCTCGCTGACCAGCTGCCTCCAGGTGAACAGCGCCAGGGAGACAACGCCAGCGGCGATTGGAACGATTACCTCCGCGCTCGACCAGCCTTTGCTTCCGGCCTGGCTGAAGCCGAACAGCAATGCGCCGAAGCCGATCGTGGAGAGGATAACGCTCAGGATATCGATCCTGGTCGCAACTTTCTCGGATACGTTTCTAAGGTAGACAAACCCGCAGACAATAACCACAAGGGCAAGCGGAATCATCCCGTAGAACATCGTCTCCCAGGCATAATTCTCCAGAATGTAGCCTGCAAGTGTCGGTCCGATTGCCGGTGCGAAAATAATAGCCAAACCGACCATCCCCATGGCGGCGCCTCTTTTTTCAGGAGGGAAGAGGGTCAGAATAACATTCGTCAGCAGCGGCATGATAATGCCCGCTCCGGCCGCCTGAATCATCCGGCCCGTAAGCAGCGCCGGGAAGCTGGATGCGAAGGCGGATACCAGAGTACCCGCCAGAAAGATCAGCATGGAAGCCTGGAACAGCTGCCTTGTCGTAAAACGCTGCATGAAATAAGCGGTGATCGGAATCAATACACCGTTAACCAGCATATAGCCTGTGGTCAGCCACTGGGCGGTTGTTGCTGAAATGTCGAAATCAACCATCAGCTTGGGAACGGCAACGCTCATAATCGTTTGGTTCAGCGTTGCAAGAAAAGCGCCCAAAATCATAATGAATAGAATTGGCCCTTTCTTGATGCCGTCAGTTGTTTTTTCTCTTTGTCCACTCAAAACCGCTCCATCCTTTCGTATCTCTCTCTTGTTTAATTTACACAGTGTTGTATAATCAACGTGGCATAAACTAGAGTACTCCGGCGGCTTTGATCTGACAAGCGACAGTTTCGCCGTAAATGTTGATTAGACGACAGAGTTAACCGATGTGTAAAAGAAGCGGCACATAACCTACAAAAATCAAAATACTGTAGTCCGTAAAAAGGAGAATAAGAATGGAGTCCCCCAAAAAAACAACAGATCCCCGGATTTTACGAACTCGCCAGCTGATCCGAGAAGCTTTCATCGAGCTTCTGCAAGAAATGGATATCGAGAAAATAACCGTCAACAATATCGCTGAGCGGGCGACGATCAACCGGGTCACCTTTTATCTGCATTACAAAGACATTGTGGACTTAATGGACAAGATGGCGGATGAGATGATCTCGCATCTTGAGGGAATTCTGAAGCAGGAGCGGCAATCGCCTGTTGCAGCCTCGTCAGACGACTGGATGGCATTGGTTCGACTGCTTGAGCATATCGCGAAACACAGCAAGTTCTACAAGGTCGTGTTGGCGTCCAGACGGACGCCGGTCTTTACAGAGCGTCTCTTGCGGCTTCTGTCGGAATTGGTTACTGAGAGAATGGAACAGAGCGGAGCCGAAGAGTCGTTACAAAATGCCGGCATTCAGAGGGATATCGCCATTTGGTACCATTCATCAGCCTTGATCGGATTAATTGTTTCTTGGCTCCGTAAAGATACGCCATATTCAGCGCATTTTCTAGCCGACCAATACAACCGGCTTCGTTCCCAAATCAAAAGCAAATAAACGGCAAAATGAAATAATTAAATTTTTGACTTGATTATCTGTTAAATATATTGTAACTTAAATAACGTAAGTACATGCAGAAACATAAGAGGGAGAGAAGAATCATGTCCAAAGTATTATTTCTGAAAGCTAACAACCGCTCCATCGAGCAGTCGGTTACCGTTAAAATGTACGACGCATTCGTAAATGCATACAGAGCTTCCCATCCGGACGATCAAATCACAGAGCTGAATTTGTTCGACGCGAACCTGCCTTATTATGACGAGCAAATGATGACCGGCCTGTATAAGCTTGCCAATGGTTATGAAGCAACTGCTGACGAGCAGCGTCTGGCGGATCTGGCCAATACTTACCTGGATCAATTCCTCGGAGCCGATAAGGTCGTTATCGCATTCCCGCTCTGGAACTTCACCATTCCGGCGCAGCTGCTGACTTACTTCTTCTATCTGAACCAGGCAGGCAAAACATTCAAGTACACGGAACAAGGTCCGGTCGGACTTGTCGGCGACAAGAAGGTTGCTCTGCTGCAAGCCCGCGGCGGTGTATACTCCGTTGCTCCAATGGATGGACTTGAAATGTCCCTGAACTATGTGAAGAACACACTGGGCTTCTGGGGCATCCAAAATCCGGAGGTCGTCGTGATCGAAGGACATAACCAGTTCCCTGACCGTTCGCAGAGCATCATCAGCGAAGGCCTTGCCGAAGTTACGGCTCTTGCCAACCGTTTCTAATCGTCCCGATCTTTCCAAGGAGGAACCATTGCGGTTCCTCTTTTTAGTTTCTGTGGAGCATAGGCTCGAGAAGATCACCAACGGAGTTTATTGCATTTGAATGGTAAAAAAACATATACTATGATTGACCGTGCGAGGCGCGGTTATTTTTGTTCCGGCGCAGCTTTCGGAGCCCAGCATCACTGGTATGAACAGGCTCCAATTGAACAGGATGACCATCGCGGGAGGACTTATGAACAAGACAGGTAGATCTGCGGGCGAACAAGCCATCTGGATCAGTCTTATCAGCAATATGTTTTTAACGGGGATAAAAATTGCGGTCGGCGCTCTGGCGGGAAGCCAGGTCTTGGTCGCCGACGGCGTACATAATGCGGGCGATGTGATCGCAACGATTGCGGCGCTTGCGTCCACCAAAGTTGCGAACAGGCCCAAGGACGAGAGCCATATGTACGGACATGGCAAAGCTGAAGTCATCGGCTCTGCCATCGTAGCCGTGATCATGATTATCGCGGCGTTCTTCATCGCCTATCATGCTGTGCTTTCAATCTCCCACCCGGCCTCGAAGCCCAGTCTGATCGCCCTTATCGCTGCGGCTGTATCCCTGATCTGGAAGCAGTGGCTGTATGTATATTGCAACCGTCTTGGACGCTCCATTAAGAGTAAAAGCCTTATGGCAACAGCACATGATCATCTTGCCGACGTGTATGCGTCAATCGCGGCGGTTGCCGGAATCGGGCTGGCTCTGATCGGCAGTTGGCTCGACATCGCCGTTCTGAGCTATGGCGATCCCGTTGCCGGCATTATCGTTTCCTATTTTGTTATCCGCCTGGCTTATCATATGGGCAAGGATGCCATCGACATTCTGATGGAGAAGTCGGTTTCGGTTGAACAAATCCGGGACTATGAGGCGCTCATCCTGACTGTCCCCGAGGTGAAGCGTATCGACCGGCTCCGGGCCAGAGAATTCGGACAATATATCATGCTGGATGTACGCGTCGGAATACCGGCCCAGTTGACGATCCAGGAAGGGCATGACATTATCCGCAAAATCAAGGCAGCTATCATGCATGAGAACGCCGATGTTGAGGAAGTACTGGTGCATTTGAATCCCTGGTATGAGAATGAACAACCGGAGGGTACGAAGCATGAAGGAACGAAGCCGGATGGCATGAATCCGGAGGCTTAAATGAAATAACAAATATCCATAACCAATATCGTCGTTCGGATGGGCAAGATACCAAACACCAACAAACCGTTAAGCCAAATTGTGGCCTAACGGTTTGTTGGTGTTTATTGTTTGTTGAAGTTCTTCATTTATTAATACGCAGCGACAAGAAGGAGGGCGAGCAGGGATACGGCGAACACTGTGTAATCCGCCGCTCTGAACCGATACAGGCGGATGGGAGTGCGTCCTGATTCTCCCTGGTAGCAGCGTGATTCCATCGCCACAGCCAGGTCCTTCGCACGCAGAATCGACATGACGAACAGCGGCATCAGCATCGGAAGGACGCCGCCAAACCTCGTGATGACCCCTCCGCGTTGAAACCCGCCGCCCCGGGCCAGCTGGGATTTGCGGATTTTATCAAACTCCTCTACAAGAATGGGAAGAAACCGCAGCGCAATGGAGAACATCATCACCGCTTCGTGCACCGGAAGCTTCAGCTTCTT
>RCUO01000133.1_pt1 | contig 50350 bp, 65 predicted proteins | sample 2166161 | NCBI WGS metagenome assembly RCUO01 (sample SAMN09932617, study PRJNA488358) | compost metagenome | feature: garden; material: soil; isolation source: compost soil in cyclohexanecarbonitrile-enriched culture | place: Germany: Experimental Botanical Garden Goettingen | collected 2016-01-27
CGCCTGACGCGGTGGCGCTGGAACTAGTGGACTACGGATTCACACGCTCAAACTAGGATGGGACGCTGCATCTACAAGATAGTCCAAACTTTCGACCAAACGAAGCAGCGTCGCTGGGTCGCCACATATACGGAAAACCTGGGTATTTCAACACCAGGCTGAAGCCAATCTGCGCCGCAGGCTATGGGAGCCGTCGCAACCAAGTATCTACACGATAAGGGCCGTTTGTAGGGGTTAAATCGTTAATATAAGGGCCTTAAAACTCGAAAAATCAACTTATTACAAGCCTGTAGCTCCCACCACAAGCCCGTGATAGGCGCCCTGGGTGTTTATAAGGGTTATATTATCACGAACCCGTATAAACGTGTTTTACGAGTCCGTGAAATTACCAATATGTCCAAATTTTATCTAAACAGCTCTGATTGTAGCTACAATCGCGTATAATATTACTAGGAGGTGATCAAAATGATCGTTTGTAAGGGCTGCGGCCTTGAGACTGAGCCGCATAAGAGTGACCCGAATCGCTGCGACGCTTGCGTCAAGGCTGAGGGTAGCAGAATAACACACTTGCGTCAGCATAACTACAACTGGATGGATGTAGCGAAGGAAGCGGAACTCGAACTATGGGAACGGCAACCGGAGGAGACGGATAGAGAATGGCAGGTTTGGCTAGCGTATAGAGACGCATATCCAAGCGTTCGTCCAACATTCAGGCTTGTAGCTGAGCAACTCGATGTCACGGTCAATGTAGTCAACAAGGTGGCGCAGCGATGGAGCTTTCCATTGAGGCTGCAGGCTTGGGCCAAGCACTGCGATACTTTGACGATGAAGAAGCGTGAACAAGAGATCATTGCAATGAACGAACAGCACACAACTATGGCGGCCAAGTTGAACGAGAAGCTTGCGAAAGCGATCGATACGCTTGACCCGTATGCTTTGACACCTAAGGAGATTCAGGGCATGATGAAGGTGGCTACGGACTTGGAACGTAAGGCTCGTCTCGACCAGCCAATTCCGTCCTCTGTAGTTATCAACGACGAGAACCCTGAGTTGAAAGAAGCAACCGTACCTACAGAACAGCTAGCTGAGATCGTCAAGATTCTTGGCACCGCTGGGGTGCTGAGCAACTTCGGCATTAGACAGACCAAAACTACAGAGACGGTGGAAGTCGTCGTGAAAGATGGTGAGTCTTAATGAAGTGTAGTGTATGCGGTGTAGACAAGCAACTATCGGAGTTTCCGAAGAATGGCAAGGATTTGAATGGTGCTACGCGCTATCGTACAGACTGCAAGGAATGCTACGGTATTGCGCGTAAGATAAGTAAGAAGAAACACAACAAGTATGTCAGCAACGCTCGATTTCGCACTGGTGAGATTGAGCTACTGACACTCAAGGACTGGAAAGAAGCGATGTTGTATTTCCGTGGAGGCTGTGCGTACTGCGGAATTAAGCGGAGCAGACAAGTTACCTTGACGAAAGAGCACGTCATCCCGGTGTCGAAGGGCGGGCCAACTACAAGGAAAAATATCATCCCGGCGTGTACGAGCTGTAATTGCTCGAAGGCGGATAATGACTTGGTTGAGTGGTACCCTAAGCATAAGAGCTTTGATGAAGACCGCTATAAAGCAATCCAAAAATGGCAAAAGGGAGTTGTTATGAAATGACAGTAATTAGCGCGCATACTAAGAACGGTGTTCGCACACCAATCATTGTAGATGAGAGTGGCCAACTGCAGATGAAGCAACACGGCTCTAACGTCTCTACCTTTAATAAGATTACGCCAAACGACACTACGGTTCTGACTGGTGTTATCGGTATTGCGGTTGAGGTATCCGGCAACTTGGCGGTGACTACACCAGACGACAAGGAACTGGTTATCCCTGCGGTGCTGCTGCCGGCAGGCACTGTGTTACCGTTTCCTGTGAAGCGTGTTAAAGCGACGAACACTACGGCTACTGGAATTTGGGTGTTTTACGCATGATGATCTCAGCGGGCAAAATTGGCGTAGGCTATGGTAACCAACGGAACAAGCGGGCTGTTTTCGATGGATTTAACCGAGCGGACAACTACGAGACAATGGGCTCTGCTGATACTGGACAACCCTGGGTGTCTTTACAAGGCACTTGGGGTATTCAGAATGGTAGGGCAATCAACATCACTGTAGTTGCCTCGGACTTTGTGCTTGTAGAATCAGGAGCAAAAGATGTCATTATCAACTGTACAACGAAGGGCCAATTGGCTACTTTAACAGCGCAGCGTTTCTTCAACATCGTGTTCAAAGCATTGAATCAGACCAATTTTCTGATGACGCGTGTTACCGGCGGTCGTCTTGAGCTGTATAAAAGTGCGTCCGGTACGCTGACGAACATTGCCAGTATGAACATTGACAAGAACGTTGACGACGTGGACTATCATTTCAATATTACGTGTGTAGGAAGCAGCATCAAAATTACAGTAGACGGTACAACGACACTGGAATATACGTTAACCGAAGCTGAGGCTTCCTATATAAATTATACGCGATGCGGGTTGCGTCAAACAGTGAATGGCACTACAATTCATACGCCTAGCGCAGAAAATTTTGAAGTAATTCGTCTATAATACGGAGGTGTGTGATGAAAGTAACAGTAAAGAAACTTGGCGACGGCACTGAAAACAATGCCTACAAGCCGGATACTGATGCCGCATGGTGGGTTGTTATTGAAGAAAAGGAAGCTGAGTTCGTAATCGAAATCAAACAGGAGTGATGCTGGTATGGATTTATCTAATATAGACTTGGTCCAACTGCAGCAATTGATGCGACCAAGGCTTACGAAGTATATTCCTATAAACCCAACTGCTAAGCAAACTGCATGCCTTCTTATGAATGATGTAAAAGAAGTCTTGTATGGTGGAGCTGCAGGTGGCGGCAAGTCAGTATTCCAGCTGACGGCCGCTTTGCAGTTTGTAGATGTACCAGGGTATTCGGCTATCCTGTTTCGTAAAACTTTTGCCGACTTGAACTTGCCTGGGGCGCTGATGTCCATGGCTAAGGAATGGCTAATGCCCTGGGTTGAGAAAGGTGAAGTACACTGGTCTGAGAAAAGAGCGACCTTTACTTTCCCATCTGGTGCCACGCTTTCATTCGGATACCTTGAGTCAGATAATGACTGTTACCGTTATCAAGGTGCTGAGTTCCAGTATATTGGAATGGATGAGGTTACACATATCTCACCAAGTAACTACAGATATTTGTTCTCACGTCTTCGTAAGAAAAAGACACTACAGGTTCCATTACGTTTCAGAGCAACTGCTAACCCCGGCGGTCAGTATGGAGAGTATTACTATCAACGCTTCTTCGTTGAAGGAGCAGAACGTGGTCGTGTATTTGTAGGTGCAGGGCTGAAAGATAACCCTCACTTGGATGCCGAAGAGTACGCTGCGACGCTTCAGGAACTCGACCCAGTCACAAGAGAACAATTGCTTAATGGTAACTGGGAGATTAAAGAAGCCGGTGATGTTCTTAGCAGAGAGTGGTTTATTACTACTGCTAGAACTAATATCCCTACTAGTGCACAGTGCGTTAGGTTCTGGGATATGGCATCTACAGACCCGAATAAGCGTAAGAGCAAAGACAAACGAAATCCCGACTACACTGTTGGATTCAAGATGTACCATAAACAAGGTATGTATTGGATTGCAGATATTGTCAGAGTACAGAATAACCCAGCAGATGTGGAGGCTATCATTAAAGCCACTGCAGAGCAAGATGGTATCTACTGTGCAATACGAATGGAGCAAGAACCTGGTTCATCTGGTGACATCACAATAGATCACTATGCCAGAAATGTACTGAACGGCTTCGACTTTGCTGGTGTGCGGTCAACCGGCTCCAAAGTTGAGCGGGTCAGACCAGCGTCGGCAGCCGCCAAGCGCGGAAACATCTTTATTGCCGGCGATTGTAGAAACATACTGGCATTCTTCGATGAGGCTGACGTGTTCCCATACGGTGCTAAAGATGATACAGTCGATGGTTTGTCTGGCGCCTTTAACCACTTCAGATCAAATGTTGTCATGTCAGCACCTACAAGCACTAAGAAATCTGGCGGGTCATATTGGAGATACGGCTCATAATAACTCGATAGGATGTGAGACTAATGGAAGAATTAATCAAAGCCGCTAACTTCAAACAGCTCGGGGTTTCCGGTCTGCGCAGACAAGGTGGCTATGTATATGAAGAATTTATGCCACATCTTCGGTGGCCAAGAGCTGGCGAAGTCTACCAGGAAATGGGCGATAATGACCCGGTTATCGGTTCAGTGCTTTATTTGGCTGAAATGCTCATCAGAAACACAGACTGGACTGTACAAAGGGCTAGTGACAAGCCTGTAGATGTAGCCGCTGCACTGTTCGTTGAAGAATGCATGAATGATATGGATACTTCTTGGGCAGACAACATCAGTGAAATTATTTCCATGTTACAATACGGTTTCAGCTTCCATGAAGTCGTATTTAAGGTACGCCGCGGTAAAAATGAAACCAACGGTAAGTACCGCAGTAAATACAGCGATGGCAGAATCGGATGGAGACGCATGCCAATCCGGTCGCAATCTTCATTGCATGAGTGGATTTTTGATGACGATGGAGATATTAAAGGCTTTGTGCAACTAGCTTTGCCGAACTACAAGCCTATCATGATTCCGCTTGATAAGGGCCTGTTATTCCGTACACGCGTAAGCAGAGACAACCCAGAAGGCAAATCACTACTTAGAAATGCTTACAGACCATGGTATTTCAAGAAGCGTATTGAAGAAATTGAGGGTATTGGTATTGAACGTGACCTCGCTGGTTTGCCAGTTTTGACCGCTCCACAAGGAATGGACCTGTGGGATGACCGCGATGAGCGCATGGTCGCTTTGAAGGCTAACGCAGAGATGCTGGTAAGTAGTATCCGTAGAGACGGTGAAGAAGGTGTACTGCTGCCAAATGGCTGGGAATTAAAGCTCTTGTCAAGCGGTTCATCTCGTCAATTTGACACAAATGCTATCATCAACCGGTATGACAATCGCATTGCAATTACAATGCTGTCTGACTTAATTCTTATTGGTGGTGAAAAAACGGGCTCATTCGCGCTTGCTGAAGCTAAGCAGTCTTTGCTGGCTAGTGCATTAAGTGCCCAGATTTGGAATATCTCTGACATCCTGAACAATTACGCAGTGCCTAAGCTTATGAAGTATAATAACTTCAGTGGCATTACGGACTACCCTCGTATTGAGCCAGGACAGATGATTTCTCCAGCCCTTAAAGAAGTTGCGCTGTTGCTTAGAGCCATGGGACTTGACATAAGCAAGGATATTGAACTACAGAATTACTTGCGCAAGATTTCTAGTTTGCCTGAGATTGACCCAGATAGTTTTGAAAAGATTTATGCGCATCAATCTGACGAGCCTGTGCAAGTAAAAAAGCAGCCTGAAGATAACGATGATGATACAGCTGAGAATGACTTTGAGCAAAACGATCTTAATACTTGAGGTGATTAGCATGGAAGAGTTAACAATTCACACTGTAGATGAAAATAATCACCTTGTCTTTGGATGGGCTAATATCTCAATCAATAAAGATGACACAGTACCTATCGATTGGTCTGATGACATGATACCACCAAAAGTGCTTGAGAAGGCTGCCTACAACTTTGTTCTCAAGCATCGTGCCACAGGTGAAATGCATGAGGGCGGTATTGTTGGGCATCTTATTGAAAGCATCATGTTTACTGAAGACAAATTGATAGCAATGGGCATACCTCGTGGTGTAGTTCCACTTGGTTGGTGGGTAGGCTTCTACATACCAGACGATGCTGTTTGTGAAAAAATTCGTTCTGGTGAATATAAAATGTTCTCGATTCAAGGTCGCTATAAAAAACTAAAAATTTAATTTGAATTATGTCCAGCAGTTGATCAGCGTATAATATTAATAGGGGGTGCAAACCATGCCCAACTTTGTTTTAGATCTTGAGGTTGATAGAGTTGACCTCGTCGACGTTGGTGACAACTCTGAGGCCTTTATCGCACTCTATAAAAGAAAGGAGCATAAACCAATGAATTATGAAGCGATTCTTGCGAAGATGGATGCAGCTGATGCTGACATCATTCGCGGTGAAATGGCCAAGGCCAAAGCTGAGGTTCCTGCTGAAACTGTTGCCGAGCTTGAAAAAGCTAAGCAGGAGAAAGCAGATGCTGAAGGCAAATTCCAGGCTGCTTTCGATGAAGGCGAAGTAATGAAAAGCAAAATCAAAGCTTTGGAGAAAGACGCTCAACCTGAGCCTGACTTCGAAGAAGTCCTTAAATCTATGGACCCAGCTGTTGCTAAGATGTTCAGAACTCTCAACGATCAAAAAATCGCTGCTGAGACTGTTGCTAAGCAAGCAGCTGAAAAAGCTCTTAACGATGAGGCAGTTGCTAAGGCAGCTAACCTTAAGTCTATCCCTGTAGATGAGGCTGAGCTTATTGCAGTCGTTAAAAGCGCATCGCCTGAAGTTATTGCAGTTCTTACTGCGGCTAACAAAGCGATTGAAGCTTCCGTCAATTTTGAAGAAGTTGGCAAGAGCAAAGCAAATGCTGAAACGTCTGGTTCTAAGGACACTGACGCAGCATGGGCAAAGATTGAAAAGCGTGCCGGTGAAGTTGCAAGAGAGCGTGGCATCTCACAAGAGAAAGCTGTGTCTGCTGTAATCTCCGAGCACCCTGAAATGTATAGAGAGTACATGAAAGGAGTGAATGGCTAATGTCCGCTTATGAAATCCCTAACCTGCGCTTTAGCGCAGAAGCCGGTGGTGTAGTTGCAATCAGACGTTTCGTCACTATCAACGCAACAGAGCAAGGTATCCAAGCAGGTGCTAATGCTCAGGTTGTAGGTGCTTCGATGAACCAGACTAAAGCTGGTGAAGTGCTTGAAATCGCAGACGGTATTGTAATGGTTGAAGCCGCTACTGCTTTGGCAGCCGGTATCTCCGTAGCATCTGACGCTAACGGTAAAGCCATTGCTACTCCTGCATCTACAGGCGTTCATGCCGGTAGAACAATCACAGCTGCTAAAGCGGCCGGAGAACTTGTATCCGTTAAAATCTAATTTAGAAAGGAGTCGAATTAAATGCCTACAAGACAAACCGCTCATATTGACAAGGCGCTGACAAATATGTCTGTAGCCTATATGCAGGATGAATCCGCGTTCATCGCTGACAAGGTATTCCCTAAGATTCCGGTAAAGAAACAATCTGATGTGTACTTCGTGTACAACAAGGGCGACTTCTTCCGTGATGAGGCTCGTGTTCGTGGAGCTGCCACTGAATCTGCTGGCGGAGACTACTCCGTAGAGACAGACACTCCGTACTACTGCAAAGTTCATGCATTCCACAAGGATGTTAATGAACAAGAGCGCGCAAACTATGATGACCCACTGGATGCTGACAAAGACGCTAACGACTTTGTTACGCAGAAGATGCTCATCAGACGTGAACGCGTTTGGGCAGACAAGTACTTCAAACAGGGCGTCTGGTCGCGTGAAATCACTGGTGTAGATTCCGGACCTACCGGCGCGCAGGTCATCAAGTTCAACCTGCCGGCTTCCAATCCGATTCTCTCGGTTACCAATGAAAACGTTCGTATGGCAAGCCAGACCGGCTTCAAGCCTAATACTTTGGTTCTTGGACCTGAAGTATTCTACGCTCTGAAAAACCATGAGGACATCCTGGACCGTATCAAATATACGGAAAAGGGTATCGTAACTGCAGACTTGCTTGCAGCACTGTTTGAAGTTGATAATGTCTACGTTGCTTGGGGCGTTGTGAACAGCGCTAACAAAGGCGCGGCTGATGACATCGACTTCATCATGGGTAAACACATGCTTCTGTGCTATGTTAACCCACGTCCGGCGATCAAGAAACCTTCTGCTGGTTACATCTTCACTTGGACAGGCCTGCTGGGTGCCGGTGCATTTGGTAACCGTATCGTGCGTCTGCCTATCGACCTTCTTGGTCTGGGCACTGAGCGTATCGAAGGTGAGATTGCATTTGATGCTAAGGTCATTGCTCAAGACCTCGGCGTGTTCTTCGTTAACGTCGTTGATTAATGTTGTAAAACGCCCGTTCAAATCAAACGGTGTACACTATGCTGCAGGGACTGTCATCACAGACCCTGCAGCAATTCGTTTGTTTAGAACAAAGGTAAATGAAGGCAAGATCGTAGAAGTTGATGAGCACAACATCGATCGCGTCTCTGAATACCTTTTGCATAAGCGGGGTGTAGATGCTAAAGACCGTCTCGATGAGGCCCTCACTATCGTCACTGCTGAGGAACTTGCATATATCGAAGATGTTGACCGCACTGCTCAAAAAGAAGCTGAAGCAAAGGCTAAAGCCGATGCTGAAGCTAAGGCAAAAGAAGAGGCCGAAAAGAAGACTGAGGCACCAAAAGCCTCTGAAACTAAGAAGCCGTCCACTGCGCCTAAAACCTCTTAAGAAGGTGATATAGATGCCATGGAGCTACTCTGGTGACCCTAACAGCTCTGAGTTGGATAGGTACCGGTTCTTACTGTCGGACACGATAGAATCAGAGCCCATCATGCAAGATGGTGAGATTAACTACCTTCTGGCTGAATACACCGACCACAACCACAGGCTGTACCATCTGTTTTCTAAAGCGGCTGACATATTTAGCAGAGAGATTAAAAAGTCTCTCGGCCCTCAATCACAAGACCCGACTGCTAGGCTCGCATTCTTTAAGAGTAGAGCTGAGCATTACAAAACACTTTGTGTAACTTCAGGATTCTCTAAACCCAAATGTACTAAGCCAATATTCGGAATAGGAATGCATGACAATGTATAGCGCACTGAAAAGATGGGCTAACGTTCCTTTCGAGATCAGGCCATTTGTAGGTGAGAACACTGCTTTGGACAAAGAGTACGGGCCAGAGATTGAGGCTTTATGCTATCCGCTTGCTGAAATAAAAAGCGTTGTAACTCGTGAGGGTGAAGAAGCAATATCCAACACTACACTTTATGTGGATGCTATCTACAATGTTGCGTATAAAGACCGAATAAAGTTTGATGGTGAGGAGTACAAGATACTTTCTTTAACATCTTACTTCGAAGGTGGAAAGCGTAGCATCTGGGTGGTGAACATCTAATGGCTAGAGGTGGTAGAGCTTCTATATCCATCAACTTCTCTAAGGTTGAAAAGAACCTGCAAGTAGTAATGAGAAGAGTTGAACGCGGTACTAAGAAAGCTACAATAGCAGCTGCTGAAGAAATATTGGCAGATTCGTTATCGCAAGTTCCAAGGGATACAAACGCGCTGGCGCTCAGTGCGTATTACAGAATCATGGGTGTTTCCAAAAACTTTAGTGCTGAAATTGGCTACGGTGGTAACGGTGACCCAGTCAATCCAAAGACAGGCAGACGAGCTTCTGAGTACATGGTTGTAGTACATGAAGATTTATCCGCTAAGCATACCACAGGTAATGCTAAATTCTTGGAACGGCCTGTAGCTAGTTACCAGCTAAAATTCGGTGCTAAAATTGCAGATATTCTTCGAGATGAAGTTGGTTGGTAGGAGGTCATGAAATGGCAGACTTGCTTGAAGATTTGCAGACATATTTTTCCGCCAAGGGTATTATGCCTGTACAATCCATCTTCAGGGACGCCTCTCCTGATAAGCCTGCATCAGCGGTAATCTTATACGAATACATCGGTGCTGGGTCGCTGCCGCAAATCGCAGGAGCAACCAGAAACGTTCAAATCGTTGCCAGAGACCAATCCGCGACCACTGCAAAGCTTAAGGCTAGAGAGTTGTATCATGCTCTTGAAACCGAAGATGGTATACTCTTCCTTACAGATTCAAGGTGGTCGCTTATCTATATAAAGCAACCTCCTTTTAAGCTGAAGGTTGAAAATGACTTAACGTATTACTGTTTCAACGTTTCTATAACTACTTATGTTGATTAGGAGGTTTACAAATGGCAAATAAAGGTGTGCAAATCGGCGTATCCAATTTTGTATACTCGCTATTGCTTGATGACCCGGTTGGCGGCGTCGCCACATACGGGGTAGTGACTCGAATCCCTGGTTTGATCTCTGCTAACATCAACCCGAATGCTTCGAATGCTACACTGTTTGCAGAAAATGGCCCATATGAAACGGCATCTACAATCGGTGAAATTGGTCTTGAAATTAATGTGGCCGATCTTCCGTTTGAAGTGCAGGCTGAGCTGTTTGGACACACTATCGAGAATGGTGTGCTCATCCGTAAAGCCAGCGACGTTCCTCCTTGGGTAGCCGTTGGTTACAAAACCCTGAAGTCTAACGGGCACTCTCGTTACACTTGGTTGCTGAAAGGTAAGTTTGCGCTTCCTGAGCAATCCAATGAAACAAAGGGCGATTCCATTAACTTCCAGACTCCAACTGCATCCGGTGCGTTTGTAGCTCGTGAATGTGACGGTCAGTGGGAAAGACAGCTGGATGAAGATTCGCTGGACTACGCTCCATCTGCTGGTACCAACTGGTTTAATAACCCTTATGGAACTGGCGCAGTTGATACTGAGGCACCTACAGTATCTGTATCTCCTGCGGCTGCAGCAACCGGTGTTGCAGTAACTGCTTCTGTCATCTGGACGTTTGACAAAGAAATCCTCAACTCCACTGCGACTGTTGAGAACTTCTCTGTTATTAAGAACTCCGACGGTGCGCTTGTCCCTGGTACACTTTCTATCAGTGCCAGCAAGAAAATCGTTACCTTTAAGTCTACTGCTAACCTTGCAGCTGCTTCCCAGTATACTGCAATCGTTACAGCAAATGTTAAAGGCGTTAACGGTGTTCAGCTCGGTGCTCCGAAAGTTGTTACCTTCACAACTGCTTAATAAAATACAGTGCGCGCCGTACATACTGCGGCGCGCCATTAATTGGAGGAAAATAAAATGAGTAATGTAAACGCGGTAAAAGCACCTCGAGTTTCTATTGAGGCCGGTGGCAAATCACGTACACTTCTGTTTGACCTCAATTCCTTTGCAGAGCTTGAAAGAAAGTATGGCAGTGTAGATGCTGCTATGACTAAACTGCAAAGTGGGTCCGTGATTGCAGCAAGAGACATGCTGTGGGCTGGCTTGATTCATGAGGAAGCCGTTCTTGATGAAGTCACTGGTGAACCTATTAAATACAACATCACTCCTTTCCAAGTCGGTTCCTGGTTGACAGTATCCGACATCGAAAGTATCAGCGGTCTTATCAATGCTGCTATGGCGAGCTCAATGACTCAGCCTGACGAGACGTCTACCCCAAAAGCGCCTGTAGTTCCTGCTGGTGTTGCTAAGGTAGAACTTACTGAAGAGGAAAAGGCTGAGCAAGCAAAAAACGCATAAGCCACGCAGTTGAAGAGGCCACTCCTAAAGATGATGCTTGGGATTGGCCTCTACTTCTGTACGTGGCTACCGTCATTCTAAAACGAAGTGAAAAAGAATTTTGGAAAATGACGCCAAGAAAGATGAATGAGATGTTAAAGGTTCACTACAGACTGAACGGTGGCGGTGATAAAAAGCCTGGCCCTAAGAAGGGCTACATAGACCAAGTAATGTAGGAAGGAGGTTTGCTGATGGCTTTTCAAGCAGGTGTCATAACAGCCAGCTTAAACCTGATTACAACAGGATTTTCTACAGCGCTTAATGCTTCTATTTCGCAGCTGAGAAACGCTGGACAGCAAATGTCTAACGCATTCGGTCCTAACTCGCAGAACAATATAAATAATACAGCAAACGCCGCTAACAGACTGGCTGACAGCTTTAAAGATGTCAACCGTATTGTCAGCGGTATTATCATATCACAGGTATTCTACCAGGGTATGCAGTCTATTGAGAGCGCTGTTACTTCGCTACTTAAATTCTCTAACCAAATGCAAGTTGCTCAAGTATCTATGGAATACTTCTTGGGCACAGCAGAAGCGGCAAAAGAATACGTAGAAGTAATGCAAGACTTTGCTGCTACCACGCCATTCTCTACTGGTCAGTCAATAGACTTATCAAGAAAGCTTATGGCAATGGGTTTTGAAGCAAAATCTATGCTTAGTGTAATGCAAATACTTGTAGACTCAACGGCCGCTGCTGGTGGCACAGGCGATGAGCTGAATCGTATCGTTATTGCGTTAGGTCAGATCAACACTCAAGGTTACCTGGCTGGACAAGAGTTGCGTCAGTTGGCTAATGCTAACATACCTATCTACAAGATTTTGCAAGAAGAGCTCGGTCTTACCGGTGACCAAATGAAAGAAATTGGTAAACTGAAAATACCAGCTGAGACAGGTATCGCGGCTATTCTTAAAGGGCTGCAGAGATACGAAGGCGCCGCTAAAAGACTGAGCGAAGAAACCATGACTGGTATGCTTGCCAACATCGGTGATAACTTGCTGATTATTGGTAAGCAAGCTACAGAAGCGCCTTATGCAATGCTTAATAGCTTTACCAGAAAAATATATGAAACGCTTGAAGAAGCACGTGATATTATCACTGCTAAAGGCTTAGGCGGAGTATTTGAGCGATTCATACCACCTCAGTTACAAACTGCAATACGCGCAACAATCGCTGGTATAAAGTCCATGGGACAAAGTTTAGGAATGTTATACCAAGCTTTCCAGCCTGTGATACAGTCAGTTGGTGGAGTATTCATAAGAGCCTTTGGTGTGGCGATTCCATTGCTTGCTAACTTCGTAAGACAAGTCTCTGTAGTTATTAGCGGCGTTCTACAAGCGTCTCCTGCGATAAGAATGCTGGCAACAGCCATAGTAACATTGCTGGTTGCTAATACTGCTGCAAAGGGCTTAATGTTCTTATGGTCAGTTACTAGGATGGGCGCCATATGTGCGTACGTTGCTAGAACAGTAACCATGCTAAGTTCAGCCATAAGAGTACTTACGCTAGTCATGGCTAAGAATCCAATCATTGGATTGCTTATGGTATTGGCTGGCGCATTGATTTCAGTTGCTATGTCAAGTAAAACAGCATCGGCTTGGTTGGATGGTGTTATGTCCAGGTTGAGCAAGCTAGCAGGCTTTAGCGTAGGAGATCAGCTAATACCTACTGACGGTACTGACCTTGATGAGGCTAAAGACAAGTACAATGAAATGTACCAAGGGATGAAAGATAACCTTTCTGACATTGGTAAAGAACTCGAAAATAACGGCAAGGAAGCAGATAAAGCGGGTAAGAAGGTTGAAGACAAGTTTGTAGCTTCATTTGACGAACTGTATCAGATACCTGATAAGCTTGACGATCTTGCTGATGGCCTTGGAAACTTAGGTAACGCTGGCATGCCTGATATGGACCTCGACTTTGACATCGGTGACACTAAGCTTCCAGAAGTATCGCTTCCTGGTTTGTCTGGTGGCGACGCTGATGATACAATAGGCCCTTGGTTCCGTAACATAAAGAAATGGTTCACAGACTTCGAGTGGCCAAGTCTTCCATCGTTTCCTGTAGTATCTTTTGAGGTACCGTTGAATGCGATAAAGATATTCCTTGAACAAGCTAAGTTAGGTGTTATTAACTTCGGTAATGCGTTTAATGCCGCTCTACAGGGAATGGCAGATGCTGCGAACATATTTGCAGAAGGTGCTCTTACCGGTTTCAATATTGCTATATCTGGTGCTACAGGGCTTGTCAATGCATTACAAAATGCCTTGACTGGTATTGGTACAACGCTTGGTAATGCTGCTGGGGCGCTTGGTGACTTCGCCAAAAATGCCGGTGAAGCATTTACAAAGATGTATGTTGACATCATCGGTTCTGTGACAAGTTGGACTACTAGCATTGTAGATTTAATCGGTACGTCTACTGCTATCGCTGCTACAAGAATAGCAGACTTCGTAGGTGACCTTAATGCAGGGTTTGATCAGTTAAGAGTTGACGTTATTCAAAGCGTTACTGAATGGACTAACCGTTTAGTGGACGTTATTGGTGATAGCACTCTTACAGCTGGAACAACAATTGCTACATGGGTTACTACCACTGCTACTGCATTTGAGACATGGAGAAAAGGTATTCAAACTACTTTTGAAACATGGCGCTCAAATGTAAAAACGACAGTTAGCACATGGGCTACAGAGCTTGGCACTACATTCACTACTTGGAGTGCTACAGCATCTACAACCTTTGCTACATGGGCTGCAGCTATCGGTACGGTATTCTCTGGCTGGAGAACTAATATTAATGGCACTGTTTCTAGCTGGGTTGCAGATTTCACATCTACAATCGGTAAGTGGAAAACAAGCACCACTACTACTTTCTCTGCTTGGAAAACCGGCATAGAATCATTGTTCACTGAGTGGTCGACTGCTATAGGAACATCTGTTAGCAACTGGGCGCAGTCAACCTATAAGAGCGTTCACACTTGGGCAAATAATGTCGGGACTGTAGTTGCTGGGACGCTGGGACAAACCAATAAGTTGTTCGGTGAGTTCATAACAGCGACTGGTACATCATGGGCTGCGTTCCTTAATGGAACAAGCAAGTGGGCAAGCGAATGGGGCAACAGCATTGGTTCAGTGTTCGCTCAAGTAGCTAACGCAACATCTGCTGCCATGAATGCACTAGGTAGCAATGGTTGGGAATCGCTAAGCGCGTTCTTCAAGGGCGCAGCGGACGGCGTTACAGAGTGGGCAAGAGGCTTTGTTCGGACGGTCGCTGATGGCGCTAAGGCAGCTTGGTCCTGGCTTAAAAATCTTGCATCTGCGGCTGGCCAAGCATTAGGCGGCTTTGCTGATAACATTGACAGTAGCATTAAGAGCGCTACAGTAAGCATGGGTGCATGGTACGACCGGAATAAGCAATGGGCAGTACCTGCTGCTATCGGGGTCGGAGTTGTAGGTGGCGCAATCGCACTTGCTCCATTCACTGGTGGCTGGTCATTAGCAGGTTTGCTGGCGCTTGAGACTGGTGGTATCGTCGATCAAGATCAGCTGGTTCGTATCGGTGAAGGCAACAAACGAGAAGCTGTTATACCTCTCGAAAACTCTGCGTACATGAAACCATTCAGTAGAGCAGTTGCAAATGACCTTGCTTCTATGATGGGTGAGCAGGTTTCGTACGGTGGTAACGGTGGAGCAGATATGAGACCTATAGTATATGTTCACAATATGATCGCTGATGAGCGCGGTTTAAAAGAACTGTACAGAAAACTTAATATCATTGAAATTCAAGAAGAGCAACGGAAGGGCAGGGGACGATAATGCCACTTAAGATAAATGGAGGGGACGTTAAAGTCCCTTCCGACTTTGGTTATGAGTACTACAACCTTACCAAAAGCGGTCGCGTTGCATCAGGCAGAATGACCATGGATATTATAGCTCAGAAAAGAAAATTCAGCTTTAGTTATGAAGTTATGTCTGGAGCTGAAATGGCAAAGCTTAAGCAACTTATCTTTAATCCTAATGTACCATTCTTTAGCTTAGAGTATGATGACGAGTCTGGCACTAACGTTGCAATTGTCTACTCAGGCGCTATAAAGGCCACACGCTTTAGAGTCGGTGAAATGGGCTGGTACTACAAAGGTGTTACCTTTGATCTAATAGAACAGTAAGGAGGTTATCATATGGCTGTACCTACTCTATATCCTGGTAAAGTGAACAGTCCAATAACACAGCTTGTTATTGCAATCACTGATACCGCTACTACGCTAACTTTAGAAAATGCTAGCGTACTTCCACCTGGTCCCAACATTGCTGTTCTTGGTGATGAGGAAGACGCTGAAACAATACTGTACACTAGCATAACCGGTAATTCACTTACTGGAGTGACAAGAGGCTTTCAAGGCATCGCAAAAGCATGGTCGCCGCAAACGCCGGTGGCCAGACGCTTTACCGCGTATGACTATGATTCGATAAGAGCAACGCTTGCTGAGTTACTTAATGGATTGGCCACCAGTGTAGAAGCAACCCTTACCAATGGCCTTTATGCAAAGATTGCGTATCCTGCCGGGTTTAACTCTAGCAACACTTATGTTCCTACTGTCAAGTGTAGTGTGAATGGCGTGAAAAAGCAATTAAGCAAGTTAAGCGTTAACTTTACGGATACGGATATTTCTTGCGTATTACCTGAAGTATCTACAAGCTGCACATTCATATTACAGCGAGTATAGGAGGTGGCATCGTGGCGCAGCAATTTAATAAAATGGGCTTCAATACAGATAGTAATGAAGTCCTTGATGAAATGCGAATACTTAATAAGATAATGGATGCGGACTCCCGTAGAATATACGGTAAGATTGACATAACGTATACTGACCCATTTTTGGATGAATCTATTACGGCTGTTGCCGGCAACACAGCGATGCACACACATCCAATACAAACTGCAGATAACAACACTGAGACACCATACAAATGGTTCTCATTAACAAATAACAAATTGGATGGAACGTTTCATCCACTACCTGATGAGAGCTCAAAAACATCCGTAGGTTGGTGGAGTGGAACGTTATGTAATTTAGATGGAACGTTCACCCACCCAGTTCCAATTATAACTATTGCATTTGATGCACGCGCTATGTACAGCTTGCGCGTAGTCGGTGACAGTAAGCTAAATGAGTTCCCAGTAAATTTTCATATTTCTTTGGAAGATTTCGCTGGCCAAGAAATATACTCAGAAGAAGTGCTTAATAACAATTCTGTGTCGTGGTCAAAGCAATTGGAAGTACCGGTATTGAATGTATGCGCAATTACCTTAACTATTTTTAAGATAAATGCTACTTATCGTACAAATGCAAAGATTGTAGAATTTTACACGGCTGTACAAGAGACGTATGAAACTGATGATATTATTTCAATAAACTTGCTTGAAGAACAAATGTTTGAAGATCAGACGCTGCCTATTGGTAACGTTTCATCTAATGAAATAGATGTTAGGTTGTATAACCAAAATGGTCGTTTTAATGCTGAGAACAGAGCGTCTCCTTTATACGGACTATTGAAAAAGAACCGACGCCTAAAAGCATGGCTCGGCACTGAAGTTAAAGGAGCACTTACATGGTATCCGCTAGGCACTTTCTGGACTACACAGTGGGATGCTCCGAGATCTGGGTTATATGCAGATTTTTCTGCTCGAGATCGTATGGAGATACTAAGAAGTACGGACTTTGAAACTTCGCTACTGTATGTTAACAAGTCTGTTAGTTGGCTTGCTGAACTGATCCTTAATGATGCTGGTTTAGTTGCTGAGGAGTATGCGTTAGATGAAGCACTTGATTCAATCATAATTCCTTATGCCTGGTTCGATAGAATTAGTCATAGAGACGCGTTGGTAAAATTGGCTACAGTGGCACTTGCAAGAACATACTGTGATAGAGAGGGTAGAATAGTAATGCAAATATTCGAACCCGCTGAAAAGTCTGTGTATTCGTATAGCGATGATCGATCGTTATTCAACACTACTTTTCCTTTACCAAGAACAGGTATTGTTAACTCAGTGTCCGTTCAAGCTAACTATCGCATGCTAGTACCTGAAAGTGAAGTATATAGCTTGACTACTCCTTTCACAGTTCCATATGGTTCTACAGTAACAGAACGAATAGTATTCAACAACATTCCTGTTACAGATATACAAGCGCCTGTAGTTACTTCAGGTGCTGGCTTAACAGTTGTTGAATACAAAGCGTATGCATGGGGCATGGACATCACATTTGCTAATGATACACCAACTGACATCTACGTTCAACAACTTACAGTTCGTGGTAAAGTATTAGAATTAACAAGTCCGCGTATTGTTACTGTTGAAGATGCTGTAAGTATACGAGATGAAGGTCGCAATAAGTATGAGTTGCTTGATAACGACTTTATACAAACGGCTGATTTAGCTAAGGACATTGCTGACTTGATTCTTTCCACTTATAAGGACCCTAGGCATGATGCTGTCTTAGAAACAAGAGGACACATTGCGTTAACCCTGGGTCATAGAGTGAGTGTACCAGCATACGACAATGGCAGTTTTGATGACTACACACTTGTAAGACAGTCGCTTTCATGGGACGGTACGTTATCCTCTGTAGTAGAAGCTCAAAAGATAGGAAGTGATAACTAATGGCATGGTCAACACCGGTAACTAACTGGACTGAGGCACGCCCTGTAGGAGTATCAGACCTTAATAGAATAGAAAGTAACATCAAACATTTGGTCACTTCTACTGGGTTGTATGGAATAACGGCAGGCACTGCCTCTATCTATACCGTTACAATCGCAGGCCTAACTGAACTCGTAGAAGGGGTAAAAATCACTGTTAAACTGCATGTTAATAACGCCGCGTCTCCTCAAATTAACGTCAATAATCTTGGTACGGTAGTTATAAGAAAAGCCAATGGTAATCCTGTACCAGCTGGCAATCTTAAACTAAATTCAGTATATACGCTTGTCTACAATGGCTCGGCTTTTATCTTACAGGGTGAAGGAGGTGGTGGTACAGCAAAATCGGAGCACGTTCTTGCGCCATACACATTTACTAATGAGGATGGTAGCGATCAGGTTGGTACATTACCAACTATAACATCGTCTGCTGACCCAGCGCAAGGAGTTGGACAATGGCCTGATGGGGGCCTCGCTGTATACCCTACTAGAGGTTATAGAAAGGGTGGCGCAGGTGAAGGCGAGATAAAGGTAACTCCTGAACAACTAAGATCTGCTGAGCCAAGTCTTAGAGGTCCTTATATTTTAGCAGGCCATAACATCTATGGTACAGAAGGTTCAATGCCAAACAGGTCTTCACAAGGAGCTTACTTACCAGCTAAGAACTCCACTGTGTGGTCTGGCGACAGGGTCTTTCTACAACCACAGGATGGATGGTACGACGGTTCCACTTGGGTGACCGCTCCAGTACCAGACTTAGTTGCAAGTAATATTAGACACAATAGGAACATACTTGGTATTACAGGTAACCTAGTTCCTGGTGGCGAGATATACGTTGTAGATAGCACAAGTTGGCCTGGTGGTGACGTACACTTATTCAATTTACCTGGCGGCACTAGGTATGCAAAAGGTGCAGCTGGAGAATATTCATCGTCACCGTTCTTTAGTACTTCATCTATATACTGCGACTATTCTTTAAGGCTATATTGGACCGACGGCAATGGTAATGAATTTAATGTAATAAATTATGCTAATGGTGTAGCTATTCAAGCGTACAATTTCTACTTTGATGGCCCTAACAGAAGATTCTATTTCACCGCAGAATGGACCCCGTCAAGTGGCGGTAACTCTGAGAATTGGCAAACAATACCAGGCACTACATATGGCGGTTACTGGCAATTTCCAGCTAACTTCAATATGAATGAGACGTTCTCATTAAGAGCCAACTCATCCAGAGTTATCCGCAACATTAGAATGATGCACTACTAATTTTAAGGCGGTGGCGGACATGGAAGAAATAAAAGAGTTACAGAAGGGTGTCAATGACATCCTTGTAACTGTAGCAGAGATCAAAGTAGAAATGAGAAACTTGTCTGGACTACAAGCTCAAGTTGCTGCCACTGAACGTAACGGACTATTGCTCGAGCAAAAGGTTGTAGTTCTCACAAAGACGCTTGAAGCCTTGGAAGAAAAGCTTAGAGACGAGAAACGCACTGCGTCTGCTGATAAGAAATGGCTTATCGGTTTGGTTATCGGTTCTGCGGCGCTTGTATGGAAAGCCGTTGATTTCATAGCAGCACTGGCAGACACCGTCAAATAAGGAGGTGCCCAAATGGCAACATTAGAACAAACACTTGCAAAGTCTGTAGACATCTTCAACAACAAGAATCTTGACCCTGGTGTAGCGTATGCCGCTAGGAAACTTGTTGAGAGATGCTACAAAGAAGGAGTTGAGATTAGACTCACATTCGGTTACCGTTCCATTGAAGAGCAAAATGAGCTGTATGCTCAGGGTAGAACAAAGCCAGGTAAAATTGTTACAAATGCTAAAGGCGGCCGTTCTTACCATAATCATGGATTGGCTATTGACTTTGTTCTTATCAAAGGCGGCTATGATATGACTGCCGACAACGATATGGATGGATTCTCTGACTGGATGGAAGTAGTCGCACAGGCCAAGCTGCTCGGGTTTGAATGGGGTGGCGATTGGACCAACTTTGTAGATTACCCACACTTCCAGATTATCTACGGTCTAAGCATCTCAGATTTACAATCAGGTAAACGACCAACTGCTGCGCAGGCTAATGCTATAATCTACAAAATAATTCAAATTGAGAAGAGGGATGATGAGATGAACGAATTGGAAGTACTGCGTAACAAAGTTGAACTGTTGGATGCCCGCGCTACAGCCATTGAGAAGCGCCTCAACCTTTTCGGTAAAGAGAACTACGCCTCCGATTATAAGGAAGCTGTAGAAGCCGCAAAGACTGTAGGTCTCATTTCAACAGTACAGGATAAGTCTAAGATCGAACTTAATACAATCCAGATGTTACACAACGCTGGTCTGACTAATCCGAACGTCGTTAAGCTTTTAAAGGAAACCGCCGGCACCAAGGAAGAAAAGAAAAAATAAGCCCTTGCACCGCAAGGCTTTATAATAGATGACATCCATCTCTGTGCCCGGAGCCGCCGCGGCGCAGAGATAATTCATTTAAACGAGGAGGAATTAAAATGGACAAAGCATCACTGACACGCACCATTGTATTGGCACTCGCCCTGGGAAACCAGCTGCTCACCGCCGCAGGGAAGTCCCCATTGCCGATTGAAGACGAAACTGTTGACGTAGCGGTAAGCACTGGGTTCACTATTGTAGTTTCCATCTGGACTTGGTGGAAGAATAACTACATCAGCAAGAAAGGTCAGAAACAGAAAGAAGTCCTGGAAGAAAATAACTTAACCTAAGGAGGTGCCAAACAATGGCAATACCAACGTCGATTAGAGCATCGTATCCAACTTTGGCCGCCCTTAATGCAGCGTACCCATCTGGTACTACCGGCAACTTCCTTGTGTTAGACACAAACAAGTGGTACACCTGGTCTGGAAGCGCATGGATGCCTGGCGGCACTTTTAAAGTAGAACTTGCGCCTTTCAGTAATGATAATGGTGTAAACGTGAAGAACTACAATGCTAGTGGTTCTTCCTTTATGACAACCGGTAGCATGGCTGCGGGAAGCAATATCCTGAATGTCGCAGACACCGGCGACTTCAAGATTGGTCAAGACGTTGCTATATTCAACGCTGGTCCAACTAATGCCACTACTTTCTTTGAGGTTGTAACGCCGCCAACTGCCGTTGGTCCATTAGAAATCATTGTAGAAGGTGTGACATATTCATTCACTTTGCAGCCGCGACAGCAAATATTCGAGATTACTTTTGAAGGAACGTCGCCTGCACAGAAAGAGTTCGGTATTGAACTTGATTACAATCTTAAGTATGTAACAGTGCAGCAAGGCGAGACCGCAGTGCAGTTTGCTAACCGGCTACGCACTGATGGATTCTTCACTAACTACTGGCCAGGTTGGACAATCAGTGGTACCGCTGATACTCCGACTGTACGGTTTACATCTGTAGCTGCTGGGCCGCGGCAGTGGGGAACCCAGGCATTTGCATACGACGGGTTCTTCGGTGAGTTCACACAGATTCAGCTTGGTACTGGTGACCGTGCATATGTACAGCGTGTCATAACCGACGTTATGCGGTTTGCCGGCTACAGACACGATAAGCAGAATGATTATACGGCGTATGTAGTTAAAGACACAAGAGGTCTTGCACCGGCGATTACTTACAATCCAAACAACACTGGTGTGGTGCTCAACATCACTCAACCAGTCAATGGTCAAGGTGAGCTTATTACTGCCATTGTAGATGTAGACCCTATCAATAAAACGATTACTACTACCACGGCTGCGACGTACGCTGTAACTAATGTTCAAGTGCGACACGACGACACCAGGGCACTGCAGAACGTACTTAACACATTTGGATTACCGAACTCTGAGAATGGCTACAAGGTTATTCTGCCTGATGGAACCTACCGTCATACCGGCCTGTGGTTTAAAGACAAGGTAAGCATGATCGGTGCTTCGATGGCTAGTACCATCCTTGTCAACCATGACCCCATCTGGAGTTCGATTCATGTACACGGTCAAGGTGGTAGTGTTGCATCTGAGCCAGGTTTCATGGACCACTGGGAAATCAGTAACATGACGCTTACGACGAATAAAGGCGCCAACCCTGTCTACACTCAGATTGGACTTAACCTTCTGTTCTGTCACTCAGTGACGATGCGCGACCTCAATATCAGAAATCATGGTGTAGGCGTCTATGAGAAATGTATCTGGTACACAGACTTGCAGAACATCTATGTCGCTAACTGTATCGATGGTTGGGTATATCCTGAGTTCCATCCGTCTTCTTCGCCTAGTGCACGCACCAACATCTTCCTTTGCGATAACTCTGGTTACGGTTTCCAATGCAATTCACCAGACGTTTTCTCTTGGGTAGGCGGCGCTGTAGAGCGTAACAAGAAGGGCGGTATTAAGATCACTGGTGGTACTACACGCTCTCTGATGTTTGAGGGTATCAACATCGAGGAAAACGGTGGTTACCAGATTGAAGTCGGTGAAGAAGCCGGCGTTGCTCCTACAGGAGTAAGCTTCCGTAACTGTTCCTTCAAGAATTGGCAGTCCACCAAACCAAGATGTGCTATCTTGCTGAACCGCGTAATCGGATTTGAGTTGCAGAATCCTAAGTTCTTCAACTTTGACATCGGCTTGATTGCTGAAGTAACTGGTTCTTCATTCCTGATCAGCTTACCAAGTTTTGACGGCTGCCGCAAAGCCTTCAAGTTTACGGACTTGGAAGTCGGTACTGGTCATAACTTGATTGTAGGTGACTGGGGTGGCGTTGTAGGCGTAACGTCTCGTGGCTTCCAACAGATCGGTAGTCAGTTCTTAAGAACAGAACCTGTTACTATCGGTGAGCTTCGTAACTTGCTTGATACAGGCACTGGTACACCAACTGACCCTGAGCCTGTACCAATAGCCCTTACACCGCAGCAGCGCGGCTTTATTCATGCCGCTGAAGACTTCGGTACTATTGGTACTTACGGAGATGGCGACGATCTTAAGCTGCAAGCTGCTATCAATAAAGCCTGTGAGTTGCGACTTCCACTCTATGTACCGCCAGGTGACTACAAGATTACCTTTGGTCTTGTAGCTGACACTGCGAAATACACAGCTGGAGTTGGCGCAACTGATCGGAGCTTTATGATGTACGGCGCCGGCGGCACTGCGACGCGGTTTAGACCGACTTCGTATAACTTCAACGTACTGACTGTTCAGAATGGTAACGGCGGTTCATCAGTAACTGGCTCTGGTATTGCACCTTCCGGTTATCTGAAGGGTATCTATATTGAAGGTCTTACCAACCATGCGACAACTAATAATGCAATCGGTCTGTTGTTGAGAGGCATGAGACAGTTTAACGTAGAAGACGTGACTATCAAGAAGATGCCTATCGGCTTTGATATGATTGACAACTGCTACGGTACTGTCTATAACAACTGCCGTACAGCACTAGGAGCTGTAGGTATGAATCTACGCGCCGGCGCTGTGTCTGGCAGTGACATGAACTTCTATAACTGCTGGTTTGCTGGTAACGTCGCTGCTGTACACATCTCACCTGATGGCGGTGGTTGGCATTTCTTCGGTGGACAGCTCGGTGCTGGTCCTGCTAGATCTGCTGACGATGACTTGCTCGGCGCAGTAATCCTGGGTAAGGACTATCTCACAGGTGCGACCGGTACTTGTAGCAATATTATCTTTGATGGTATTGACTTCGAAGGTACACGGCATATGCACAACTTCCGGTCGTTTGGTCAGATCACAATGACTGTAAGAAACTCCAGCTTCCTTCAGACAGACAGTAGTACGGCTGGACTTGCTGCGGCGCCGCTGGCTATCTGGAAAGCAACAGGAGCTCAGCAGTCTAAAGTTGAGTTTACCAACAATGGTGTTAAAGGATACTGGAAGAGCGCTAAAGCGATTGACGTTGCAGGACACGGCAGCTTGATTGAGATTCATGAAAAAGCTACACTGTACGAATCCAACGTCAAGTTTAACAATGTCGCTTGGACAGCTGGACCGATGCTGGTGCAATCTAAGTGTGATCTTGGTCATGCCAGATGGCGGCAAAACTGGAACTCACGCTACCTTGTAGGTCCAGTGATGTACGAAGAAACAGTCGCTGCGCTCAAGCGTTCAACTGACTGGGGAGTAACGTGGATTAATACTACAGATGGAGGTACATTCTAATGACGACACTTCAGGTTCGTAGAGGACTTGAAGCTAACTTGCCTACCCTTGCGGTAGGCGAGCTTGGCTTCACCACAGACACTAGACGGTACTTTGTAGGTAGCGACTCAGGCAATATAGAGCTCACTAAAAAAGAGTACGTTGATGCGCAGTTGGCGGATACTGTGCGAATAAGCCAGTTCCCTCGGCAATCCGGTGAGACCGACGACACTGCTCGACTTCAACGAGCTTTTAATTATGCGAGAACTTCCAAAAAGGACTTAATAAATCATGATGCTAGTCTGGTGTTTGAAATATCTAGTCCACTTTATGTGGATAGCGGAACACAAATAAACTTGGGCGATGCAACTATTAGGAAAACGACTAACACGAAAGGCGAAGGAAGTAATGTCGTACGAAGTGGAACTGTAACTGACAGTTATGTTGTGGACGCTTTTATTATTTTAAGACACGAAGACGAACAACATACTATGTTCGTAAAAATTAAAGGAGTGCAGTTTCTAACCTCTGCATCGGTCAGACACCAATATGGAATATATGCTCCGAGATTAGCGCGTTCAGAATTAGAAGATATCCGTACGGGTAGCGGTGTTGCGGATTATTGCGCGTTTGGATATCAATGGTGGCTGATTCACAAATTTAAAAACATTCGCTTGGACGGAGGAGTGCTAACATGGGCAATAGATAATGATGGTTCTAACATCGGACAATCTACATCTATTTATGCCGAACAGGTAGTGGGAACAAACCAAGATGGTTGTTTCAGATTATACGGTGTATCATACGCCCATATTAATAATCCAATGATTGATAATGCCAACGGTCTCGCCTACCGCTTCACATCTTGTCGAGGGATTACGGTAACGTCCGCGAGTGTAGAATACTTGAACAGCGGAAGATTTATACTTGTCGAGGACGCTAACGTTGTATTAAACACACCCAATGTCATTATGCCAACAGGCGGACATGCAAGTGATACTTATTTAATACAGGCTAGAGATAGCGGAAAATTGCAAATTAACGAAGGTAATTTTTCCGATTACACAACATCAACAAATACGAAGAACTTCCCGTTAATGGTGACTAATAATTCATCCGTCACATCAATTGATACAGAGTTACCGACAAACGGGAACGGATATAGAGGGTTAACAAATGGCGGTGTCGTTATTGAATTTAACAAAAACGGGTTAGTGTTTAACCAACTAAACGGTTCGAGCACAATTTACCAAAATGATACTAGGACTAAGGTGAGTTACGGCTCCAGTCTTCCTACAGATGGAACCTGGAATAAGGGAGATCTATTTCGAATTACAGCCGAAACCTTCGGAAAACCAATTGAATACGTTTGTATCACATCAGGTACGCCCGGAACTTGGACATGGACGAAGTGCGCTACGCGCATGGGGGGTACGTCCAGCCGCACGCCAGGCCTAAGCGTTGCGGATCGTGGAGTTATGTACCTTGATACAACGCTAAATGCAGGTGGGCTACCTATATGGTGGAACGGCACCGCCTGGGTAAAGCATGATGGAAATCCTGCATAGTTGGAGAATACTACGCAATAAAGAGCTACAGGTGTTAAAACCTGTAGTTTTATTTTTACACTTGATTTTACGGACTCGTAAAACCCTTGTATACGGGTCCGTGATAATATAGGGTTTATAAACACCTTACCTAGCTATCACGTACTTGTATCAGCGATTACATACTCGTTATAAGTTAAATTTACTGAGTTTTAACCTGTAGCTACCTATTATATATACGTGCGCGCGTAGCCCTTACTCGGAAAAATTATTTACTATACTCAACTCCTTAGAAATAGGGTATAATAAATAAGTGAGGAGGAAAACACATGAAAATCACTGATGAAGCATACCAGGAAATACTCGTCGCTTTACTAATACTAATTGCCTACATGGCTGTGAAAGGATTGAGTTAAATGAAAGAAATTATTGAAGTCATTGAGCTTGGTGAAACAATCACTGCGGCGAAGAAACTTAGCACAACTGTTAACTGGAATTCAGAATGCAAATTGTTAACAGTGGCTATTAGTCGGTATGGTGAAAATGGAAACTTCCTTGCATATGGCTTTGTTTACGTCAATAGGCCGGCTCTTGAAAACAATCCATACTATACAGAAGCATTCAACAATTTAATGAATAACTTAAGACGTATAGCAAACGATAATAACTATGTCAATGCGTTGCCTGAATCTTTCCTTGAAAATACAGATCGTACGCTTGAGTACATGCCATACGATAACGACATAATTAGACGTCGTGCATCGGATTACTTTTGCATTGCTTATGATAAGGTAACTGCTCATGATATGGCAAACATGGAGAAGATTTTGAGAGGAGAAGATTATGACTTATTGTAACGTTCTTTGTCTTGGCGACCCTGAGGTTGTCGGCGATTCAGTCGGCCCTCTGGTCGGTTCTATGCTGAAGCAACGCGGCGTCCAGGCAGCAAATATTGTAGGTGACCTTGCGAATCCGGTTAACCGTGCAAACTACCATGATCGCATTAATGAATTGGAAGCCGATATACCTACAATCGTTGTAGATGCCCATCTTGCCAAGAAAGCTCCATTGTTCTATTACAGTTTTCTCAAAGGTGCTACAGTTCCTGGAATCCTACACGGTGGCTTTGAACCGATCGGCGACTTTGCGATGCGGTGTTGGACTGCACGTGAGCCACTTGATCTACTAACCGTTGAAGAAGCCGTGGTGCAGCGCCTAGCGCGTGATATGACTACAGCGCTGTTGGACCTGATAAATAATCAGCAATTAAAAGAGTATATATAGGGATAAAAATATATATATCTTAAAAAGCCTTTCAATAGCAATTTATTAAGAACTGTACTTTATTATCGCTAACTCATTAACTCATTAACCTAGATTAACTCATTAATTTTTTAATCAGGCCACTTTTTATAAAAATCGATTTTTATTTTTAAAATCACACAAAAATATTTTTATATAGACCCTTTTAAAAAATGTGCCTGATTAATTTATTGAATGAGTTAATCGCAGTTAATGAGTTAATGAGTTAATAAGGAGAAATGACATCATGCCAAAATTAATTCTTACAACTAGAAAGTATTCTTACAAGGATGACACTGAAAAGAACAAGCATGTACGGCAAATGAAACGCGACGGCTTTACTGTCCTGGAAGATGACGGGCTTCATTTAACTTTCATTAAGCAAGGAGGTGATAAATGATGAATCATTTGATGAAGATTCAAGAGTTCTTAAAAACGCATAAAGTAAGATCTGTTAATACTGATGCGTTCGATCAGCTTGTGATTACAGCAAGTAATGGAGACCAACTTGCTATTACTCGTACAGATGAATGGCTTGTAGTTAAACCGATGCATTTGGAAGATCTGAGTTAGTAAATTAAGCCAAAAATCGCCTGAAGAAACCCGTAAAAATAAATGTGTACTTTACCCCTTAAAGAGAGTATAATTATAAATGTAAGGACGACACGGTCGTAAAATTAAATTAGGAGGCTATCCACATGTCTGAAGAACAAGTAGTGCAAGAAACACAGGAATTTGCAAGCGTCGGTGAATTTGTTGAGTTCCTGAAAACGGTGACTGATGAAACAGTTGACGTTGCTTACGTGGTTGAAAACCTGGAAGCTATCGCCAACAAACCGGTACAGACTTCCATCCGCCGCGGCCAACTTTCCGGTCTGAGTCTGGAAGATATGACCGATGAGCAATTGAAACGGGAGATCATCAACGCAAACAGCGTTCTGTACAAAGCTGTTCAGCGTAAAGCTTCCGCTGAAACAATTGCGAAGAACCAAGCACGTGTTGACGCTGCTAAGGCTGAAAAAGCTAAGCGCGAACCGGAAAAAGCAACTACTGATGTGGTTGACGGTGAAACCGTTACTACAAGCACTCCGGATGCAGAAGGCGCAGCCGCTGCAGAAGAAAGCACTGTAGTTGATACTACACCGGAAACTACCGATGAACATCCGGTAGAAGACGAACTGTAATATTGACCGAATGGGTACTTCGGTACCCCTTCGTATGAAGCATTCATGCGGGCTGCTCATCAGCCTCCAGGTGACGCATGAGTGCTTCATAGGAAGCCGGTGGTAATCAAAGTCTGTAGATGCTCTACAGCACCGATGATTGCTTGAGACATGGGTGTGCAAGTCACCCACTTCCTACTTGCATGAAGCGCTTGAGCAATAGCCGCAGGATGACGGGGACAGTGACCTGTAGGCAGCTCCTTCTCAAGTGTTTCATGCAGGTCGATAGAGCTTGAGAGAAACGGATTGTGACACTCTGACTACGCTCGTCCTCCGTGTAAGACTACACTCATCAGTGTAGCTTGCATGAAGCGCCCTAGCAAATGCGGGAGGCAGACAGTGGTTCTGTCATCGGCAACTGCTTGAGCGTTTCCTGGAAGCTGACACCCCTTCCTCCTTGGACATGCGGGATTGTAGACCCCTCTCGGTCCCGCACTCCGAATAAGATTGTTTTACAAGGGCCACGGCCTTAGCGACGAAGGTTGCGGTTCTTGTAAAGCAATTTTATTTTGGCCTCTCAGCCTGGTAAATTTTGCTTTTTATTTGAACTGGATTTTAAAATCTTTTAAAAAGGAGAGCTGTTCATGAGAGGTATTTATAACACTCGCGGACTGAAAACTGTTCGCAAAGCAGTTAACAATGCACCTAAGGGTTTTGACATCAACATGATCGAAATCATGACAGAGTATGAACTTACGCTTGAGCAAGTGAAAGAGCTCGGCCGCTTAACAGCAATGCGTGGAGGAATTGCGCATGCAACTGTGGGTCACAATGTCTACTACAGACGCCGGCAGATAGAAGATCTGTTCAAAGTTAAGCCTCGCACTGACATCGATAAAGCTCAGATTGAAGATGTGTTGAGGTCAATGGAAGAGCAGAAGGCGCGCCTCGACGCTGTGAATACTGAAATCACTGTTAAAGAAGCAAATGACTTCTTCGACAATGGCTTCATGGCTGATGGCCAACAAGCTTAAGTTCAATGAAAGACGAATCTTAATCTCTGTAGATCGTGGCGACACTGAATCTCAACTGTTAGCATCTCAGATACCATACATACATCATAACAGAATATTGACAGAGTTTACCACGTCTCCAAGGAACATTGACTTAGTGCTTAAGCTGTTTAGAAATATCGATGGAGAATCTATCGGTAAAGTGCCACCTAATATACAGCGGTTGTATGAAGCAGAGATGCTGCGCCGCATCTACACTAAAATGCTCATTGACACAGGACCTATAGAAATGGCTGATTCATTTCTGTGGCGTCATCAACAATTAGGCGTACAGCTTGCACAAGCCAATGACCGATTCGCTTTCTTCTATGACACTCGTACCGGTAAGACGCCTATGAGCTTGCAGATCATCAGCGATGATATTGCTAAGAATCCTCATCATAAATGGGTTGTCTTATGTCCGCTTATCTTAATTGAAAATGCTTGGCTTCCCGACGCCGCAGCGATGTTTCCTCATCTTAAAATTATATCCACGCATGCGACGACAAAGAGTAAGCGCCTTGCATTGTTCAAGCAAAAAGCAAATGTGTATGTCTGTAACATTGAATCATTCATAACGTATCAAAAAGAAATTGAAGCATTGCAAGCTTATGGCTGCTTTGTAGATGAAAGCTCGACCATGAAAAGCAATAGCTCTAAGTTCGGAAAGGCTGCTGTAGAATATGCCTATGCTGTTAAGAAATGGTATCTTTTATCTGGTACACCAGCTCCAAACGGCGAGTGGGAATATTATCGTCAACTACAATCCGTTGACTATTACGGCGTACATCAATCATATTCACAATTCACGCAATATTTCTTTGATAATATCTCACGAAATCCACAGTATCAAAAGCTTAAGGTTAAAGACGAACGTCGTGAAGAACTTATCAGTCTCGTACAAGGCATGTCCTTATACGTTGACAAAGAGGATGTACTTACGACGCCTGGGCGCGATTTCAAAACGATCGAGCTCGAAATGCCGGAAGACCTTAAGAAGCATTACAAAAAGTTGAAACAAGAGTTGTACCTTGAACTGGGTGAGCAAATTATGATTACAGCGCCTAGTACGGCTGCTAGTCTCAACAAGCTTAATCAAGTATCATCAGGTTTCATTATGGATACACAAGCCAGAAAGCTCAACAAGCAGTATCAACAGGCTGGTTTTGGTAAAGATTTTGAAGCTGAGAAAGAAGTACATCTACTAAGCATGTATCGGTTTGAAAAGCTTGTAGAATTACTTGAAAGCTTTGGTGATGACCAGGCAATCATATGGTGCAATTATCGTGAAGAGTTCAGAATCATTAAAGAATTGTTAGGCGACACTTGTAGCTTAGTCTATGGTGGTGTGAACAATGAACAAAAGAATCAAGCGCTTCGTGACTTCAAGTCTGGTAAAGTTCAATGGTTAGTTGCTAATCCAGCATCTGCCGATAAAGGATTGACCTTGACAAATGCTCATATAGCCGTTTACTTTAGCCAAGGGTATTCGTACGAATACTACAAGCAAAGTTTAGAACGGATATATGGTGACGTTATCAAGCAACCAAAACGGTGTATCTACTTTACTTTTATAGCGAAGAGTACAGTTGATGTCGCTATCCATGAAACGCTGTCAAACAAGGGAGACATGAGTGCCGCTGTTCTAGAACACTTGAAAGGCGGTATTTAGAATGCACGTGAAGAACGTCAACGTGACAAACCCCAAAAATGTCCTGGTTCAAATACCGGGCTTCATCGCCAGCAAATGGGGTTTGAACCAGGACAGCAAGTTGGAGGTCATCTACAATGAAGAAAGTCAATCAGTCGTCATTCGACCACGTTCGCTATCAGCAAGAAGCCACGCTAACCTCAAAGGTAAAAGACTGGCTAGACTTACAAGATGATGTCTTCTACTGGAAGGCGTCCGACCGTTACACCAAAGGTGTAAGCGACATTATCGCTTGTGTCAACGGTCAGTTTGTAGGTATTGAATTGAAAGCAGATGATGGTGCACCGTCGCAGCAACAAAATCTGTTCATACTCTTAGTAAGAAAAAAGAGGGGAATAGCTGGTGTCTGCTATACACTGGGTGAAGTTAAAGCTCTTGTAGAGGAGGCACGTCAAAGGACGGTGCAATGTAAGTGCAGTACGACAAAGAACGAGTCCAACAACTCTTCAGTGGACCCAAGACAGCGGAGGTTGTAGATGAGCTGCTTCGCCTGAATTACGGGCTGCTTATAAAACAACTGAAAAAGTTCTATCTGCTGAAAGACCCTGACGCTCTCAGTTACGGTTACGAAGCTTTGTACAATGCGATTATGAGTTATACGCCTGGCAAGGCTGCGTTCTCAACGTATGCAACGGTCTGTATCTACAATCGTCTTGGCTCCCATGTAAGAAGTCTTAATACTCAAATTCATACAAATACATCTTCTTACGAACAGCTGGTAGGCGAGAATATCAAGCTGATTGACATGTTAGAATCGCAAGGTACCGTCGATGAAGGAGTAATGTCAGAGGCTGGCGTTAGTCATCTGCATAAGGTATTTGATTACTGTTACGCTGAAGTGAAGAACGATTTACATAGGCAGATTATTGGGCTCTGGTCTGAATCTAACTTTACTATGACGCATGCCAGGATTGCTGAGGAGCTTGGTTGCACTCAAGCGTACGTTAGTCAGACGATTAAGAGATTCAGAGTGTCTATGAAACAAATTTGGGAGGCAGGATAATAATGATCGAAATCGCAAAGTGCGTAGTTGCTATTGCTACTACACCTGGTCGTAATGACAAAATGGCGTTGCTGCAAAGATACAAGGACGTTCCTGGATTCAAGGAGGTTCTGCAGTTCATCTACAATCCGTATATCCGTACCGGCATCGCAGCGGCAAAGCTGAAAAAAGCAAGACCACATGTAGCTGCCATTGAGTTCGGCTGGAAAGAAATTATTGAGTACTACAAAGGTCATCAAACCGGTCGCGATGAAGATGTGTCACTTGCAAAAGGGTTTATCCAAGCACAACAGACTGAAGAAGCCGCGGCGCTGGCAGAAGCTATTGTAACTAAAACCCTTAAGATCGGTGTAACGGCTACATCGCTCAATAAAGCTTACGGCGACGACTTTATCCCGATGCTTGGTATCATGAAGGCGGAGAAATACAAGGACTATAAGCATAAAGTCAAAGGCCCGTTCATCGTCACTGAGAAGTTCGATGGCGCTCGTCGGATTGTAGTTAAGCAAGGCGGCTTCCCTGGGATGTATACACGCTCTGGTCATGAAGACAACATCTTCGACTACCCTGAGATTCAAGAGGAACTGAAATACATTCCTGACAACTTCGTCCTCGACACTGAGGGGCTGAAGATCGGCGACTTCCCTGACTCAATAGCGCTGCGCCAAGCGTCAAATGGTTTGTTCAATTCTAAGGGCACTAAGACTGGCGCTAAGCTGATGATCTTCGACGCCGTGCCGCTGGATGAGTTTAACACTGGCATCTCAACACAGGACGCGGCGACACGTAAAATCTTGATCGCTGCTATGTTTAAAGACCCATCATTGAAGTTGCTTAGACCCGACGACTATCAACAGTTAATTGACACACTGGGCATTGATTACGACTTCAAGTTCTTGCAGCCGGCACCTATTCTCGGCATCGCAACAACTGAGGAAGAAGTCCTTGCGCTAGCTGAGCCAATCTGGGCCCGCCACTTTGAGGGCGTTATGCTTAACACCTTTGATGGGAAGTATAATCACATTGTAGATCGTAGCCGCGACATTCTCAAGGTTAAGAAGGTCGAAGAGATGACGGTTGTTGCAACTGGTGTAACTCCTGGAGAGGGGGAGTTTGAGGGCATGGCTGGAGCTCTTACATTCGACTACAAAGGGACAACGGTAGGATGTGGTTCTGGACTTACAGTGGCACAGCGCCGCAGCATCTGGGCAAACCCTGGTAACTATATCGGCCGCAGATTCGAGATTGATACGTTTGGCGAATCTACGAATAAAGCAGGACAGAAGTCTGTTAACTGCCCTATCTTCAAGAGATTTGTAGGTGAAGACTGATGGTAGACCACGGTGCACCAACTTCAATGGCGTATAAGAAGAAGCCAAAGGCAGTCACCGAAGAGTCAGACAAAACACTACTGCAATTATTGAAAGACCCTGAACCGGAATATCGCAAGCCAACTCCTGTAGGTAGATTCGGTATTATGCCTATGGGATATAAGAACCGCGGCTTCAATCGCTTTATCTATACCTGGGTAATTACAGATCGCTGGCGGTACTACAGAGGTTCGAGTAAAACTAAACCGGTTCCTATGAGCGCCTACGCTAAGGAACTATTCGAAGGGACGTTTGCTAAATGGAAGGATTAAGCGGCAAGGAACATCTGAAACACCGGCTGAGCCAAGTTCAAACGCCGAAGCTTTTCATCACCGTCACAAAGCTGGCTACCGGCGCATTGGAAACACAAATCAACACTGATATGCTGGAGCAGAAAATCCAGTATGTCATGGCTAACTATGATGAGGACTTGTGTCTTCTCCGCGTCCCAGCGATTCAGATTCAAGCTTTCATTATACTCTAGGAGGAGCACCATGAAGAAACGTAATGCAAAACTTGACAAGACACACGCTACAATTGTAGACATTCTTAGCAGCAACAATATCAGTATTAGCACAGAAACATTCGCTTACGGCACTGCAATCATTCTTACTGATAATGAGACTGGCGATAATTTCGACTGGCACCAAGGCCCTATATCCAAAGGAGGAAAATAATAATGGCAATCATTGTAGCTATCGATGGCGCTTCGCGCAAGAACGGGAAACCTGACTGTTACTCTATGGGAACTGTATTCATCTACAATACTTCTTCTGGTACTAAGCAATTCATTAACACTGCTGAGCATGAGTCCACCAGTCAACGCGGTGAGCTTAACGGTCTTGTTGCGGCGCTTGAACGCATCAGCACACGCGGCGATAGAATCACAAGCAATCTGATTATCGTCTCTGATTCTGAGTATCTCTTCAACGCAGTGACAAAGGAATGGACCAAAAACTGGATGAATAAAGGCTGGATTACAGCTGAAGGCACTGAAGTCAAAAACCGCGACAAATGGGAAGCTATCCATTCGCTGCTTCTGGAAATCGACGTTAAGGATATTGAAGCGCCGATATATCACATCAAGGGACACTTGGTCAACATTACAAAAGCCCAGGGCCGCAAGCTTATTGAAAAGAATAACAACTACGAAGACCTGTATATCCGTGCTAAAGAGCTTGCTACTAAGCTGGTTAATGATGGTACTGACGAAGATTATCTGAAGGCGCTGGAAACATTTGAGAAGAACCATGGTTTCCTTCCAAGTAACGAAATCCTTGTAGAACTTATCGCCTGCAATACTGTGGCGGATGTTGTGGCCGGATACATGATTGACCAGATCGGGAAGTAACCAAACGGTTTTAAAAGAACTGGTATACGGCAACTACTTTCCATGGTATATTATAACAAGGTAAATTATGTTAAACTAACGATTTACAAGTGCACGGCATGCGCCGTATAATTAAGGTTGATTAAACTACAAAGGAGGCTTAATGCCGTGCCAAAAGTATACGTAGTAAATGACAGACACCATGACTTCAGTAGCGCCAAGGAACATGGCGAATTGGTCTACCTGACTGAAGGCATCGTACCAGTATTTAAGACCGCTTCACTGATGAAAGAACTTGAAGCAAAGCTTGTAGACTTTAGCATGAAAGAGGATAAGCTGTTAATCAGCGGGCCGTCAGTTGTCAACATGATGGCATCGATTATCCTGACGCAAAGAGGTATTGGTAAACTTACGGTGTTGATCTATGACATCAAAGAACGCCGGTATGTCGCAAGAACACTTGCTTGATATACACAAATCAAAAAGTAAAGGTGGAATTTCAGTGAGTAAAGAAGAACAAGCTAAGCAAGCAGCAGAGGTTGCAGAAGTTAAAGAGTCCCAAATCGTCGTTCAAGACGAAGCACCTATGGGCTTTGAAGATGATGACCCCTCTGACCTCATCATTCCCCGCATCAAAGTAATCAACGCACTGAGCCCTGAGCGTAAGGACAAGATTGCTGACGAAGGCGACATCATCAACTCGCTGACTAAGGAAAAGCTCAACGGCAAAATCTTCATTCCAATCTACAAATTCACTAACGTCATCCTCTGGAAAGACCGCGCAGATGGCGGCGGTATTGCTGCTATCTCGAGAGACGGCAAGATCATGATTCCTACAAACGGAGAGCCTCCATACCCTGTAGGTAAACTGGCCGACTTCGACAATACCAAGACCGGTAAAGACGCTCAACCAACGCACGTCAAATATATTAACTTCTTCGGTTTCTTTGCTGGAGAGCGTATGCCAATAATCCTGAGCTTTGCAAAGACCAACTACGCTGAAGGCAAGCGTATGTACAGCTTGGCTAAGGTAACACTCGAGAACATGTGGAACAACGGCTACAAGCTCGAGTCCAAGCTGATGAAGAAAGCTGCTAATGAATGGTTCAACATTGTAGTTGTTCCTGACGGCAACACAAGCCCTGAAGATCGTGCATTCGGTATGGCAATGTATAAGCAGTTCCGCAATATGGAACTCAACTTCGACGTCGAAGACACATCCGGTGCTTCGGAGCCGCAGCCAGGAACCGCTACAGACTCGGAGCTTAAAGACTCTGAATTTTAATCTAAATGCCATCATTGTTTCGGGGGGAGCTTCGGCTCTCCTTTTAATACCGTAAGGGGTGAGAACAATTAAGTGGTCCGACTATCGGAACAAAATCCTTGCGGAACTCGACAATGAATCTTTCTTTCTTGGCGAACTGAAGAACGTTGATAGACGGGGGACTGAGATAAAGGCCGAGTGTCCGTACAGAGAGCTCCATGAAGCTGGTGAAGATAAGACGCCGTCGCTTACAGTTAACCTAAGTAAAGGCGTGTACTACTGTCAAACTTGTAGAAGCAAAGGCAACGCTCATACCCTTTATAAGTATCTTAACAAGTTGTCCAATGAACAAGCATGGTTTGACTTCGGTGATGCGCTCAAGATTGAAAGGCCAGAGAGTACTAAGCCAGCAAGACCTGAGATTGATTCAGACCTTATATATAAATACCACTCAGCTCTCATGGAAATGACTGGCCCAATAAGATCTGTCCTGCGTGACAAACGTGGCTTCACAGATGAAACGCTTAACCGCTTTCAACTTGGCTGGGACGGTGATCGAGTAACCATTCCGATCTATGACGAATACAACTCTGTAGTTAACTTTCGTCGTTACAAATGGAACTCAGACAATGACCAGTTTAAGCTAATCAACTACACTGATGAATTTGGTAACATGTACGGTGAAGTTCGAATCTTCGGCATTGAGAATCTTGTCAATGATGACATCGAATACGTCGTATGGTGTGAAGGTGAAACAGACCGAATCATCAATGAGCAATATGGCTTCCCAACAGCGTGTCCTACAAGTGGTGCAGGAGCGTGGCGTCCTGAATGGCTGCGATACTTCAGAAGCAAAAAGCGCGTATACTTGGCGCAAGATAACGATGAAGCCGGTCGCACCGCAACAAAAAAGTTAGCCGAGAGACTTAACAAGGCTACGGACGTGTACATTATTAACTGGCCTGAGAACTTCCCTAATAAGGGAGACATCACAGACTTCTATGTGAAATCACAGATGACTGCTGCTGACTTCCAGGTGTTGCTTGATAATGCTACAAAGTATGTAGACCCTCGGATGGAGAATCACAGTGTCAGAGAGATTGAAGCGAAGAACGTACATCTAGCAGAGTCAGCAAGCGCGCAACTCTACGGCAAACGAATGCAGGTACCAATTATGGTTTCTGGTAAAGACAGCACACCTTACATAGTACCTAAGAAGTTCAAGGTATCGTGTGGAGAGAATGCTGACTCTGAAAAGAAAGCTTGTCAGAACTGTGCGTTACTTAGTTGTGGCGGCGAAGCGACTAAAGAGCTTACATCATTGGATGAAGATCTTATGAAGCTTATCAAGTGCACTAAGAAGCAACAGTATGACACTCTTGTAGACATGATGGGTATCAATAGCAAGTGCCCGTTATTTGAGCTTGACATACAAGAGCGCATGAACATTGAGGAACTGCGTATGATTCCACAGGCAGAGGCTAGTTTTAGCTTCAGCAAAGAACATGAGTATGTAGTCCGCAATGGATATTACATCGGTGAGAAAACAAAAGCGAATAAGCGCTACAGCATGGTGGGATATATGTATCCAGACCCGCATACGCAATATGCCAACTACATGTTTGATGAAGCATACCCGGAAAAAGATCTGATCAGTGATTTTGATATGACTGATGAGGTATATGAGCAGCTCAAAGTATTCCAGCCGGCTCCAGGACAATCGATCAAAGAAAAGATGGAACACATCCATAAAGACTTTGAGCGGAACGTTACTTATATCTGGGAACGCCGCGACGTGTCGATTGCAGTAGACCTAATATATCATACAGTCCTTAACTTTTACTTCCAAGGTCAATTCGTCAAACGTGGCTGGGGCGAGCTTCTAATCATAGGTGATTCTGGGCAAGCTAAATCAACACTTGTAGAACGCATGATGATGCACTACAGGTTGGGAGAGATGCACAGTGGTGAATCCTCGAAACGAACAGGCTTGGTCTATTCTATCCAGCAAAGTAACAAGCGCTGGTTCCTTGTCTGGGGAGCATTCCCTCTTAACGACGGCGGCCTTATCACACTGGATGAGTTATCCGGAATCTCAGAAGACGACCTGGCTGTCATGTCCGATGTACGGTCCTCTGGAATCGCAAAAGCAACAGGAGTCGTCACAGCGGAAACAACTGCTAGAACGCGGGCCATCTATATTAGTAATCCGCGGAATGGCCGGCCACTCCAAGAAGAGACTCATGGAGTATCGGCGGTCCTTAAGTTGTTCGGAAAGACAGAAGATGTACGGCGACTGGATTTAGCAATGTCCGTTGCTTCTGGAGACGTTGATGAGGAACTGATTAACGTCAACGTAAACGAGATGCCTGAAGTACTTCATGAGTTTGATTCTGATCTGTGTAACACACGAGTCATGTGGGCGTGGAGCCGCAGACCAGAGAACATCATATTCTCTGATGAAGCTACAAAGGCTATCCTGAAGTACGCAACACAAATGGGACGCAGATACACATCGAGAATACCGATTGTAGAATCTGCAGACCAACGTATCACGATCGCTCGTTTGGCTGTAAGCTGCGCTTGTTGTATGTTCTCTACTGAAGACGGTACCAACGTACTGGTCAAAGAAGATCATGTCGAGTATGTGGTTGACTTCATGAACAGAATATACTCATCGAAGAGCTTCGGCTATGATAAGCTAAGTGATCTTGAGAACGTTAACACGGATGCATCAAGTGAACGAATTGAAGATCTTGTGAAGAAGTTCGTCATGCTGCCTGTTATGAATTTCAATGAGCTTGTAGATACTTTGTACATGCTTCCATATTTCAGCCGCAACACGCTGGATGATTCTACAGGTATGGACAGAGACGACTTGAAGCTGCTTCTTAAGTTCTTGATTAATAATCACTTGGTTGAGAAAGTTCGTGGCGATTACCGTCGTATGCCGTTGGGAACCAAGTTCCTGGAACATCTAAGAAACAATCGTTTGACAAAAGCTTTCATTGATGAAGTGCGTAAAGCGACTTACGCAACAGATGAATTTTAAGGAGAGATACCATGAGCATACTTGACCAGTTGCCAAACGTAAGAATCCTGTCTACAATTAGTCAGGAGGAAGACGAAGAAGCTTGGCTTAAAGCTCGTAGCCGTGGTATTGGTGGTTCAGACATCGGTGCGATCTGTGGGGTTAGCAATTTCTCCACAGCTCGCCTGATTTACCTCAAGAAGACCGGCCAATACAACGATACCATTGAGCCAGGAAGCGCCGCAGCAGATCGCATGCGTTTCGGCCATTTACTTGAGCCAATCGTCGCCAACGAATATGCACACCGTACCGGCAAGAAAGTTGTAGAATCACCGGCTACTGTAGTGCACAAAGATCATCCATGGGCTATTGCTAACGTCGACAGATTCATTGTAGATGACGATGGCAAGATTGAAGGAATCCTGGAATGCAAGACTACAGATGCTCGTAACTGGGCTGACTGGGATGAAGGCGACATTCCAATATCGTATATCTACCAGCTTAATTGGTACCTATGGATTTGTGATCTTAAGTTCGGTGCCTTTGCTTGTCTGATCGGTGGTAACTCGTTCGTCATGATTGAGGTTGTAAGAAACGACAACCTTCTGCAGAACGTCATGATACCTACAGGTGACAAGTTTTGGAATCATCATGTGAAAAACCTGATCGAGCCAACGATTAGTGGCAGCGACGCAGACTCGGAGTATCTCAAGGAAACGTACGGCGACGTTGAACCTAAGTCTGAGATTCTTCTTAACGAGAATCTTGAACTTGACAACATTGCAGACGAGTTCGTAGAAAAGAAAGCCGAACTGAAAGCGCTGGAGAAAGAAGTTGAGGCGCTTGGTAACCAGTTACGAGAAGCGCTTGCATCACATGAAATTGGTCACACCCTTTCTCATACTATCAAATGGGCTAAGCAAAAGCAGAAGCGCGTTGACAATGAAAAACTTAAAGCTGACTACCCCGACGTTTATGCCAAGTGTATAAAAGAAATCTCATTCAGAAAGTTGACGGTGAAGTAAATGAAACTTGTAACTAGACTTACTCTTCCAAACGCTAAACTGCCTGAACGCGGCCATGATATTGATGTTGGTCTTGATGTGTTTACTCCTGAAGCTGGTGTATTGCTTCCTGGTCCAAATAAGATTGACCTCGGTGTTTCTATTGATGTTCCTATTGGTTACAGTGCCGAAATTAGGCCACGGACTGGTATGGCATCAGGGGAAAAAACACTTGACATGGTTATCTACAATCCTCACAAACGTAACAGCCATGAAGATGACATGCTGGTTAAAGACGTATATGATCGTGGCGTTTCATTGCTAGCTCAAAGTCCACCTATCGACCCAGGATACACCGGCAATATCACAGCTATTGTAGTTAACCTTAGCAATCATTCCATTAAGTATCCTGCGCATACTCGTTTCGGTCAACTGGTTGTGTATCCTGTAGCTTATGCCATTCCTGTAGAATCCGTGGACACATCCAGAGGCGATAAAGGCTTCGGAAGTACAGGTGCCTAATGACAGATACTCCGTTGCTATGCACTATTAAAGGTGCAGACATTGCTGTAGAGTATGATGAATTTATAACATTCGGTTATAACGATCATACTGGTGAAGTAGAATGTGTAAGCCATGCCGATGCGCTGACACTGCTTAAGGCGTTGGTAAAGTTGCAGCAGTTAACTACAGAGGCGTATAGCAAACTGTCACCAGAAATGAAAGAAGAGATTGGTGAACTAGTATGGGGAGGTGCCAAGCCAAGTGTTGATAATTCTTGAAGGACCTGATGGAGCCGGTAAGACAACCTTAGCTCAACAACTGAGTATGTCTACTGGCTATCCGGTACAGCATCGCAGCAAACCTAAGACTGAGGAAGAGAAGCAGCAGATGTTTCTCGAGTATGAACAGATGTGCATGTCAAGAGAGAACATCATTGTAGATCGTTGCTGGTACTCTGAAATGGTCTATGGTAAAGTGATGCGTGATCAATCTTACATCAGTCAAGATCAGATGCTTGCTCTAGAACGTAATATCATGATGATCGGTGGCGGCGGAATTATTGTTCATTGCACTGATAAAGTTGATACTCTTTGGGACCGCCTCAAAGATCGCGGTGAAGATTATATCACTGATATTCACAAGCTGGCTGAGATAACATTTGGATACGAAATGCTCATGCACCAGCAAAGACATTGGCTTCCGGTATTCCGGTATGCTATCAGTAAAAAGATGTACTAATCCTGAATGTGGCTGGGAGTATCCTCTCAGCTACGAATTTTCTAAATGCCGGTTCTGTAGGTACGATCTTGATTATCATAAATGTACTGACTGCGGGACATGGAAACACATCAATGACTTTTATATGAAAGTAGACGGCTACAAATATCCTTACTGCAAGAAGTGCAGTTCAGTCCGCGGTAACGCCTTTAAAAGGAATAACCCAGAATGGACTAAAGCATATGACCAAAAGTATGCTGCTGATCGCCGCGCCGAAGCCGAACGTATCTACGAGGATTGGTTAGCATCTACTCAAGTTCCATTCAAGCCTATGACTGAAGATGAGTGGCTACAGGCTTGTATATATTTCAATGGATGTGCTTTGTGTGGCAGCCCGCATATTGAAGCCCGACATTTCTTCGTATTATTTGAGAAAGGCGGGCGTTATGCTCCATGGAATATGTTCCCTGTGTGTGGCGCTTGTGGTTATAGCACACGGCGTACTGAGAATCCTTTTATATGGATACAATATCAGAATCATGTAAGTGAAGAGCGCAAAGATCGTCTCATCAATTATTTTGTAGCTCAAATTGAAAAGGTGCGTGACAGCAATGACCAGAAATAAAAAGCTTGCAGTATTCGCGGACTTTGCGGTACAGCTAGCCAGTCTATCTAAATGCTCTGAACGCGGCGTCGCAGCGATTATCACAGATGCAGACTTTACTCAAGTTCATAGCATCGGCATTAATGGCGGACCAAGAGGACTTGTAGATTGCATGTGTAAGATCGATACGAAGTACGGCTGCGTTCATGCAGAGATTAACTGTCTGGCTAAGAACAGTTACATGGGTAGCGACAAGGTAATGATCGTAACCCTGGCACCATGCAACGCTTGCGCCGCAGCGATTATCAATGCACCAGGTGGATTCAAGACAGTATATTACACAACTGACTGGAAAGAAGATACCGGCATTACACTCCTCAGGCACGCTGGTATACAGGTAATCAAACTTTAATCTGATGAGGGGGTGTTTACTATTAATACTGGACAATATGACCAAATGATGGAAAGCATTAAGGACATGGCAAAAATGACGGCTTCTTACTACAAGTGCCTTGTAGATGAAGGCTTCGAACCACAGCATGCGCTATTCCTTACTGCAGAGTTCATGAAGACCGTGTTTAAACCTGATGGTAAATAAATGAAATTGGCTGTATACGTACGCACAAATACGTGGTATAATTAACCTAAAGGGGCTGATTTTGGTAGCCCCTTATGTAAAACAGAAAAATCCCGGACTCGTAAAACGTACTTACGCGGGTCCGTGATTATAAGGCCCTTACAAACACCTTACCTAGCTATCACGTACGTGTGTTGAGGACCAGGCACTTATAACAAGTTAATTTTGGGAGGATTTAACATGATTATTAACGTTTATGTATCACCCGAACAGTTTAAGCGTATGATGGACGGTAAGAATTTCACAGGCAGAAGTTGCCGCACATTAGGTACTGATACTGTTGTTCAACTAGCTTCTACTCGCGTTACTGAAGTAACTGAGTATTCTTCGTTTGTAGTGTTCACATTGATTGGAGGCAACTAAATGGCTGGGATGAAGCTCAATGTCGACCCGCAGGAAAAGGTCGACCTCAAGAAAGCAATCAAAACGCTTGAGGGTCAAACAGTGTCTGTAGCTAAGATTGCCAAAGAAGCCGGCATGAATCCAAACCGTTCACGCTTCATTATTGAAGAGATGATTGAGGAAGGGACTATTGAGCGTGTAGCTACAAAGGCTTTCAATGAACGCTACATGCGGTATAGTTATAAGGTGTTGAAATAGTGTTAGCTGAAGTCAAGCGTTCATTCGTAATTATACCGCGGCAACCCGGCGAAGAAGATCGTGCGTTTGTTGTTTATGTATCACCTTATGGTTATGAAGTTAGGCTAACTATTCGCATCAATGGCGTACCCTATTCAACTAACCATACTTTAAGCAGCTTGCAAGTTGCACTTGATAATGTCGATATTGAAAACCGTATGATTGATGATTTATGCTATAGATTATACCGGCACTTGACTAAAGAAGGAGTGATTAGCTAATGGCAGTCATTAAGCCAAAGAAAAGTACAGCTAACATTAAGAAGGGCGTTAACATCTCATATCATGCAGCATCGTTTAAAGAGCACAAGATGCCGAACTCATATGATACTAATAAAGCAGAGGACGTACTGCGGCTGGTCAAGCCATTCGAGTTTATGGGTCGTAAGTTCCTGGTGGTTGACACTGAGGACTACCCATTAGCCACAAAGAGTAATGCCTTGCCTGCCACACATGTAAGACGTTGGATTGGAACGGGTAAGAAGGCCACTCCTGTAGATCTTCCGTTCTGCATTAGCTTCTGTGACGGTAAGAACATGGTAACGTTGTATGACACCGCTGAAAACGACTATGCTGAATTCAGGAAGCTTAACGTATGGCTGCTTGACCCTGAGATTGAACTTATCTTCCACAATGCAAAGTTCGATATGCACATGCTTCACAATATCAGAATGAAGATCATCGGCAAGATTCACGACACTGTAGTATTAACGAAGCTTGCTAATGAAAACCGGTTGTCATTCCAACTACGCGACCTTGCGGCAAAGCATCCCCGCGGCGTTGACAAGTTTGAACACATGGTTGATGCGTTCAAGCAGTCTAACAAGGTTACGGACTATCGTCAAATTCCGCGTGAGCTACTGACTGAGTATGCTAATGCCGACGTATGGAATGCTTACGTTATCTTCATGACTGAGTATCCTATGCTTATCCAGGATGAGCTCGAAGACCTGTATAACTCTGAGCTCGAAGATATGATGGCACTATACGCTATGGAGCGTTACGGTATGTTGTCAGACCCTACGTATGAAAAGCCTGTTAAAGAAGAACTTCAGCAGCTCAAGGACGACGCAGAGAAAGCGGTCTATGAAGCAGTAGGATATGTGTTCAATATGAACTCCAATGCTCAAATTCATAAAGCGCTTATTCACATGGGTGTCGATGAAAAACTATTCAAATTCACAGAAAAAGGTAACTTCAAACTGGATAAGGACGAAATTAAACGCCTTGAAAGTTTGGACATTGAGCTTGTAGTTAAAATACAGGAATACCGTAAAGCTGAAAAGCTGCTTGGCACGTACGCTGAAGGTATCTATGAACAGCGTGACGCAGAAGATAAAGTACACTGCTCTATTAATCAGACTGAGGCAACTACAGGTCGTATGTCAATTACGAAGCCTGCATTGCAGACGCTACCAAAGAAAGACAAGCGTATCAGACGAATCTTCTTACCTTCTGAAGACTTCACAATGTGCTTTATGGACTTAGACCAAATTGAGTATCGCTTGCTGGCACATTATGCACAGGCACAGGGCCTGATCGCAGCGATTAAAAATGGTCATGACGTACATGCCGCTACAGCTGCCATTATCTTTAATAAGCCGATCGAAGAGGTAACTGAAGATGAGCGCTCCAGAGCTAAGACGGTTAACTTCTCCATTGTATATGGACAAGGCGACGAAGCAACAGCTATCTCTTTGAAAATGACCCTAGCAGATGCTCGTAGATTCAAGCGCACCTACTTTGCAAGTATGCCAGAAATCGAGCCATTCATTGGCACAGTACAGAGAGTGACGAGAACAAGAGGCTACATCAAGAACTTCTATAAAAGACGCAGACGCTTGAACTCTAATGAAGTCTACAAGGCACCTAATGCGTTGATTCAAGGCTGCGCCGCAGATTACATCAAAGCTAAGCTTATCCTGATGTATAAATTCCTTGTAGCTAACGGCTATAAATCTCGCCTCGTTAACATCGTACATGACGAACTTGTCCAGGAAATCCATAACACTGAGCTGCACTTAGTGCCTAAGCTTAGATGGCTTATGTCGGAGTTCGAATTGTTCAGAGTACCTATCACTGCCGGTGTAGATTTTGGTGCTCCATCATGGGGTGATAAAGTTGCACCTGAGCATGAAGTTGGCTTTGAGAAGCCTAGCGCAGAAGAGATGGAACGCGCTAATAACTACAATGTTTTCGATGGGCATGTCTTTGACATAGCATCTTAAACTATCCGTTTCTTCTATTATAATATATAAGGAAGTTTATACGTGGAAAGATGAAATACTGATATACGGCTGCGGTAAATTATGGTATAATTAGGTATAGCCAAAAAGAAAAGGGAGGCAATACACAGTATGCCAAATCAAACAGTTCTGAAGCTTATCAACCTTATCAAGACCATGGACGCCGCAGCCGGTGAAATGATGATTAACGGCAAGTATGACGACAAGTACGATGTGACATTTGAGATTGCAGGCGTTAAAGTGGACTTTCCTTTCAGCGCTGATGCTTACTGCTACCTCAGTGATGCGTTCTCTAAGTTGCTCTTCGACGAAGCGATGCTTGATATGGATGCCATGAGACAACTTGGCCATCATCAATGGGTTAAGCATTTGGAAGACGGCGACCAACCATATTTCATCACTTTTGAATTTAGAGGTCAAACAATCTACAATCCATGGGTTATGGACGGCCGACCAGTTGACCCGGTTGAATACTTCGGCAAAGCATTCTTATTGAGCAACTGGATGATTGAAGGCAAGGACTTTGTAGAACGTATACGCCGTGTGGCAAATGAATTTGTAACTGTAACATTACTCAACAACTGCACAGGCTATGAACATTTCAAGCTTGGTAATGAGTTGTATTTCAATGTCGCATTCAGAAACTTCTGCATTATGGCTGCCAACGATGTGATTGAATACCATGAATGCTGGGAGCTTCCAAGTCAAGTATTTGAAGAACTGATTGAAAAAGAATACACTGATAAGCTGTTCGATCTTCTTGTACAGCTGACAATATCTACAAAGCAATTTGAAGACTTTGCTAAGATCTGGGACAACGGATTCCTTGGATTCGTCAATGGTGAAATATCATTGAGTGTGCCTCGCAAAGCCAGATTCATGCTCAGCTTTGTAGGCAAAGGCAAGGACCTTCCTCGTGTCATCAAGGAGGCTATAATGGCAAATGAAGAGAAAACCGGCAAGGCGTAAGCTGTATGACAATTATGAGTATGTTGGTGAAGTAAAGCGTGCTGACAACTCAAAGCTTGAAGTATCGCTTGTATCACAGCGCGGTGTAAAGCATGTTAACATCAGAGAATTTTACTTAAAGGAAGACGCACCAGAATGGCTGCCAAGTGGCAAAGGCGTACTGATTCCAATCTTAATCCCAATAGGTGATGTACGCCGCGCCCCAGCAGCTGACATAATGTTACTGATTAGTAAGGCAATATTGCTATCAACAGACTTTCCGCTTGAAGGTGTCAAAATCTACAAAGACCCAAATGAGGTGAATAGATTCTAATGGATAGATTCAGCCAACCATTGTGGGGCGAGGACAATACGCCAAAACCTGAGCAAGACGAAATTGATGCGTATAAAAAGGAGCGAGATGAAAATGAAGAAGATCGCAAAGGTTAAGTTCCCAAATGAAGCTAAGCTGTATGATTTCTTTATCGCTGAAGATGTTGCAAAAGCTGGAGAGCCCGTAGTATGTGATACAGCACGCGGCTATAGCGTTGGTGTTATCAAGTCTATCAGTGATGTTAAAGATAACTACAACGGTCGCGCTACGAAATGGGTTGTGTGCAAGGTAGACCTTCAGGCACATATGGAGCGCGTTCAGCGTGAAGAGCATGCAAGAAGCATCCGTGCACAGCTTGAAGCTAAGCAGCGGCAGTTTGAAGCTCAACGTATGTACAATATCATGGCCCAGGAAGACCCTGAGGTTGCTGAAATGCTGGCTCAACTTAAAGTATTGGAGGGATAACAATGCAAATTACACCCGGTAAACTGTACTTCCTTCACGGACGTCATGTAGCGTTCACTGGATTATCCACAGTAGTTGGCCATATCTTGCATCATGAAGTACGTACTGTTGAGGATTTTAATGAAAAGCCGGCGTACCTCTACACGACATCTATGACGCCACTAAGCGAAGTTCAAGAAATCTGCTCTGACTTGTTTCCTATAGGTACGATGGTGCGATCTACACTCGGCAATAATGTTGAGAATGCTCTTGTAGGTAAGGTGACCGGTTATGAATACAAGACTAACCGTGTGATTGTTGTATCAAGTAAGATTGCAAAGTACAGCGATCAACGCTGCCGCTACAGCTATGGTATCAATGAACTTGTCCCATATACTGAACCAAAACTTAGTTTCGACATCATTGGTGGTATTTATCTGATTAACATGAAAGACACTGTGATGGCTGTTGATGAACTGTTTCATCCAGGTTATGTAAGCCTGGTATACACTGAAGGGCAACAGTCATCTAAACGCATGGTTCCAATGAACGGCACTCTTGAGCAGTACATTAAACTTGGCATTCATACTATTGAATATTTGGAGGGTTAATCAATGTTGAAAATCAAAGACTTAAACGTAGGTGACAGCGTAGTACTTATCGCAATTGTGAAGGAAGCAATCCAAAAGAAGACGAAGCCGCCCGGCAACAAACCGTATCTGTACCTCACAGTATTTGACGGCGCTGATACTATTAGCGGCAACCACTGGGACTATGGTGATAAGAACCCGCCTCCAAAGAATGCTATTCTCAACGTTCATGCGGTTGTAGGTGAATGGCAAGGTAATAAGCAACTCAATATCAAGACTATCACGAAGAACGAAGAATACGGCCCTGAAGCATTTGTGCCATCCGGCGACGTTGATATTGATTATTACATGGAACGGTTTGAAACACTGATCGGTGAAATTCATCACCCGCATCTACAACAAATCACACATGCTGCTTTCATTGATTTCAAAAAGGAATGGAGAACATTACCGGCTGCTAAGTCTGTGCATCATGCCTATGTAGGTGCATTGCTAAAACACTCTGTAGATGTTGCTGTAAAGGCCGCCGCGCTTGCTGACCTTATACCTTATGCAGAAATGGACCTCGTACTTGCCGGCGGTTTGCTGCATGACTTCGGTAAGATTTGGGTCTACAAGTTTGATGGGGCATCGATCGAGTTCACCGAAGAAGGCAACATGATTGAGCACCTTGTAGCTGGCGTGAAGTATACTGAGAAATATCGCAATGAGGCTAACTCGAAAGCACTTGATCTTATCCAGCATATCATTGTATCACATCATGGTAAAATGGAATATGGCTCACCTATGACACCTAAATTCCTTGAAGCCTGGATTGTAAATGCGGCTGACATGATTGATGCCAAGTCTGAAACAATTCTGGATGCTAACCGTAAAGCAGCACCTGGTGACATCTACACTGATAAAGTTTGGTCGTTGGAAAACCGGCAAATGTTCACTCAAGAATACGTTAGGGGGCTGCTTGGATATGATGAATTCGGGACCTATTCAGGACAAGATTCTGAGTCACATTGATGAGCTTGATAGAGCAATTGCAGCATTTCGTGAGCGCAACGGCGACACCTGGATTACCGATACTTTCATAAATCTTATGCAAGCAAAGTCTACTGCACTTGTAGCTTTATCGAATACGCGGTCCCAAGTCACTGTGTCTAAGTAGGAGGTGCCTTCAGTGAGTTCAGTTATTGATTTTGGTACATGGGTTTCCGCAGAAGACGTCAAAGGCAATGCGTATATTGGTTACGTAAAGTCTAAAACAGCCCAAGGTTATGTTATCGTCATTCCAAGTCTCAATACAGAAAGGTTCTTTCCTAAAGAGGTCGTTGTGAAATGTCCGCTGTATCTCACTGAAGAAGAGATTGACGATGTAATTGATCTTGCATTGCTTCTCAAAGATAAAAAGTGGTTTGAAGAGTTGCTTAAGGAAAAAGATTCTTGCAGATGGTCACACAATTAGGAGGTGTCGGTATTGGAAGACTTTGATAAAGAAAATGTACGCGTTGAGCAATGCTGCGTGTGTGGCGATGATGTTGAGGTTGACAAATACAAGCAATACGATATTGTGACTTGTGAGCGCACTAAGTGCATTGCAACAGTGCAGAAGCAAATGGGAGGTGTGAATTAGTGAAACAATATTTAGAGCTTCTGCAAGATGTACTCAAGAACGGCAAAATGCGCGAAGACCGGACCGGCACAGGGACTATCTCTGTGTTCGGCCGCGGTATCAGATTCAACCTTCAAGAAGGTTTTCCACTGGTAACTACAAAGCGGATTCATATTAAGTCCGTAATACACGAATTGCTCTGGATGCTGAAAGGTGATCGCAATGGTAACATCACGTATATGACCGATAATGGCGTAACCATCTGGAAAGAATGGGCAAACAGCAGCGGTGATCTTGGTCCGGTATACGGAGCTCAATGGCGTCGCTGGGAAGCTTTTAAGCAAGAGCCCAACGACTTGTACAACGGTGTAGGAGATACAGTATTTTCGTACTGGACTTACGAGCCGTACTACATTGATCAGCTCAAGGAAACGATTGAAAATATACGCACTAATCCTTATAGCCGGCGTCATCTTATCTCAGCCTGGAATCCAGCTGACCTACCTCAGATGCAGCTTCCTCCTTGCCATTACGCTTATCAATTCTATGTATCCGATGGTGAACTGAGTTGCATGGTTCAAATGCGTTCTGTAGATCTTTTCCTCGGTCTTCCGTTTGACATCGCTTCGTATGCAATCCTTACTCACATGGTTGCTCAGGTAACAGGTCTTGAAGTTGGTGAGCTGATTTTCAACTTCGGTGACGCGCATATCTACCTGAATCATATTGACCAAGTAAATCTGCAGCTTACCCGTGAGCCAGATCCATTGTGTGAATTAGCGCTTAGTCCGTATGTCACAGAAATTGATAAGTTCACATATGGTGACATTCAGATTAATAACTATAAATGCCATCCATCAATCAAAGGAGATATATCAATATGAAATGTCCTATCTGTAACTCAAAGCTGAAGCAATCCGGCAGTCACTTGTTTTGCACTGGTTGTGACTACATCGAGTTCACAGTTACAGCTGATTACCTGGAAGCTTGTAAAGCCTTTATCGGTGTCCTGGTGAGTAACACTAAGTATCCGACCGCACAATCTTACGTGG
>RCUO01000135.1_pt1 | contig 49863 bp, 42 predicted proteins | sample 2166161 | NCBI WGS metagenome assembly RCUO01 (sample SAMN09932617, study PRJNA488358) | compost metagenome | feature: garden; material: soil; isolation source: compost soil in cyclohexanecarbonitrile-enriched culture | place: Germany: Experimental Botanical Garden Goettingen | collected 2016-01-27
TCTGATAAATTGTTAAAGAGCAGTGCAACGCGGCTTTCGCTCACCGTTGCGAGGTCCCGTATAATACGTTTTCCTCATTCAGAGTCAAGCGTTTAATTTCGCTTTTCTCTGTCGGCGTTCATCGCTGAACCCCTGCTGCTACGGCGGCTTGCGTGCCGTTGTTCCGTGTCAGTGGAGGCGAATTATAGGGAGTTCTCAGACGTTGACAACCCCTCTTTTAAAAAAAACTTTCAACCGCCTTTTTTTTGCTCAAAATCGTGCTACAGCGCTAGTTTTTCGAGCGTTTCAAAGCCATACCGACGTAAAACGGGCAAAAGTTGCACAGTCTCAGGCGTGAGCGCCATGCAAAAAGCAATATTCTCATCGCTGGATTTGGCATCCGGCGCTTCGTGCTCAAGTAACCAGGCTGTACGTCGGGCAATCGCGGCGCCAGAATCGACCAGACGTGTCCCCTCCGGTAATACCTCAAGCAGCTCTTCCTGTAATAGAGGGAAATGCGTGCAACCCAGTACAACCGTATCCGGCGGTTCAGCCATTCGCAGCCACGGTCGCAAAATGCGACGCAGCTCTTCCAGCGACACCGGCTTACCGTGCAGCTTCGCTTCCGCCATTTGCACCAGTTCAGCAGAGCCGAGCATGGCTATCTGGCATTCATTGGCGAAACGGTCGATTAGCTCACGCGTATAAGGACGCTTTACCGTTCCGCGCGTGGCCAACAAGCCGACAACGCCATTGGCCGTCAGACGGGCCGCTGGTTTAATCGCAGGAACGACGCCTACAACCGGGAACGGGAATTTTTCGCGTAATGCAGGAAGGGAAACGGTGCTTGCGGTATTACAAGCAATCACGGCCAGCGCTAAAGGGTAACGCTGTTGTACGGCGGTGACGATTTCCACGACGCGCTCAACGATAAAGTCTTCGCTCTTTTCCCCATAAGGAAAAGCCACATTATCGAAGGCATAGATGTAATGAAGATCCGGCAGAAGATGCCGAATCTCATCATAGACCGAAAGCCCACCGACGCCGGAGTCAAACACCAGCACGGTGGGACGTGGATCAGAAGGTGTAGCTGCCAGACAAGGTGTATTCCCGTCCTGCAGTTTGGTAGCCATAAACTGTCTCGTAATCTTTATCGAACAGGTTGGCTATTTTACCACGAACTGTCAGGTGTGAGGTGACAGGATATGAAACTGCGACATCCCACAAACTTACACCGCCCATTTTCACTTCACGAGACGGGAAAGAGCTGAAGTCATCATCGTAACGCGTCCCCAGATAACGATAGGCAAGATTCCAGTCGAAATCCCACACCTGCGTATCCAGCTGGTATTTCACCTGCTGTTTGGAGCGGCGCTTCAGCACTTCGTTGGTTTTCGCATTGCGCGGATCAACATAATCGTAAGAGATTTGATGGCCGACAGGACCAGTATCAAACTGCGCCGTCGCTTCAATACCCTCAATTCGGGCCTTGTTGACGTTATAAGGGCGGTTGTTTGGATCGTAGCCCACCAGATTGTCGACATCGTTGCGATACGCACTCACACGCCAGCTCACTGGCCCCGTCAGACCTTCAAAGCCGCCTTCCCACTGCTTGCTCTCTTCAGGCTTCAAGTCTGGGTTGCCATACTTCTCACTATGGATCTGGCTCATGGTTGGTGCTTTATACGCAGTGCCGTAAGATCCGATAATGCGATAGCCTTCGACAAATTCCCACGCGGCGCTGGTTTGCCAGGTGCTGTGATTGCCAAAGTTAGAGTTATCGTCGTTACGCGCAGCCGCTTCAAGCGTGACGCTATCAAATTGCTGCATCGCGGAGAGGAACACGCCAGTGTTGCGCTGTTCAAAGCCATTTTTCAGGCTAGCCGTCCCCGCTTCGGTTTTCTGTTTCTGCCAGTCCAGACCTGCACCGATATTGCCGTGGCCAACGGTGAAGGTATTCATCCACTGCGTGGTGTACTGTTTCACATCATCCATGCTGGAGGATGCCGCATAGCGCCCTTTGCTCGGATCGTAGTTCAGATCTTTGCTGCGACCATAACCCGCCACCAGCTGAGACTGATAAATGCCCTGGTTATAGCGCAGCCCGGTGTCCCAGTTCTGGCTATACAGCTGACGGGTGTCCGGCGTACCGGTCATGTTGAAGTTATCGTCATAGCTATCATAGCCGTCATAGGCGGTACGGTTGTCATAGCCAAAGCCACGGAAGAAACCGCTCACGCTGTCAGTGATCTGCTGCTCCACGGAGCCGTACAGAGACTTACTCATAAAACCATCGCGATCCGGCTGACGCGGTGCGTCTTGCGCATCGATATCAAAACCACGGGTATAGGTATAGTTACCCGCCAGAGTGACTTTGGTTTTATCGAATACCTGCTGGAATGAACCGTCGTAGGACTGGTAGCCCTTCGACCCTACGCCCGCAGTGATCTCACCGCCAGGCTGATCTCGCCCGGTAATAATGTTGATCACGCCGCCAATTGCATCGGAACCATACAGCGCCGAACGAGGGCCACGAATGTATTCAATACGCTGGATGAGAGAGGTCGGGATTTGGCTGAGATCGGCAACGTTACTGATCCCGGCGTTGTTCAGCGGGATACCGTCAATCAGCACCAGAACGTGGCGTGATTCCGTTCCGCGTATAAAAGTAGAAGCGTTAGCCCCCATGCCACCGCTCTGGGCGATATCCACACCCGGTAAACGCTGCATAACTTCAACGACGCTTTTTGCCTGCCAGCGCTCGATATCTTCACGCGTTACAACAGACGTTGGCGCCAGAACGGTATTTGCCGGTTGCTCAAAACGGTTTGCTGTCACCACCAACGAGTCAGCGCTTTCCTGCGCCCAGCCCGAAAATGCCGTGACGGAAAGCGCCGTCATCAGCGATACTTTTTTAATCATTGTTAAAGCATCCACAATATAAGAAGGATGCCGCAGGCGTCATCTATAGCACGCGATGATGAAACCAAATGCGACGTAATACCGGCAGGTCTTCGGGCTTGGTGGCGTGTGCGGATGAAGACTTCCCACTCGAAAGCAGTGTCTACAACATTCATCCCGCCAGTCTTTACCGCTGCGCGTCAGCTCCAGATTTACACTGGATTCCCTTTTCACTTAAAGGAGACCGGAAACAGAATGCTACAATTAGAAACGTATGGATGTCCAGACAGCTATGCATGATTAAATCTGGACATCCCCTGTACAGTGCTTACAATCCCCGCGAAATTGTTTACCACTCAGGATGCATCATGACCCCAGAACACCTCCCGACAGAACAGTACGACGCGCAGCTGGCAGAGAAAGTGGTCCGCCTGCAAAGTATGATGACGCCTTTCGCGGCGCCCGTTCCCGAGGTGTTCCGCTCGCCAGTCAGTCACTATCGCATGCGTGCCGAATTCCGCATCTGGCACGATGGCGACGACCTGTACCACATCATTTTCGATCAGCAGACCAAGTCGCGCATCCGCGTAAACAGTTTCCCGGCGGCGAGTGAATTAATTAACCAATTGATGACGCTGATGATCGACAGCGTGCGTGAAAACCCGATTTTGCGCCACAAACTGTTCCAGATTGATTACCTGACCACCCAAAGCAACCAGGCGATCGTCTCCCTGCTGTATCACAAAACCCTGAACGACGAATGGCGCCAGGAAGCGGAGGCACTACGCGACGCGCTGCGGGCGCAGAACATTAATGTGCATCTGATTGGCCGGGCGACCAAAACCAAAATCATGCTCGATCAGGACTATGTTGATGAACGTCTGCCGGTGGCCGGTAAAGAGATGATTTATCGCCAGGTCGAGAACAGCTTCACCCAGCCGAACGCGGCGATGAACGTGCAGATGCTGGAGTGGGCGCTGAGCGCTACCGAAGGTTCAACGGGAGATTTGCTCGAACTGTACTGCGGAAACGGCAACTTCTCGCTGGCTCTGGCGCGCAACTTTGAGCGCGTTCTGGCTACCGAAATCGCGAAACCGTCCGTAGCTGCCGCGCAATACAACATTGCAGCAAACCACATCGATAACGTGCAGATTATCCGTATGGCGGCAGAAGAGTTTACTCAGGCGATGAACGGCGTGCGTGAATTCAACCGGTTGCAGGGAATCGATCTGAAGAGCTATCAGTGTGAGACGATTTTCGTCGATCCGCCGCGCAGCGGGCTGGACAGCGAAACCGAGAAGATGGTGCAGGCGTATCCGCGGATTCTGTACATCTCCTGCAATCCGGAAACCTTGTGCAAGAATCTGGAAACATTAAGCCAGACACACAACGTTGAACGTCTGGCTCTGTTCGATCAGTTCCCGTACACGCACCACATGGAGTGCGGCGTACTGCTAACAGCGAAGTAACCAACTTTCATAGGGTCGTAGGCCGGATAAGCGAAGCGCCATCCGGCATTTTTTGGCAGGTGGCGCTACGCTTACCTGCCCTACAAAACCCAAAAAACCACAAAACCCTCGTTATTCCTGGATCTGATGCTTACGGTTACGCATCTTGATGCCAATCCAAAACACCAGCGCTACTGACAGCACCGCCGGCAGGAAGTTAGAGCCGATATCCGGATATTCCGCACGCACCACAGTGCTATACAGCAGAACACCCAGAATAAAGAACGCGGCAGCCAGGCCCGGTAAACCGACCGGCATGGTGCGATTCTGATAGCGCTGATGCAGACAGTAAACCGTCAGCACCAGTGCAATAATCGGAAAGATTGAAAACGGCACAATCGAGCTAAACACCGCTGCAAACGTTCCGTTGATAGACAAGCCAGCGATCAATGCCAGCAACAACGTACCCTTATCCTGCCCTGACTGTTTCATGACTCACTCACCTTCGTCGATGTGATGCGCCGACTTTTCTTGTTCCCGGCGGTACCAGTAATACGCCCCTTTGGAAATCATCCGCAGCTGCAATACCAGTCGCTCTTCGAGTTGTTTGCGTTGCTCAACGCCTACATCCAGTGCTTCGGCACCCGCACTGAAAACAATGGTCACCATCGCCTCGGCCTGCGCTTCCGTGAAGGCTCGCGGCATATGGTTTTCGATTTCGAGATAGTCGGCAAGTTCCGCAATAAAATGCTGAATTTCGCGCGCCACGGCGGCACGAAACGCGGCCGATGTCCCCGACCGTTCGCGCAGTAACAGGCGAAAGGCGTTAGGGTTGTTGCCGATAAATTCCATAAAAGTCGATACGGACGTGCGGATCACGCTACCGCCTTTAGCGATACGCTGACGCGCCTGGCGCATGAGCTGGCGCAGCATCAGGCCGCTCTCATCCACCATGGTCAGACCCAGTTCATCCACATCACGAAAATGACGATAGAAGGACGTTGGCGCAATCCCGGCCTCTCGCGCAACTTCGCGCAGGCTCAAACTGGCAAAACTTCGCTCAGCACTCAGTTGACTGAATGCCGCTTCCACCAGCGAACGCCGGGTTTTCTCTTTTTGTTGTGCTCTTACGCCCATCACAATAGTTGAATCCTTCCAAAGGCCTTCAGGCACTATACCAGAGAATAAAATTAATCTGTTTGCATCGCTTTGTGAATGATTGTTTACGCGAGGTTTGTGCTCCACAGCCCGAAAAGAGCACAACGATAATTGGGTTATCCCGCTAATGATGTTACTATTCTGTTGCTTTTATGTATAAGAACAGGTAAGCCTTGCCATGTCACACACCTACGATTACGACGCAATAGTTATTGGTTCCGGCCCCGGCGGCGAAGGCGCTGCTATGGGGCTGGTGAAACAGGGAGCCAGAGTAGCGGTCATTGAGCGCTACCATAATGTTGGCGGCGGTTGCACCCACTGGGGTACCATCCCGTCCAAAGCCCTCCGCCACGCCGTTAGCCGCATTATTGAATTTAACCAGAACCCTCTTTACAGCGACCATTCCCGACTTCTTCGTTCTTCCTTTGCCGACATCCTTAACCATGCTGATAACGTCATTAATCAGCAAACGCGGATGCGCCAGGGGTTCTACGAACGCAACCACTGCGAAATATTGCAAGGTGACGCGCACTTTGTTGACGAACATACGCTGGCACTTAAATGCCAGGACGGTTCCGTCGAAACGATCACCGCCGAGAAATTTGTCATCGCCTGTGGCTCACGTCCGTACCATCCGACCGACGTCGATTTTTCCCATCCGCGCGTGTACGACAGCGACTCGATCCTGAGCCTGCACCACGAACCGCGCCACGTGCTGATCTACGGTGCAGGGGTGATTGGCTGCGAATATGCGTCCATCTTCCGTGGAATGGACGTGAAAGTGGATCTGATCAACACCCGCGACCGTCTGCTGGCGTTTCTCGATCAAGAGATGTCTGACTCGCTCTCCTACCACTTCTGGAACAGCGGCGTGGTCATTCGCCACAACGAAGAGTACGAGAAAATCGAAGGCTGCGATGACGGCGTGATCATGCACCTGAAATCCGGCAAAAAACTCAAAGCCGACTGCCTGCTGTATGCCAATGGCCGTACGGGTAACACCGATTCGCTGGCGCTGGAAAATATCGGTCTGGCGACCGACAGCCGTGGTCAGTTGAAGGTCAACAGCATGTACCAGACCGCCCTGCCGCATATCTATGCTGTGGGTGACGTGATTGGTTATCCGAGCCTGGCATCTGCCGCTTACGATCAGGGCCGCATTGCCGCACAGGCACTGGTCAAAGGCGAAGCCACCGCCCATCTGATCGAAGATATTCCGACCGGGATTTACACCATTCCGGAGATCAGCTCGGTCGGCAAAACCGAACAGCAGTTGACGTCAATGAAGGTGCCTTACGAGGTGGGTCGTGCGCAGTTTAAGCATCTGGCGCGGGCGCAAATCGTGGGAATGAGCGTGGGAACGCTGAAGATTTTGTTCCATCGCGAGACCAAAGAGATCCTCGGTATTCACTGTTTCGGTGAACGCGCGGCGGAAATCATTCATATCGGTCAGGCAATCATGGAGCAAAAAGGTGGCGGTAACACGATCGAGTACTTCGTTAACACCACCTTCAACTACCCGACGATGGCTGAAGCCTATCGGGTAGCGGCGCTGAACGGCTTAAACCGCTTGTTTTAACGCACCATCAAAGTGGCCATCCATCGAACTACGGATGGCCTCTGCCAGCTGCTCATAGCGGCTGCGCAGCGGTGATCCTGGACGATAAACCAGACCTATGGTACGACGCGGTTCAGGCTTGATGCACGGCAGATAGACCACACCATCACGTTTACGCTCGCGCGGTACGGCCAGTGCAGGCAGCAGCGTAATACCACTTCCCGCCGCGACCATATTGCGCAGCGTTTCCAGGCTGGTTGCGCGGAAATGGGTATCTTCATCCGCACCCGCTTCAAAGCAGAAGCCCATCGCCTGATCGCGCAGGCAGTGGCCGTCTTCCAGCATCAACAGCTTTTCGCCCGCCAGATCGGACATCGGCACACGATCGCGATTCGCCCACGGGTGATCCTCATAGATCGCCAGCATCATCGGCTCATCAAACAGCGGCACTTCGATAAAGGCTTCGCTTTCTTTGACCAGCGCCAGAATGGCACAGTCGAGCTTACCGCTATCCAGCTGCGCCAGCAGTTGATGGGTCTGGGCTTCGTGCAGATACATTTCGAGTTTCGGGAAGGTCTGGTGCAACATCGGAATAATTTGCGGCAGCAGGTACGGGCCAACGGTTGGGATCAGGCCAATATGCAGCGGGCCGGACATGGCTTCCCCCTGCTGGCTTGCCATTTCCTTGAGCACTTTGACCTCGCGCAGCACGGTGCGCGCCTGATCCACCAGCAGCAAACCGGCCTGGGTGAACAGCACTTTACGACTGGTGCGCTCCAACAGCATCACGCCCAGCTCATCCTCAAGCTTGCGGATTTGACCGCTCAGCGTGGGCTGGCTGACGTGGCAGGAATCTGCCGCGCGGCGAAAATGACGATGCTCAGCTAACGCTACCAGGTATTCAAGATCACGAATATTCATTATTCATCCTCCGTCGCCACGATAGTTCATGGCGATAGATAGCATAGCAACGAACGATTATCCCTATCAAGCATTCTGTTGAATAATACACCACATAGACGAGGCGGTGACTGTTTGACCCTTGAAGCGCTGCAGCGTCATACGAGTTTCTCTCAAAACTCGAACAACTAAAGCCAACGTGAACTTTTGCGGACCCCGTGTCCGCATTTTTTTTGCGTAAAAAAAGCCCGGCAAAAGCCGAGCCTGGTTTTTGTCCCTCTCCGGTGGGAGAGGGTCGGGGTGAGGGCATCAGCCCGCACGTCATTAAATCAACCGATCTTTCGCATCCGCAATCGCCTGCGCTACCTGCTTAGGCGACACGCCACCTTTCGCCGCACGCTTATCCAGACAAGATTGCAGCGACAAAATCGGATACACATCGTCGCCAATCACCGCGCTGAATTTCTGCAAGTCAGCCAGCGTAAGGTCTTCCAGCGGTTTGCCCTGACGAATCGCCTCCACCACCGCTTCGCCCACGATATGGTGCGCTTCACGGAACGGCACGCCTTTCGCGACCAGGTAATCCGCCAGTTCGGTCGAGTTTGCATAGCCCTGCTGCGCCGCTTCCTGGCAGCGAGGACGTTTCACCTGAATGCCGTCCAGCACCAGCGCGCCCATGTGCAGGCAGTCAAGCCAGGTATCGAGGGCGTCGAACAGCCCTTCTTTATCTTCCTGCATGTCTTTGTTGTAAGCCAAAGGCAGGCCTTTCAGAGTCATCATCATACCGGTCAGCGCGCCCTGCACGCGGCCACATTTACCGCGAATCAGCTCCAGCGCATCCGGGTTTTTCTTCTGTGGCATCAGGGAAGAACCGGAGGTCACACGGTCTGACAGCTCAACAAATCCAGCTTCGCCAGAATTGAAGAAAATCAGATCTTCAGCAAAGCGCGACAGATGCACCATGCCAATAGAAGCGTTCGACAGCAGCTCCAGCACGTGGTCACGATCGGACACGCTGTCCAGACTATTACGGGTGGCAGAAGCAAAGCCCAGCCAGCCGGCCAACTGCTCACGATCGATTTCATACGCGGTTCCTGCCAACGCACCGCTGCCCAGCGGACTCACGTCCAGACGCTTCAGGGTATCCTGCAAACGGCTTTCATCACGCGCCAGCATCTCAACATACGCCAGACACCAGTGCGCAAAAGTTACCGGTTGCGCGCGCTGCAGGTGGGTGTAACCCGGCATCACGGCGTCCTGATTACTGTGCGCGGTTTCCACCAGCGCACTCTGCAACTGGCGATTGGCCGACAGCAATTCAACGACGGTGTCTTTACACCACAGCTTCAGATCCGTTGCGACCTGGTCATTACGGCTACGCCCGGTATGCAGCTTTTTGCCCAACTGGCCAACTTTGTCGATCAGTTTGCCTTCCACCCAGCTGTGAATATCTTCGGCATCGCTTTCGAGGATCTGCTGCGGGTTCAGACGAACCTCTTCCAGCAAATTATTCAGCGCCTCTTCAAGCTGCAATTGTTCGTCCGCCGTCAGTACGCCAACGGTGACCAGCGCTTTAGACCAGGCCACAGAGCCGACGATATCCTGTTCGGCCAGGCGGTAGTCGAAGCGCAAAGAGTCGTTGAACTGTTTGAACCGCTGATCCGCTGCCTGTGTAAAACGCCCACCCCAAAGTGCCATAACAATTTTCCTTGATAATGTAATTTTTGCCCGGTGGCGCTTCGCTTACCGGGCCTACAAACTCAGGTAGCCCGGATAAGCGAAACGCCATCCGGCACTGAATATTAAGCCAGAATACGCGTGCCAATCGGCGTGCCGTTAAACAGCGCCGGGAGTTGCTCTGCGTGACGCCACGAGGCGATATCCACCGGACGGCCCAGCGTGCGCGCGGCATCCAGCGCAGCGTTCACTTTCACAATCATACCGTCGGTAATAATGCCCTGATCGATCAGCTGCTCGGCTTTCGCTGCCGTCATCTCGGCAATGCGCTGGCCTTTTCCGTCCAGAATCCCACTCACATCAGAGAGCAGAATCAGATCCGCGCCCAGCGTCGCCGCCAGTGCCGTGGCCGCCTGGTCAGCGTTCACGTTCATCAGCTGTCCCTCTTCGGTCACCCCGATAGAGCTGACAACCGGCAGGAAACCACCTTCCAGCAGGGTGTTAATCAGCTTAGGTGAACCCGGCTGCGCCAGTCCAACGTGGCCCAGTTCTTCGTCGAGCTGAGTCACATTTACGCTGTCACCGTCACCCAGATACAACCCCACGGAGGCGATGTGATGTTTCTTCGCCCACGCCAGCAGCGTTTTGTTCGCCGTTCCCGCCAGCGCACCGGTAATGATGTCAATCTGATCGGCAGGCGTCACACGCAGGCCATTTTTCTTCTTCACCGGCAGATTCAGCCCTTTCATCAGCTCATCCACCACGCAGCCGCCGCCATGCACAATCACCAGCGGACGTTGGTGTGATTCACGATAGTTCACCAGGGCAGTAAACAGACGCTCCAGCGCTTCTTCGCTATCCAGCAGAACACCACCGAGTTTGATAATTAATGGATTCATCATCACACCTTAAATAAGAGACTGCGTTTCAGCGAAGCCAAAACGAATATTGGCGCACTGCACCGCCTGAGCGGCTGCGCCTTTAAGAAGATTATCTTCCGCAGCAACCACGATCAGGTGCTCGCCCTGAACGGCAAAGCCGATATCGCAGAACGGCAGACCGACGACGTTTTTCAACGCCGGAACGCCTTTGTCATAAAGACGCACCAGCGGTTTGTCGGCGTACGCCTGAGTAAAGACGTCATGCACCTGTTCTTTGCTCACACCCGGTTTCAGGCGGCAGGTAATAGTTTCCAGAATCCCGCGTGGGAAGTTGCCCAGATGCGGAGTGAAAATCACCTCCGCGCCCAGATGGGTGGTGATTTCTGGGTGATGACGGTGGTTGAACACGCCATACGGCTGCAAGCTCACTTCGCAGAAACTATTGGAAATCGCCGCTTTACGTCCGGCACCGCTGACGCCACTGGTGGCGTTGATCACCGGCCACTGATTGAGATCCAGCAGGCCCGCGTCGATCAGCGGCTTAAGAGAAAGCTGCGCCGCCGTCGGGTAGCACCCTGGCACGGCAATCAAATTCGCTTCTTTCAGCTTATCCTTACTCCACTCCGCCAGGCCATAAACCGCTTTTTTAAGCAGATCCGGGTGCTGGTGAGTGAAGCCGTAATATTTTTCATAAAAAGCACTGTCGTTGACGCGGAACGCGCCGGAGAGGTCAAAAACCACGCAACCGGCTGCAAGGAACTGCGGCGCGAGGTCATGACTGACTTCGTGTGCCGTGGCCAAAAACACCACGTCCACGCCTTCAGTAAACTCGCTGATATCGGACATCGGCTGCAACGGGAGATCGACGATTCCCTTAAGCTGCGGATGCAAATCGGAAATTAATTTTCCCGCATCATTGCTTTGCGCTGATACGGTCAAAGCGGTTATGGTCATATGAGGATGGCGATTCACGTAGCTTACAAGCTCTGCGCCCGCATAACCGCTAGCGCCCACAATCAGCGTATTCAACATCGGGTTCCTTTACGATCAACGTTAGTGTATTTTTATTCACATTTAGTGCATGAATATTGATACTATCACGACCTAAGGTATGTCAACAATGAAAATGAATTTACCACCCTTTATCGAGATTTACCGCGCCCTGATTGCCACGCCATCCATCAGTGCGACCGAAGAATCGCTCGACCAGAGCAATGAGTCTTTAATCAATTTACTGGCTGGCTGGTTTAGTGAACTCGGGTTTAAGGTGGAAGTTCAACCCGTTCCCGGCACTCGCAATAAATACAACCTGCTGGCCAGTACCGGAGAAGGTGCAGGCGGCCTGCTGCTTGCCGGGCACACGGATACCGTTCCCTTTGATGATGGCCGTTGGACGCGCGATCCTTTCACCCTGACCGAGCACGACAACAAGCTCTACGGTCTGGGCACGGCGGACATGAAAGGCTTCTTCGCCTTTATTCTGGATGCGCTACGTGACGTGGACGTGAAAACCCTGAAAAAGCCGCTCTATATTCTGGCGACCGCCGATGAAGAGACCAGCATGGCGGGGGCGCGCTATTTTTCTGAAAACACCGCCCTGCGCCCGGATTGCGCCATTATCGGTGAGCCAACGTCTCTGCAACCGATTCGCGCGCATAAAGGTCACATCTCAACGGCGGTGCGCGTGATGGGTCAGTCCGGTCACTCCAGCGATCCTGCCCGTGGCGTGAACGCCATCGAACTGATGCACGATGCGATTGGCCGCATCATGCAGTTGCGCGATTCGCTGAAAGAGCGTTATCACCACGATTCGTTTACCGTGCCTTATCCGACGCTGAACCTCGGCAGCCTGCACGGCGGTGATGCCTCCAACCGCATCTGTGCCTGCTGCGAACTGCATATGGATATCCGCCCACTGCCGGGAATGACCCTGAGCGATCTGGACGGTCTGCTGACAGAAGCGCTGGCCCCCGTCAGCGAGCGCTGGCCTGGCCGTTTGACCGTGTCCGAGCTGCATCCACCGATTCCAGGCTACGAATGCCCGCCGGATCACCAGCTGGTGCAGGTGGTGGAAAAACTGCTCGGTGCGCAAACCGACGTAGTGAACTACTGCACCGAAGCACCGTTTATTCAGACCCTGTGTCCAACGCTGGTACTCGGCCCTGGCTCGATCAATCAGGCGCACCAGCCGGATGAATATCTGGAAACCCGCTTTATTAAGCCGACGCGCGAGTTAATTACCCAGGTTGTGCACCATTTCTGCTGGCATTAACTCCCCCCGCTTTTATTCCCTCTCCCCGTGGGAGAGGGTTAGCGTGAGGGCACCAAAACGCATGATCCCCATCACATTCTCATAAGCATCGCTTATCTGACGCGAAGCGAATTAAATTTCGTAAATTACCCACATTTATTCGTTTGCTGAACCGTTTTCGCAGCAATTGACGACAGGGGTTTTACGTGGCTTTATAAAGGGAGATGACAAATAAATGTCCAAAAGATTTCTGAATGGGCATAAACGAAAATGATGGGGTGTCTGGGTTTATATGAACGAACAATATTCCGCGTTGCGTAGTAATGTCAGTATGCTCGGCAAAGTGCTGGGAGATACCATCAAGGACGCGCTGGGAGAGAACATCCTCGACCGCGTTGAAACTATCCGTAAGCTGTCCAAATCCTCCCGTGCAGGAAATGAAGCGAACCGCCAGGAGCTGCTCACCACTTTGCAGAACCTGTCCAACGACGAGCTGCTGCCCGTCGCACGCGCGTTTAGCCAGTTCCTGAACCTGGCTAACACCGCTGAGCAATATCACAGCATTTCGCCAAACGGCGAAGCTGCCAGCAACCCGGAAGTGATTGCCCGCACGCTCAGAAAACTCAAAGACCAGCCCGATCTCAATGAAGACACCATCAAAAAAGCGGTGGAATCCCTCTCGCTGGAACTGGTGCTGACTGCGCACCCGACCGAGATCACCCGCCGCACGTTGATCCACAAAATGGTGGAAGTGAACAACTGCCTGAAACAACTGGACAACAAAGACATCGCGGATTACGAGCGTAATCAGCTGATGCGTCGTCTCCGCCAGTTGATTGCCCAGTCCTGGCACACGGATGAAATCCGTAAATATCGCCCAAGCCCGGTTGATGAAGCCAAATGGGGCTTTGCAGTCGTGGAAAACAGCCTGTGGGAAGGCGTGCCGAACTACCTGCGCGAGCTAAATGAACAGCTCGAAGAGAACCTGGGTTATCGCCTGCCAGTAGATTTTGTCCCGGTCCGTTTCACCTCCTGGATGGGCGGCGACCGCGACGGTAACCCGAACGTCACCGCTGAAATCACCCGCCACGTCCTGCTCCTGAGCCGCTGGAAAGCCACCGACCTGTTTCTGAAAGATATTCAGATCCTGATTTCTGAGCTGTCGATGGTCGATGCTACGCCTGAACTGCTGGAACTGGTCGGCGAAGAGGGTGCCAGCGAGCCGTACCGCTATCTGATGAAAAATCTGCGCAGTCAGCTGCTGGCGACACAAGCCTGGCTGGAAGCGCGCCTGAAAGGCCAGCGCCTGCCAAAACCGGCGGGGCTGTTGAGCCAGAACGAACAGCTGTGGGACCCGCTCTACGCTTGCTATAAGTCATTGCAGGCTTGTGGCATGGGCATCATAGCCAACGGCGAACTGCTCGACACCCTGCGTCGCGTGAAGTGTTTCGGCGTGCCGCTGGTGCGTATCGATGTGCGCCAGGAAAGTACCCGCCACACCGAAGCGCTGGGTGAACTGACCCGCTACCTCGGCATCGGCGACTATGAAAGCTGGTCAGAAGCCGACAAACAGGCCTTCCTGATCCGCGAGCTGAACTCCAAGCGTCCGCTCCTGCCACGCAGCTGGGAGCCGAGCGAAGAGACCAGCGAAGTGCTCAACACCTGCAAAGCGATCGTTGATGCGCCGAAAGGATCGGTGGCGGCCTATGTGATCTCAATGGCCAAAACCCCATCCGACGTGCTGGCCGTACATCTGTTACTGAAAGAAGCGGGTATCAGCTTTGCGCTGCCGGTTGCCCCGCTGTTTGAAACCCTCGACGACCTGAATAACGCTAACGACGTGATGACCCAGCTGCTGAATATCGACTGGTATCGCGGCTTTATTCAGGGCAAACAGATGGTGATGATTGGCTATTCCGATTCCGCAAAAGACGCGGGCGTGATGGCGGCCTCCTGGGCGCAATATCAGGCGCAGGACGCACTGATCAAAACCTGCGAAAAAGCGGGTATCGAACTGACCCTGTTCCACGGTCGCGGCGGCTCTATTGGCCGCGGCGGTGCACCAGCTCATGCGGCACTGCTCTCCCAACCGCCGGGTAGCCTGAAAGGCGGCCTGCGCGTGACCGAGCAGGGCGAAATGATTCGCTTTAAATACGGTCTGCCGGAAGTGACCATTAGCAGTCTGTCGCTCTATACCAGCGCGATTCTGGAAGCTAACTTACTGCCGCCGCCGGAGCCGAAAGACGCGTGGCGTCATATCATGGACGAGCTGTCAGACATCTCTTGTGACCTGTACCGTGGCTACGTGCGTGAAAATAAAGACTTCGTGCCGTACTTCCGCTCGGCAACGCCTGAGCAGGAGCTGGGCAAACTGCCGCTCGGTTCACGTCCGGCGAAACGTCGTCCTACTGGCGGTGTCGAGTCCCTGCGCGCCATTCCGTGGATCTTCGCCTGGACGCAAAACCGCCTGATGCTGCCCGCCTGGCTGGGTGCCGGTGCCGCGCTGCAAAAAGTGGTCGAAGACGGTAAGCAAAGCGAGCTGGAAACCATGTGCCGCGACTGGCCGTTCTTCTCTACCCGTCTGGGAATGCTGGAGATGGTGTTCTCGAAAGCCGACCTGTGGCTGGCGGAATACTACGACCAGCGCCTGGTTAAACAGGAACTCTGGGGTCTGGGCAAAGAGTTGCGCGAGCTGCTGGAAGGCGACATCAAAGTCGTACTGGCCATCGCTAACGATTCACATCTGATGGAAGATTTGCCGTGGATTGCCGAGTCCATTCAGCTGCGTAATATCTACACCGACCCGCTGAACGTACTGCAGGCAGAGCTTTTACACCGCTCCCGTCAGGCGGAAGAGGCAGGTAAAGAGCCGGACCCACGCGTGGAACAAGCGCTGATGGTCACCATCGCTGGCGTCGCCGCTGGGATGCGTAATACGGGCTAATATCTGTTTTATACCCATCAGGCCACACCCTATGTGGCCTTTTTTTATGCCTGCAGGTAAGGTTTTCTCTTTGGTCAACGTAGAAGGAAACACCATGCAGCAAGATATCAGTCAGATCCTGGCCGGATTGATTAATGGCCCGACATCACTGCGGCAGGTGCATTTCGCTAACCCCACCTCTCTCGCACCCGAGCTGGCACTGCAGGTCGATTTTCCGCGTCTGGAGATCGTGCTGGAAGGCTCAGTGCAGGATGCATCAACGGGAGTTTTGCACCCGAATGATGTTCTGTACGTCCCGGCGGGTGGCTGGAACTTTCCACAATGGCAGCAGCCTGCAACCGCCCTGAGCATTCTGTTCGGCAAGCAGCAGCTTGGATTTAGCCTGGTGCAATGGGACGGCGTCGTCCTTCGCAATCTGGCCAAGCAGCACGTTGCACGCCGTGGCCCGCGTATTGGCTCTTTCCTGTTACAAACGCTGCATGAAATGCAGATGCAACCGCAGGAACAACACACCGCGCGCCTGATAACGTTAAGCCTGCTCAGCCATTGTACCGACCTGCTCGGCAGCCAGATCCAGACCGCCTCTCGCAGCGAAGCCTTATTTGGCGCCGTGCGCGACTATATTGACGAGCACTACGCGTCACCGCTCACCCGCGAATCCGTCGCTAAAGCGTTCTACATCTCACCCAACTATCTGTCGCATCTTTTCCAGAAGACCGGCGCGGTAGGGTTTAACGAGTATCTGACGCAAACCCGGCTGGAGCACGCGCGCCAGTTGCTGAAGGGGTATGATCTGAAGGTCAAAGAGATCGCGCACAGCTGCGGATTTGTAGACAGTAACTATTTTTGCCGACTGTTTCGCAAGAATACGGAACGTTCGCCGTCGGAGTATCGCCGCCAGTATCACAGCCAGCTCACCGGCAAGACAGTTAATCCAGAATAAGATGGGTATGCTGTGGAGCAGAAAGCATCTTGCGCGCTGCACTCATCACCTTTTGCGGCTCACGTAAGAAGGCATTGATACCGCACTTCACATAGCGACACTGTTCGAAGCGTTCCATTCCAGACAGCTCTATATCGGTAATCAGCAGAACGACCTCCGCTTGACGAATGTCTTCGTCAGTCAGTTCGCACTCAATGCCCAGAGCGCCCTGAGTTTCAATCCGAACGTTCCATTTTTCCTGTGAACAGAGCTTTTCCAGCCGTTCGGCAGCCATGTAGGTATGAGCGACACCGCTGACACAGGCGGTGACGGCGGCGATACGGTGCCCTGCATTCGCTGTCATGTTAACCTCCAAGGGTAACCAAAAATCCTGCCTGTTCGGCCATCTGTTGCATTGTGGCGATCTCCTCTTCCGTGGGTACAGCCACCTGACTCATCGTCCATTCGTGTCCGAGCAGCCGGTATTTCGGTTCCCCGTACTGATGAAAGGGCAGCAAATGCAACTGCCGTATTCCTGAGGGTATAAGAAATGCCAGCACGCGATTCATATTCGCTTCGCTCAGCGTAAAACCGGGGATGAGCGGCACGCGTGGGATCACGCTGATACCCTCTTCCGCCAGACGCAGCAGGTTATCCAGCACCCGTGGTAAATTCATCTTCACCACCGTTTTCGCCCGGTCTGCATCCATGATTTTTAGATCGAACAGCACTTCATCGCACTGCTTTGCGAGGGGTAACAGGCGGGAAATCGGCGCATCGCCTGCAGTTTCAATGGCGGTGTGAATCCCCCATCGACGCAGTCGCTGCAAAAGCGCAGTGGCAAACGGGGCCTGCATCAGGACTTCACCACCGGAGAGCGTCACACCCCCGCCGGATGAGCGAAAGAATACCTCGTCTTTCATCACCTCGCGTTCGAGTTCATCCAACGTCACATCACGCCCAATGTGCTCAAACGCACCGGAAGGACACTCCTCGACATCCCGCAGACAGGGCGCACAGTGCAGGCATTTACTCTCTCTGCGCACGGTTTCAATCTTTGGCGAGATGGATTCCGGGTTCGCACACCACGGGCAGGAGTGGGGGCAGCCTTTGAAAAACACGACAGTACGTATGCCCCGCCCATCGTTCAGGGAGTAACGCTGGATGTTGAAAATCCGCGCCACATCGGCGCGGGTTTCGATCACTTCACAGCTGATGCGCGGTGCGGCGGATAATGTCATCTTGAATCTCCTTCGACAGCTCGACAAAGAAGGCACTGTACCCGGCAACGCGGACCACCAGCCCGGCGAAATCTTGCGGGCGCTGCTGCGCTTCGCGAAGCGTATCCGCATTCACCACGTTGAACTGCACATGCTGGAGCTTGAGCTGAGTAAAAGCGCGCAGGAAATCAGCCAGTTTTTGTAATCCTGCATCCCCTTCCAGCGTCGCCGGTGTGAATTTCACATTCAGTAAGGTGCCATTCGAGAGCAGATAGTTATCCAGCTTACTCACAGATTTCAGCACTGCCGTCGGGCCCTGCATGTCCTGACCGAGCATCGGCGAAAGCCCACCGTCGGCCAGCTGTTCGCCGGCAAAGCGTCCATCTGGCGTGGCTCCAACGACAGCGCCAAGCGGCACGTGCGCTGAGACGGTGTACGACCCCGGCGTGAATTGCCCTCCGCGTGGGTTTCGATATTTCTCGACCTCTTTGCAGTAATGACGCAGGAGTTCAGCGCTGATATTGTCGACTTCATCGATATCATTGCCATACTTTTCAAAGCGATTGATCAGCCTTGCACGAATCTTTTCGCCCTCCGGCGTTGCGAAGTTTGCCTTTAGTACCGCCAGCAGTTCATCAAAACTTAAGCGCTGCTGTTCAAACACCAACCCTTTCAGCGCATGAAGTGAGTCACTCAGATTGGCGATACCAATGCCCTGAACGCCGGAGAAGTTATACCGCGCTCCGCCCTCCGTGATGTCTTTGCCATTAACGAGACAATCGCTGATAAACGAAGAGAGCAGCGGAACCGGCGCCCAGTCGCGATGGCCGATGTCGCAGATATTGCTGCCCTCCACCATCAACGCAATGTAGTGGTTAATTTTATGGCGGATATGTTCGAGCAGCCCGTCATAACTGAGATCAGCATTGCCTTCGTTCTCCTGCATAGCGATTTCCATCACTTTCAGCAGGTTAAACATGGCGATATCGTGCAGTCCGTAGGTTTTGCCCGGAATGGAGAGTTCCACGCAGCCGACCACCGCGTAATCGCGCGCGTCTTCCAGCGACACGCCGCGGTTCAGGAACGCAGGCACCACCACTTCGTCATTGAAAATCTGCGGAATACCGGTGCCCAGACGGATGGTTTCTGCCGTCTTGAGCAGGAAGGGTCTGTCGATAAACTCATTCACCCGCACGCCGAGGTTCGGCTGGGGAAGCTGGATGCTCTGATACGCATCGAGACACAGAAATGAGAGCACGTTAACCGCGCTGCGACCATTCTCCGTCAGGCCACCTAACAGCGCGGTGTAACCGGTCGGGAAACCAGCAAAATAGCGGGCGCTGCTGGTCGAGCGCAGCAGCACGATATCGTTGCATTTTACCCACAGGGATTCTAATAGTTCTTTGAGGAACGCAGGGTCTTCGCCCTGAGTCAGAGAGGCCTGATAAAACGGCAGCATATACTGGTCGAAGCGCCCGATAGAGAGCGAGCTGGCGTTGGATTCATACTGCAAAATGACGTTCATGTACCAGAACAGCTGACAGGCCTGCCAGAAAGTTTGCGGCTTATACCGCGCGTTGTGGCGCGAATTTGCGGCGATGGTCAGCAATTCCTGGCGACGCGGTTCGTCACTGCGTTCCGCTATCGCCTCCGCCAGCGCTGCGTAGCGCAGAATATGGCGCTGAGAGGCTTCAAGCAGGAGCAGCGCGGCCTGATAGAAATGATTCTGCGGCTCGCGCTGACAGTGTTCGTCCATTTCTGCCACCAGCGCCCCCAGCCCGTTATTGAGCAGGCGCGGGTAATCAATGATGATGTGTCCCTGGCCTTTGTCCGTCTGGTTAACGCTGAAAATCTGCGTGCTCACCGCCGCTTTCACTTCATCCGTCATCTGGCTGTTGATGAAGTCCTTCATCGAGCGCTTTTTCCAGTACGGATAAAGCACATCGCGGTAGAGGCGTTTGTCCTCTTCGCTGATGGTAAAGCGATCCTGCGGTCGGGTGGCGAATTGCTCCAGCTCTTTCAGTAGCCAGTATGGGTCCATTTCGGGCGACATAATCCCGGCGCGCGGTTTGACCGTGCGGTTACCGGCAATCAGTTCGTCATCACGAATCGCGATCTCAACCTTGTCGAGAATATACGCTGTCGCTTTCGCCCGACGCAGAATGACCGGTTCGCCTTCCGTCTGCTGATGGCTTTCGGTATAGAGCAGCGCGCGTTCAAGAGATATTTCACGTGGGCTGGCGAACAAGGCGTCTTTCAGGCGCTGAATACGATTCGTCATGAGGGAACTCCTGTAGCTGAAAACAAGCCCACCCCGAAGGGTGGGAGGATGTCAGGCGGTTTGCGCCAGGTGGGCATCAATTTTGTTCATGATGGCGTCTGCGCGTTTTACCGCATCGCTGATGTTGACGCGTACGATGGTTTTCCCGGCGAAGCGCTCTTCAAACTTAATGCCGATATCTTTGGTCAGGATGACCATATCCGCCGCCGCAACGTCTTCGGCGGTCAGTTCGTTTTCCAGGCCGATAGAGCCCTGAGTTTCGACTTTGACTTCCCAGCCTTTGGCTTTGGCGGCACTTTCCAGCGCTTCAGCGGCCATATAGGTGTGGGCAACGCCAGACGGACAGGCAGTGACTGCAATAATTCGGGCCATGTTCTCTTCCTCACTCAGTTAATTTCAAAATCCAGATCCAGGTCGTCTTCTTTTTCCTCAACCTGTTTCGTGTTCTTTCGCGCAATACTTTTGAGCACGTTGACGCTGACCGCAGTGACTACCGCACCCACGGCGACGGCGGCGATATACCCGAGTTTGCCTTCCACTACCGGCAAAACAATCAGGCCGCCCCATCCTGCATAGCACTGCGCGCCAAACACGGCGGCGGTGACTGCGCCACAGGCGGAGCCAAGCATGATGGAGGGAATCACGCGCAGCGGATCGGCGGCGGCAAAGGGAATCGCCCCTTCCGTCACGCCAACGCAGCCCATAACCAGCGCCGCTTTACCCGCTTCACGCTCTTCGGCATTGAAATTCTTGCGGTTTATCAGCGTCGCCAGCCCGAGACCTAACGGTGGAACACAGATTCCGACCGCCGCGATGGCGACCACCGTATAAACCCCCTGCGCCACGCAAATCAGCATGAAGGCGTAGGCCACTTTGTTGATAGGGCCGCCCATGTCGAAGGCCAGCATCAGCCCCATGATGACGGCGAGTACCACGATGCTTCCCTGCTGCATGCCCTGCAGCCAGTGTGTTAAACCGCTGGTGAGCGCGCCGACCGGTTCGCCGAGTCCCCACATCATGATGCCTGCAGTGATGAAGGTGCCGATGATAGGAATAATGAAAATTGGCATCACCGAGCGCAGCACTTTCGGCACCGGCAGTTTTTTCAGATAGAAGACAACAATACCGCCGAGTATCCCGGCGATGATCGCGCCGAAAAAGCCTGCGCCGAAGCTGTTACCGACCCAGGCTGCGATAGCGCAGGGCGCAAGCGCCGCACGTTCAGCAATGGAGTAACCGATATAGGCCGCCAGAAAAGGCACCATCAGCGTTAAACCTGCCACGCCGAGATCGAACAATTTTTTCAGATTAGGATCGGTGGCAGCGTCCGGGACGGCACCTTTGCCGTAAAGCATGACCGAAATAGCCAGCAAAATACCGCCTGCGACGACGAAGGGGATCATGTGCGACACCCCAGTCATCAGATGCTGCCGCGTGTTCTTGAGAATATGCACCAACTCTTTCATGTGTCGCTCCTGAGCTTATGCTCGCCCTTATCCATAGAGATGTTGTGGCAAACAATAGGCAATCGGGAAGCGGCCTGACAGTGGACAAAAAGGCCATTTGCTGGATTTTTGTAATGTAGAAAGAAAAATGCGATCCGCCTCGAAATTTACGCCCCGCTTAGCAATGAGCAAAAACAGACAACCTGTGAGTTAAATCTCACTTTTCACCAGACATTACATTTGTCCAGCTTTTGGCAGTTTTGTCACATGGCGCGCTTCACCGTCACGCTCGTATGCTTTCCACTAATGATGGTTTTGGATTTCAGGAGTGAGCGTATGTCTCTGGTAGTGGAATTTATCTGTGAGTTACCTAATGGCGTACATGCCCGCCCGGCAAGTTGCGTTGAAACGCTGTGCAATACATTTTCATCGAAAATTGAGTGGCATAACCTGCGCACTGACCGCACAGGTGATGCTAAAAGTGCGCTGGCCCTGATTGGTACCGATACGCTAACAGGTGATTCCTGCCGGTTGATTATCACGGGCGAAGATGAGCAAAGCGCCTTTGAACGTCTGGCACAGTGGCTAAAAGTGGAATTCCCCCACTGTGATGCGCCGCTGGCCGCTGCCATCAGCACCGATCTCGACCCACTGCCGGAATCCCTGACTCGCCTGAATCCAACGCTGTTTCGCGCTTTGCCCGTGTGCAGCGGGAGCGATCGCGGCGTACTGACGTTACTCACTTCACTCGATCTCAACGCGCTCACCTCTCTTCCTGATGTCCGGTGCAGAGAAGAGGAACAGTCTGCGCTGGATCAGGGCCTGACGCTGCTGGTAAAAAACATTGGGCTGCGCGCGCTGGATAGCGACAGCACCGCGAATGCGATTCTGGATGCCCACCGCTCGCTGGCGACAGACACCTCTCTGCGCCAACATCTGCTGGCGGGCGTCAACCAGGGATTGAGTTGCGCGCAAGCGGTCATCGCCACGGCAAATCATTTCTGCGCCGAGTTTTCGCGCTCCAGCAGCAGCTATTTACAGGAGCGTGTGCTCGACGTGCGCGATGTCTGCTATCAGCTGTTACAGCAAATCTACAGCGAGGAGCGCTTTCCGGCTCCGGGCCAACTCACGCAGCCGTCCGTTTGTCTTGCCGACGACCTCACGCCAGGCCAGTTCCTGGAGCTGGATAAAACGCTGTTGAAAGGTCTGCTGCTGAAAAGCGGCGGAACCACTTCACACACTGTGATTCTGGCGCGTTCCTTTAATATCCCAACGCTGGTCGGCGTGGACAGCGACAGCCTGCTTTCGTGGCGCGACCAGCCAGTGTTTATAGACGGGAACGCCGGTGTGGTGGTGGTGAATGCCAGCATCGCCGTTGAGCGTTATTACCAGCAGGAACGCGACGTACAGCAGATGCTGCGCGAACAGCAGAGCGTCTGGCTCAATCGCGAAGCGAGAACTGCAGACGGTCTACGCATTGAAATTGCTGCCAACATTGCCCATTCAGCTGAAGCGCAGGCCGCATTTGGCAACGGGGCCGAGGGGGTTGGCCTGTTCCGCACCGAAATGCTGTACATGGACCGCGCCAGCGCCCCCTGTGAAAACGAACTGTACAACATTTTTTGTCAGGCCCTGGAGAATGCGAACGGGCGCAGCATCATCGTGCGCACTATGGATATTGGCGGTGACAAACCTGTTGAATACCTCAACATTCCGGCAGAGAACAACCCGTTCCTCGGCTATCGCGCGGTGCGAATTTACGAAGAGTACGCCGCGCTGTTCACCACTCAGCTCAGGGCGATCCTCCGCGCCTCTGCCCACGGCAGTCTCAAGATCATGATCCCGATGATCTCCTCGATGGAAGAGATCCTATGGGTAAAAGAAAAACTCGCCGAAGCCAAACAACAACTGCGCGCCGAGCATATTCCGTTCGAAGAGAAGATCCCGCTCGGCATCATGCTCGAAGTGCCGTCGGTGATGTTCATCATCGACCAGTGTTGTGAAGAGATTGATTTCTTTAGCATCGGCAGTAATGACCTGACGCAATATCTGCTGGCGGTCGACCGGGATAACGCCAAAGTGACGCGTCATTACAACAGCCTGAATCCGGCGTTCCTGCGGGCGCTCGATTTCGCCGTGCAGGCCGTGCATCGCCAGGGAAAATGGATTGGTCTTTGCGGTGAGCTGGGGGCAAAAGGGTCGGTGCTGCCGCTGCTGGTCGGGCTGGGGCTGGATGAACTCAGCATGGGATCACCGTCGATTCCCGCGACCAAAGCGCGCCTGGCACAGCTGGACAGCCGCGCGTGCCGCCAGTTGCTCAATCAGGCAATGGCGTGTCGCACCTCGCTGGAAGTGGAGCATCTGCTCGCCCAGTTCCGCATGAATCATCAGGATACGCCGCTGGTGACGCCGCACTGCATTTCGCTGGATAACGACTGGGCCAGCAAGGAAGAGGTCATGAAAGGGATGACCGATAAGCTGCTGCTCGCCGGGCGCTGCCGTTATCCGCGCAAGCTGGAAGCCGATTTGTGGGCGCGTGAAGCCGTGTTCTCGACCGGTCTGGGTTTCAGTTTTGCCATTCCACACAGCAAATCCGAACACATTGAACAATCCACCATCAGCGTCGCGCGCCTTAAAGCCCCCGTGCAGTGGGGCGATGAAGAGGCACAATTCATCATCATGCTGACCCTCAATAAACACGCGGCGGGCGATCAGCACATGCGTATTTTCTCGCGTCTTGCGCGGCGCATCATGCACGCAGATTTCCGCAACGCGCTGGTGAACGCCAGCTCCGAAGAGGCCATCGCGGCCCTGCTGCAACGTGAATTAGAACTGTAAACAGAGGAAGAGTCATGGAACTGTATCTGGATACCGCCAACGTGGCGGAAGTTGAACGTCTGGCCCGTATTTTTCCGATTGCTGGCGTCACCACCAACCCGAGCATAGTCGCTGCGAGCCGCGAACCCCTCTGGGATGTGCTGCCACGCCTGCAACAAGCCATCGGTCCGGAGGGCATTCTGTTTGCGCAGACCTTAGCTCGCGACGCCGACGGTATGGTGGCCGAAGCTAAACGCCTGAACAATGAGTTTGCGGGTATCGTGGTGAAAATCCCGGTAACCACAGAGGGTCTGGCGGCAATCAAGATCCTGAAAAAAGAGGGTATTACGACACTCGGCACCGCCGTTTATAGCGCAGCGCAGGGTTTACTGGCGGCGGTTGCTGGCGCGAAATACGTTGCGCCTTACGTGAATCGCATTGACGCGCAAGGAGGAGACGGCATTCGCATGGTTCAGGAACTGCAATCCCTGCTGGAACTTCACGCGCCAGAGAGCAAAGTGCTGGCCGCCAGTTTCAAAACCCCACGCCAGGCCCTCGACTGTCTGCTTGCCGGATGTCAGGCAATCACCCTTCCTTTAGATGTAGCGCAACAAATGCTCGGTACACCCGCGGTAGAGTCAGCCATAGAGAAGTTCGAGCACGACTGGAAAAACGCGTTTGGTAACCTCAATCTCTAAAGGAGAAACGTTATGGACCGTATCATTCAATCCCCTGGGAAATACATTCAGGGCGCGGATGTTCTCACTCGCCTCGGCGACTACTTAAAGCCCCTGGCCGCACGTTGGCTCGTCGTCGGCGATAAATTCGTTCTCGGTTTTGCTGAAGAGACTCTGCGTAAAAGCTTCAAAGATGCTGAACTGCATGTCGAAATTGCACCCTTTGGCGGCGAATGCTCCCAGAATGAAATCGACCGCCTGCGCAAGCTGGCGAAAGGTGCCGATTGCCAGGCGGTGTTGGGTATCGGCGGTGGTAAAACGCTGGATACCGCCAAAGCACTGGCCCACTTTATGGATGTGCCGGTCGCCATCGCGCCAACTATTGCCTCCACGGATGCGCCGTGCAGTGCCCTTTCAGTTATCTATACCGACAGCGGTGAGTTCGACCGTTATCTGATGCTGCCGCATAACCCAAACATGGTTATCGTCGACACCAAAGTGGTGGCCGGTGCGCCTGCACGTTTACTGGCGGCGGGGATTGGCGATGCGCTGGCAACCTGGTTTGAAGCCCGCGCATGTTCCCGTAGCGGGGCTACGACTATGGCGGGGGGAAAATGCACCCAAGCCGCACTGGCGCTGGCCGAACTGTGCTACAACACACTTCTCGAAGAGGGTGAAAAAGCAATGCTGGCGGCCGAGCAGCATGTGGTGACGCCCGCCCTCGAACGCGTAATTGAAGCCAATACCTACCTGAGCGGTGTGGGCTTTGAAAGCGGCGGATTAGCCGCGGCCCATGCGATTCACAACGGCCTGACCGCCATCCCGGATGCCCACCACTATTATCACGGTGAAAAAGTCGCATTTGGCACACTCACTCAACTGGTGCTGGAAAACGCCCCGCTTGACGAGATCGAAACGGTTGCCGCGCTGTGTCACAGTGTGGGCTTGCCAATTACCCTGGCGCAGCTGGATATTAAAGAGGATATTCCGGGGAAAATGCGTCTGGTGGCAGAGGCGTCCTGTGCGGAAGGCGAGACGATTCACAACATGCCGGGCGGTGTGATACCGGATCAGGTGTACGCAGCATTATTAGTTGCCGACCAATATGGGCAGCGTTTTTTGCATGAGTGGGAATAGCTGAAAGTACCGGGTGGCACGGCCTACAAAAATCGTAGGTCCGTGCAAGCGTTGCGCCGCCGGGCAAAAAAAATCCCCGCCAATGCGGGGATTTTTATGAGCACAAGATTACTGAACGTCGAAACGATCCAGGTTCATCACTTTCACCCAGGCCGCAACAAAGTCCTTCACGAACTTCTCATTGGCATCCTGACTGGCATAAACTTCCGCAAGCGCACGCAGTACCGCGTTAGAACCAAACACCAGATCGGCACGCGTTGCGGTGTATTTCACCTCTCCGCTTTGACGATCGCTGCCTGCAAACAGTTCGTTTGAGGCGTCGGTGGCTTTCCATTGGGTGTTCATATCCAGCAGATTGACGAAGAAATCGTTGCTGAGCACGCCCACGCGATCGGTGAAGACGCCATTCTGGCTGCCGTCAAAGTTGGTACCCAGCACACGCATACCGCCTACCAACGCAGTCAGTTCTGGTGCGGTCAGCGTCAGCTGTTGCGCTTTATCGATCAGCAGAGATTCCGTTGTCGCTGCATCCTGATGGGCGCGATAGTTACGGAAACCATCGGCAACCGGCTTGAGCAGATCAAACATTTCAATATCGGTCTGATCCTGACGCGCATCTACGCGACCCGGTGTAAACGGCACGGTGATGTACGCGCCAGCGGCTTTCGCGGCTTGTTCAACACCCACTACACCGGCCAGTACAATGATGTCCGCAAGCGAGGCTTTATGGGCAGCTTTGTAGATACCTTCAAGTACCGGAAGAACCCTGGCCGCCGTCGCGTTCACATCCCAGTCGCGCTGCGGAGCCAGCGCCAGCCGTGCTCCGTTAGCACCGCCACGCTTATCACCGCCACGGAAAGTGGACGCTGAAGCCCAGGCAACAGACACCAGCTCACTGACCGTCAACCCGGAAGCCGCAATATCTGCTTTCAGGCTTTCAATGTCCTCAGCCGTTGGCTGGAAGAACGGATACGGCAGCGGGTCTTGCCAGATCAGATCTTCTTTCGGCACTTCTGGGCCGATATACCGTGCTTTCGGCCCCATATCCCGATGCGTCAGTTTGAACCATGCGCGGGCAAAGGCTTCGTTAAATGCCTGCGGATCGTTGAGGAAGCGACGAGAAATTTTCTCGAATTCCGGGTCCATGCGCAGCGTCAGGTCGGTGACCAACATGGTTGGCTTGCGTTTTTTCGATGGATCGAACGGGTCAGGAATCATCTCTGGCGCGTCAACGGCTTCAAACTGAATCGCCCCTGCCGGGCTGCGAGTCTGTACCCATTCGAATTTGAACAGGTTCTCGAAGAAGTAGTTGCTCCACTGGGTTGGCGTTTGCGTCCAGACCACTTCCAGACCAGAGGTGATGGCATCTGCGCCGACACCGCTGCCGTGGGTGCTGCTCCAGCCTAAGCCTTGCGCTTCAATTGGCGCCGCTTCAGGGTCGACGCCCACATGCGAGGCTGATGCCGCGCCGTGCGTTTTACCCAACGTATGACCACCGGCAATCAGTGCCACGGTTTCTTCGTCATTCATACCCATGTTGCCAAAGGTAGCACGGATAGCCGCCGCCGCTGACAGCGGTTCACCGCTGGCGTTTGGCCCTTCCGGGTTGACGTAAATCAGCCCCATTTCGGTGGCCGCTAATGGACGTTTCGCCAGCGCTTCAGGATCGCGGTGCGCCAGCCAGGCTTTTTCGTCACCCCAGTTGACATCCAGATCAGGTTCCCAGACATCTTCACGCCCGGCACCAAAACCAAAGGTACGGAAACCGGAGTTTTCCAGCGCCACGTTGCCCGCCAGGATAAACAGGTCAGCCCAGGAAATTTTCTGGCCGTATTTTTGTTTAATTGGCCATAACAGACGACGCGCCTTATCAAGGCTGACGTTGTCAGGCCAGGAGTTCAGAGGAGCAAAACGCTGTTGACCGCGTCCTGCACCGCCGCGTCCGTCAACTGAGCGGTAGGTACCTGCACCATGCCATGCCATACGAATAAACAGGCCCGCGTAGCTGCCCCAGTCGGCAGGCCACCACGGTTGGGAATCGGTCAGAAGGGCTTTGAGATCGCCTTTTAAGGCAGAGTAATCAAGTTTGCTGAATTCTTTGCGGTAGTCGAAGTCTTCACCCAGCGGGTTCGAACGGTTGGAATGTTGGTTTAAAAGATCAACGCGAAGTTGTTTTGGCCACCAGTCGCGAGTGTTGGTACCCGCTCCGGCGCTTTGGTCAGGCCCGCTTTGATGAAAAGGGCACTGTCCGGTTGATAACGTGTTATGGGTATCGTCTGTGCTCATATTTCTTTGCTCCCTCTACTGTATTTACCTTAAAGATATACACGTATGCTTAGAAGGTATAGTTGAGATAACGCACGGATTCGATAGTTATTTCCGTTTAATTAACCACTGAAATTATAAGCTCATTATTTGGCGAGAGCGGGAGCGTTGATATGGCAGGGAAAGTGGAGATGGCCTAAAACAAAAAACCCTCCGAAGAGGGCTTTTGTATTACAGACCAGGGCGAACGCCGAGGGTGTGACAGATGGCGTAACTCATTTCGGCGCGGTTCAGAGTGTAGAAGTGGAAATCTTTTACCCCTTCGCGGCTCAAAATCTTCACCATGTCCATCGCGATGTTGGCTCCCACCAGCTTGCGGGTTTCGGCGTCATCGTCCAGCCCTTCGTACATTTTCGACATCCACAGCGGAATACGCACGTTGGTCATGTCGGCAAATTTTTTCGCCTGCTTGAAGTTGGAAACCGGCAGGATGCCTGGAATAATTTCAACATCGATGCCTGCGGTGACGCAGCGATCGCGGAATCGCAAATAGCTTTCGACATCAAAGAAAAACTGCGTAATCGCGCGGTTTGCTCCGGCATCGACTTTGCGTTTCAGGTTGAGCAGATCCGCCTGCGCGCTTTTCGCTTCCGGGTGTACTTCCGGATACGCCGCTACGGAGATGTCAAAATCACCGACTTCTTTCAGCAGCGCCACCAGATCGGTTGCGTACATGTCCGGCTTGCCGCTGCCCGGTGGCAGGTCGCCGCGCAGGGCCACAATATGACGAATGCCGTTGTTCCAGTAATCCTGAGCGATGGTGCGCAGTTCGTCGCGTGTCGCGTCGATACAGGTCAGATGCGGTGCCGCTTCCAGACCCGTGCGATCCTTGATGCCTTTAATAATGCTGTGCGTCCGGTCGCGCTCACCGGAGTTCGCGCCGTAGGTCACTGAAACAAACTTCGGCTTCAGGCTGCTCAGGCGATCGATAGAGCTCCACAGGGTTTGCTCCATTTCACTGGTGCGCGGCGGAAAGAATTCAAAAGAGACGTTAATCTGGCCCTGCACTTCAGCCAGGCTCTGATTCAGGGCTTCCCGCTGGTTGGCGTGAAAAAAGCTCATACCTTACCTCATCAATCGCGTGTCATTGTTGTTGTGTTGTGAACTGCTATACGTTTAGACGTCTAGATGTAAAAATGACGGAAAAGCGGGATGCCGTCAACAGAAATCATTGGCAAATACGGTGAGGAATGTTCAGGGAAGATGAAGAAGGTTCATGATGGTGGGGTGGGTGAGCGCGGTCTAAGGCCCTCACCCTAATGGGAGAGGGAGAAAACCGGCGTTGATCTTGTAGGCCCGGTAAGCGAAGCGCCACCGGGCACAGACAAAACCTACAGCAGTTGCGCCAGACGATTAATATCCGACTGGATCGCCCCGGCAGTGACGTCGCGTCCCGCGCCTGGACCACGAATCACCAGCGGATTATCGCGATACCAGCGGCTTTCGATGGCGAAGACGTTATCGCACGGCAGCAGCGCCGCCAGCGGATGCTCAGGGCGAACCGCTTCAACACCAACACGGGCTTTGCCGTTGGCGTCAAAACGGGCCACGTAACGCAGGACCAGCCCCATTTCACGCGCGGCTTCCAGGCGTGACACCATCTGTTCGTTCAGCTCGTCGCCGTTCTCGAAGAAGTGATCGACAGATCCCTCTTCGCAGCCCGACGGTACCAGCGATTCCACGCGTACCTGGCCCGGCTCGATGTCGTAACCCGCCTCACGCGCCAGAATCACCAGCTTGCGCATGACGTCTTTCCCGGCAAGATCCACGCGCGGGTCAGGCTCGGTCAGCCCCTGCTGCCAAGCCTGATCCACCAGGTCCGTAAACGGAACCGTGCCGTCGAACTGCAGGAACAGCCAAGAGAGCGTGCCGGAGAAAATTCCACTGATGGCCAGAATGCTGTCGCCGCTGTCGATCAGGTCGCGCACGGTGTGGTTGACCGGCAAACCGGCACCCACGGTGGCGTTATACAGCCAGTGACGACCGGTTTTTTCAAACGCGTCGTGGATCTGGCGGTATTTATCGGTGCTGCTCGCACCCGCCAGTTTGTTGGCGCTGATGACGTGGAAACCGTGGCTGGCAAAATCGAGATACTGATCGGCCAGCTGTTCACTGGCGGTCACATCCAGGACCACCAGATCGTCGTACGGGTGCGCACGCATCCACAGGAACAAAGACTCTTCGTCCTGTTCAATAGCTTCATCGTTGAAGAAGGCCAGCGCACGGCTGGCGTCCAGCCCGTCGTAATTCAGCAGGCTGCGGCGGCTATCCACCACCCCCGCTAGCACAAATTCAAAACCGGTGCGCGCAGAGAGCGTAGTTTGCTCACGGGCAAACAGCTCCAGCCAGCGGGAACCAATGTTGCCCTTCCCGAACAGCACCAGACCGATGCGTTTTTCAGCGCGGAACAGGGTGGTGTGTAGCCCCTGAATCAGGCTCTCGGTTGGGCCTTTGCGCAGCACGGCGACCAGGCTAATGCCCTCTTCCGACTGCCAGGTGAACTCCACCGGCTGGCCTTTCAGCTGCTGCCAGAAACGGTGGCAATGCAGCGGATTACGGGTGACGCCCGCGCCGACCATCGCCACCAGCGCCAGCCCCTGACGCAGGCGAAGTTCGCCCGGCAGACCGGCTTCATCAAGAATTTTCAGCGCACTATCGGCCACTTCAGCGGTGTAGCAGAACTGCAGCAGCTGGCGGTCATTGTGTACGCCAATGGCCAGCGGACGCACCTGGGCGCGCTTGAGGATCAGATCGATATCTTTGTGCGCCAGTTTGAAATCTTGTCCGGCAGGCACCTGGAATTCGATCAGGCAAATATCATCGTGGCTGGTGACAATACGCGCGCCTGTGCCTGAAGCCAACACGCGTTCGATACGGGTTGAGCCTTTATCTGGCGTATAGCTACAGCGCAGTTGCAGGTCGATATCGCTGCCCGAAACCGGCTGTAAGGTACGGGCGTGCAGGACTGGTGCCGCCAGTCGCGCCAGCTCGCTGGCTTCGTCGAGACGCAGCAGCGGCAGCAAACAGGCATCTTTCACTTTGCGCGGGTCGGCGCTGTAAACCCCGGCCACGTCGCTCCAGATGGTGACGCGTGACGCACCCGCCAGCGCACCGATTTGCGTTGCCGAGTAGTCCGAACCGTTACGGCCCAGCAGCACAGTTTCGCCTGCATTGCTGCGGCTGATAAAGCCCGTCACGACAATGCGTTTGCCCGGATGCTGGACCAGCAATTGTTGCAGAAGCGGATACGAGAGGCCTTCGTCGACCTGGGGCTGTGCCGCACGTTCAGCACGCAGGAAATCACGCGCGTCGAGCCATGCGGCCTCAAGCCCTTGCTGTTCGAGGACCGCCGCCATCAGACGTGCAGACCAGACTTCACCGTGGCCGACCACTTCAGCGTAAACCGCATCGGTAATGCCGCTGTCCAGCAGTCCGGCCAGACGCTCCAGATCGTGCACAAAAGCGCTGATAAGCGTGTCTGCCGCTTCCGCAGGAAGCAGGCCAGATATCAAATCGCTCTGATAGCGGCGTAATGTTTGTTGAACCTGATGCGCAGAAAGGCGATCGGTCTGGCTTAATTTCAGCCAGCTAATCAACTGGTTGGTAGTGCTGCCTGCCGCCGAGACAACCATCATGTCGCCCGGCATCGAATACTCCGCCATGATCCCCGCGACACGCAGGTAACATTTCACATCAGCAAGACTACTACCACCAAACTTGTGCAGCTGGCGACCCTTCGCCCCTGCCTGCGCTATCACACTCATGATTACCCCTTGGCTGCGACCCGGAAGGCATTTTCCAGATCGGCAATTAAATCTTCACAGTCTTCAATACCGGTTGAGATGCGTAACAGCGTCTCAGAAATTCCGGCGGCGGCACGCGCCTCTGGCGCCATGCCTGCGTGCGTCATGGTCGCGGCGTGGGAGATCAAGCTCTCGACTCCCCCTAAGGATTCCGCCAGCGTAAACAGTGACAACCCGCTCAGGAAGCGACGCAGCGTTTGCTCATCGCCATCCAGTTCAAAACTTAACATCGCGCCAAAACCTTTCTGCTGGCGCGCGGCAATCTCATGGCCCTGATTTTCCGGCAGCGACGGGTGATACAGCTTTTTCACCAGCGGCTGGTTTTTCAGGAACTCGACAATCGCCTGGGCGTTACGCTGCGCCACTTCCATACGCGGCGACAGCGTACGCAGACCGCGCAGCAGCAAATAGCTGTCGAACGCGCTACCAGTGACGCCAATGTTATTGGCCCACCATGCCAGTTCGGTGACAACATCAGGATCTTTTGCAATCACCACCCCGGCGACCACGTCAGAGTGGCCGTTCAGATATTTGGTGCATGAATGCAATACCAGATCCGCACCCAGGGAAAGTGGGTTCTGCAGCGCCGGACTGAGAAACGTATTATCCACTACACTTATCGCTCCCGCATCCCTTGCGAGCTGACAAATTTTCGCAATATCGACGACGCGCAACAATGGATTGCTTGGACTTTCCACCAGAACCAGCTTTGGCTTCTCTGCAAGCGCTTGTTTAAGCGCCTGTTCGTCGTTCTGATCGACAAATAAAACGCGGTAACAGCCGCGTTTTTCCAGACTGTCGAACAGACGGTAGCTGCCGCCGTAACAGTCGTGCGGGGCCACCAGCAGATCGCCAGGCTTCAGGAATACCGTCGTCACCAGGTGAATGGCCGACATACCGGTATTGGTCAAAACTGCACCTGCTCCGCCTTCAAGCTCCGCCAGTGCGCGTTGGGTCACGTCACGCGTAGGGTTGCCACGACGCGAGTAGTCATGCGCACGGGGTTCATTAAATCCGGTGAAATTGTAAGTACTGGAAAGATGAATCGGCGGGACAACGCAGCCGTACTGCTCGTCATCATTCAATCCGCTACGCACTGCGATAGTGGCCTGTTTACGCGTCATGGTGAAGGCTTCCTGGCTAATGAGGTGAAAAGTCAGGCACCAGAGTAAACACTGAAACTATAGACGTCAATACATCTGGACATCTAAACTTCTTTGCGTATAGATTGAGCAATGCGAGAATAGCCGTTAAAATTACATGCTTTAGTGCACGCCGCAGTCGCAATATCCGTGTCACGGTATCGTCTCTACGGTAAACTACGCCAGATTACGGTTGAAAGCCTTATCAAGAGTAGGGTTTTAGCCTTTATTAATGAATAAGAGGATTAAAGGTCTCATGGCTGAATGGAGCGGCGAATATATCAGCCCATACGCTGAGCACGGTAAGAAGAGTGAGCAAGTAAAGAAAATTACGGTTTCCATTCCTCTGAAAGTGTTAAAGATCCTCACCGATGAACGCACGCGTCGTCAGGTGAACAACCTGCGTCACGCGACCAACAGCGAACTGCTGTGCGAAGCATTTTTGCATGCGTTTACTGGTCAACCGTTGCCGAACGATGAAGACCTGCGCAAAGAGCGTAGCGATGAAATCCCGGAAGCGGCGAAAGTGATCATGCGTGAACTGGGTATCGACCCGGATACGTGGGAATACTGAATTGCAGATACAAAAAAAGCGCCTTTCGGCGCTTTTTTTTCGGGTAGCTTATTTAGCGCCCGGGATGCTGAAACGCTTGTTGAAGCGGTCAACACGGCCACCGGTAGCAACGTCACGCTGCTTGCCAGTGTAGAACGGGTGGCACTGACCACATACGTCCAGGTTCAGATCGTGACCCACTGTAGAGCGGATTTTGATCGCGTTACCGCAAGAGCAGTTTGCAGTAATAAAATCGTATTTCGGGTGAATATCTTTTTTCATGGGGAGAACCTCAGTTAAGGCCGCGTCGCTCTTCCAGCCCTAACGCCAGACACCACGCGATGTTGAATGTATGTTCTTTGAAGCAAAATGCACCAAAGGCGGCGAATCATACAGAATCCAGCCAGCGGTTGCAAACTGATCCGCACACCTACAGCATCTAATGTGTATACTAACGCGCCACTTTTCAAGTCAGGAAGATTCGATGCCCATCGCTCACGTTGCCCTGCCCGTTCCGCTTCCCCGCACCTTTGACTACCTGCTGCCCGACAGCATGAGCGCCAAAGCGGGCTGTCGCGTCAGCGTGCCGTTTGGCAAACAGCAGCGCATTGGGATCGTGGTGTCGGTGAGCGATAAAAGTGAGCTGCCTCTCAACGAACTGAAAGCCGTCGTTGAGGTGTTGGACGATGAACCGGTCTACTCCGCCAGCGTCTGGCGTCTGCTGCTGTGGGCCGCCGATTACTATCATCATCCGATTGGCGACGTGCTGTTCCACGCTCTGCCGATTTTGCTGCGCCAGGGAAAAAGCGCCAGCCACGCACCGACGTGGTACTGGTTTGCCACTGAGCAGGGCCAGGCCGTGGATATCAACAGCCTGAAGCGGTCCCCCAAACAGCAGCAGGCGCTGGCCGCGCTGCGTCAGGGTCGAATCTGGCGTCATCAGGTGACAGAGCTAGATTTTAACGACGCCGCGTTACAGAGTTTACGTAAGAAAGGTCTGTGCGAGCTCGCCAGCGAAGCCCCCGCCCTAGTGGACTGGCGCGACGGATTTTCCGTGGCGGGCGACAGGCTGCGTCTCAATACCGAACAGGCGACCGCCGTCGGCGCAATTCATAGCGCATCTGACCATTTTTCCGCGTGGCTACTCGCGGGCGTCACCGGTTCCGGTAAAACCGAAGTCTATCTGAGCGTTCTTGAAAATGTGCTCGCCCAGGGCAAACAGGCGCTGGTGATGGTCCCGGAAATCGGGCTGACGCCACAAACCATCGCCCGTTTCCGTGAGCGTTTTAACGCCCCGGTTGAAGTGCTGCACTCCGGTCTAAACGACACGGAACGCCTGAGCGCCTGGCTCAAAGCCAAAAACGGCGAGGCGGCGATTGTAATTGGCACTCGCTCGTCACTCTTTACGCCGTTTAAAAATCTCGGCGTCATCGTTATCGACGAAGAGCACGACAGTTCCTATAAACAGCAGGAAGGATGGCGCTATCACGCCCGTGACCTGGCGGTGTATCGCGCCCACAGCGAACAGATACCGATCATTCTTGGCTCGGCAACGCCCGCGCTGGAAACGCTGCACAATGTGCGGCAGCGGAAATATCACATGCTGCGCCTGACGCGCCGCGCCGGGAATGCGCGTCCGGCCACGCAGCACGTGCTGGATTTGAAAGGTCAGCCGGTGCAGGCGGGATTAGCTCCGGCCTTAATTGGCCGTATGCGCCAGCATTTGCAGGCCGATAATCAGGTGATTCTCTTCCTCAACCGCCGCGGATTCGCGCCAACCTTGCTGTGCCATGACTGCGGCTGGATTGCCGAGTGCCCGCGCTGCGATCACTATTACACCCTGCATCAGGCGCAGCATCATCTGCGCTGTCACCACTGCGACAGCCAGCGCCCTGTGCCGCGCCAGTGCCCGTCATGTGGCTCTACACATATGGTGCCGGTCGGGCTGGGCACCGAGCAGCTTGAGCAGGCGCTTGCGCCGTTTTTCCCCGGCGTGCCGCTGTCGCGCATCGATCGCGACACGACCAGCCGTAAAGGGGCGCTCGAGGAGCAACTGGCAGAAGTTCATCGTGGCGGCGCGCGCATTCTCATTGGCACGCAGATGCTGGCGAAAGGTCACCACTTCCCCGACGTCACGCTGGTCGCTCTGCTGGATGTCGACGGCGCGCTGTTTTCCGCTGATTTCCGCTCCGCCGAGCGCTTTGCCCAGCTTTATACCCAGGTCGCGGGTCGCGCCGGACGCGCAGGGAAACAGGGCGAAGTGGTGCTGCAAACCCATCACCCTGAGCATCCACTGCTGCAAACCTTGCTGCATAAAGGCTATGACGCCTTTGCCGAGCAGGCGCTCGCCGAGCGTCAGACGCTGCAATTACCGCCGTGGACCAGCCACGTGATTATCCGTGCAGAAGATCATAATAATCAGCAGGCTCCGCTTTTCTTGCAGCAGCTACGCAATTTGCTGCAGGCCAGCCCACTAGTGGACAATCAGCTGTGGATTTTAGGCCCTGTTCCAGCGCTGGCACCTAAGCGCGGTGGCCGCTATCGCTGGCAGATTTTGCTCCAGCACCCGTCTCGTGTGCGTCTGCAACACGTGATCAGCGGCGCGCTGGTACTCATTAATACCTTGCCAGAAGCACGTAAGGTGAAGTGGGTTCTCGACGTCGATCCGATTGAGGGTTAGAGAAAGGTGCGAGAGTGATCGAAAAATTTAACGCACCTCACACTTTTTATGAAAATTCTGTAACCGCTTCCACACACTATCTGTAAAAATGAATTCAGTCAGAAGTTCGGTGGTCCTGCGAGGAGAAGACGTTGAAGTCCAGGAAAGAGGTTGCTTCGGCGACCATGAAAGACGTTGCCCAGAAAGCGAAAGTTTCCACGGCAACGGTGTCCCGCGCATTAATGAACCCGGATAAAGTCTCTCAGGCGACGCGCAATCGGGTAGAGCAGGCGGCGCTGGAAGTCGGTTATTTACCGCAAGCCTTGGGACGTAATGCAAAGCGCAACGAATCGCGCACGATTCTGGTTATCGTGCCGGATATTTGCGATCCGTTCTTCAGCGAGATTATTCGCGGGATTGAAGTGACTGCTGCCGAACAAGGCTATCTGGTACTGATCGGCGATTGCGCCCACCAGAACCAGCAAGAAAAAACCTTTATTGACCTGATTATCACCAAGCAGATTGACGGTATGTTACTGCTCGGGTCGCGCCTGCCTTTTGATGCCAGCATTGAAGAACAGCGCAATCTGCCACCGATGGTGATGGCGAATGAGTTCGCGCCAGAACTTGAGCTGCCAACTGTCCACATCGATAACCTGACCGCCGCCTTTAACGCCGTGAACTATCTTCAGGAACTGGGGCATAAGCGCATTGGCTGTATCGCCGGGCCGGAAGAGATGCCGCTGTGTCATTATCGTCTGCAAGGCTACGTTCAGGCATTGCGTCGTGCGGGCGTGACGGTCGATCCTCACTATATTGCTCGGGGCGATTTCACCCTCGAAGCTGGTGGTCTCGCGCTGGAAAAATTACTCGCGCAGCCAGAGCCACCCACCGCCGTATTCTGCCATAGCGATGTAATGGCGCTGGGCGCGTTGTCCTACGCCAAACGTCGCGGTTTGCAGGTGCCAAAAGACTTGTCGATCATAGGCTTCGATAACATTTCGCTCTCTGAGTTTTGCGATCCGCCACTTTCAACAGTGTCACAGCCGCGCTACGAAATTGGCCGTGAAGCGATGCTGTTGCTTCTCGATCAACTGCACGGTCAGGTGGTCAGCAGCGGCTCGCGTTTACTTGATTGCGAACTGATCGTTCGAGGTTCCACACAGGCGCTTACTTAAAGTAAATGCCTTTCAGACTCCCTTATCTGGTCAAAGGCCCGCCGCTTAAGTAACATGGCGGGCTGACGAACGAATAAATACAGCGAAACGATAGTGGCACAACGAGATTATGTACGTCGCGGCCAGCCGGCACCTTCGCGACGCAAAAAGAGCACCTCACGGAGCAAGCAGCGTAGCCTGCCTTCTGTCTCGCCAGCAATGGTCGCGATTGCTGCCGCCGTTCTGGTGGCCTTCATCGGTGGTCTGTACTTTATTACTCACCACAAGAAAGAAGATGCTGAAGCCCTTCAGGGCAATAAGGTGGCCGGAAATGGTTTGCCGCCAAAACCGGAAGAGCGCTGGCGCTATATTAAAGAGCTGGAAAGCCGCCAGCCTGGCGTGCGTGCGCCCACCGAGCCTTCTGCCGGTGGTGAGGTGAAAAACGCCGATCAGTTAACCAACGAACAACGCCAGTTGCTGGCCCAGATGCAGGCCGATATGCGCCAGCAGCCGACGCAGCTAAACGAAGTGCCGTGGAACGAACAGACACCACAGCAGCGTCAGCAAACCCTGCAACGTCAGCGTCAGGTTCAGCAGCAAGTGCAGCAGCAGCAACAACAGCAGTGGGCTCAAACCCAGCCGGTGCAGCAGCCTCGCACCCAGCCGCGTGTAACGGAACAGCCTTATCAGCAGCCACAGCAGCCAACGCGCACGGTGCAGACACAGCCAGTACAGCAACAGCCGAAAACGCAGCCGCAGAAGCCTGCCACCTCGACCCAGCCGTATCAGGATCTGCTGCAAACGCCTGCTCATACTGCCGCGCAGCAGCCTAAAGCGCAGCCACAGCAGAGCGCACCGGTAGCGCAAGCCACCGAAGCACCGAAACCAACGGCAGAGAAAAAAGACGAGCGTCGCTGGATGGTACAGTGCGGTTCGTTTAAAGGTGCTGACCAGGCAGAGACCGTGCGTGCACAGCTCGCGTTCGAAGGATTTGACTCACGCATTACCACCAACAACGGCTGGAATCGCGTGGTCATTGGGCCAGTTAAAGGCAAAGATAATGCTGATGGCACAATCAGCCGTCTTAAAGTCGCTGGTCACACAAACTGCATTCGACTCGCCTCCGGGGGTTGAAACCCCCAAAATCTCCCCCATCTATCATTCTATTCAGCCCCGAGCACAGGCTCGGGGTATCTGTTCCCAATTTGTAACCAGGGGGTCTGCTCGTGACAACAATTGTAAGTGTACGCCGTAACGGCCATGTGGTAATCGCCGGTGACGGCCAGGCCACGCTGGGTAATACCGTCATGAAAGGCAACGTGAAAAAAGTCCGCCGTCTGTATAACGACAAAGTGATTGCCGGTTTCGCTGGCGGCACCGCTGACGCGTTCACGCTGTTTGAACTGTTTGAACGCAAATTGGAAATGCATCAGGGCCATCTGGTCAAAGCCGCCGTTGAGCTGGCGAAAGACTGGCGTACCGACCGTATGCTGCGCAAACTTGAAGCGCTGCTGGCCGTTGCCGATGAAAACGCCTCTCTGATCATCACCGGTAATGGCGACGTCGTTCAGCCAGAAAATGATCTGATTGCTATCGGCTCCGGCGGTCCTTACGCCCAGGCCGCAGCGCGCGCTCTGCTTGAAAATACTGATTTGAGCGCTCGCGAAATTGCCGAGAAGGCGTTGGGTATTGCAGGTGATATCTGCATCTACACCAACCACTTCCATACCATCGAAGAATTGACCTCTAAAGCGTAAGGATCTCCCATGTCTGAAATGACCCCACGCGAAATTGTCAGCGAGCTGAACAAACACATCATTGGCCAGGATAACGCCAAACGCTCCGTTGCCATTGCCTTGCGTAACCGCTGGCGCCGCATGCAGCTCGACGAAGAGCTGCGCCATGAAGTGACCCCGAAAAACATTCTGATGATCGGCCCGACCGGTGTCGGTAAAACCGAAATCGCCCGTCGTCTGGCAAAACTGGCCAACGCACCGTTCATCAAAGTCGAAGCGACTAAATTCACCGAAGTGGGCTATGTCGGTAAAGAAGTGGATTCCATCATCCGCGATCTGACCGACTCCGCAATTAAAATGGTGCGCATTCAGTCAATCGAGAAAAACCGCTACCGTGCCGAAGAGATGGCTGAAGAGCGCATTCTCGACGCGCTGATCCCACCGGCTAAAAACAACTGGGGCCAGTCAGAGCAGCCGCAGGAGCCCTCTGCCGCGCGCCAGGCATTCCGCAAAAAACTGCGTGAAGGCGAACTGGACGACAAAGAGATTGAGATCGATCTGGCCGCAGCGCCAATGGGCGTCGAAATCATGTCCCCTCCGGGCATGGAAGAGATGACCAGCCAGCTGCAGTCCATGTTCCAGAACCTGGGCGGCCAGAAGCAAAAACCGCGTAAGCTGAAAATCAAAGATGCGATGAAGCTGTTGATTGAAGAAGAAGCGGCGAAACTGGTGAACCCGGAAGAGCTGAAACAAGACGCGATCGACGCCGTTGAGCAGCACGGCATCGTGTTTATCGACGAAATCGACAAGATCTGTAAGCGCGGCGAATCCAACGGTCCGGACGTGTCTCGTGAAGGCGTTCAGCGCGACCTGCTGCCTCTGGTTGAAGGCTGCACCGTATCGACCAAACACGGCATGGTCAAAACTGACCACATCCTGTTTATCGCTTCCGGCGCATTCCAGGTGGCTAAACCGTCCGATTTAATCCCGGAACTGCAGGGTCGTCTGCCGATTCGTGTTGAACTCCAGGCGCTGACCACCGAAGATTTCGAACGTATCCTGACCGAGCCAAATGCCTCCATCACCGTGCAGTACAAAGCGCTGATGGCGACCGAAGGTGTGAACATCGAGTTCACCGCAGACGGCATCAAACGTATCGCCCAGGCCGCGTGGCAGGTGAACGAAACCACCGAGAACATCGGTGCGCGTCGTCTGCATACCGTGCTTGAACGCCTGGTGGAAGATATCTCGTATGAAGCCAGCGATCTGAACGGTCAGAGTATTACCATTGATGCAGATTATGTGAGTAAACATCTGGATGCGTTAGTGGCAGATGAAGATCTGAGCCGTTTTATCCTATAATCGCGCTTAATGTAATTTCATCATCATTGATGGGGGCTACTGCCCCCATTTTTATTGGCTAAATACTATGACTGATATCAGCCGTACTCAGGCGTGGCTCGAAAGCCTGCGTCCTAAGACTTTACCTCTGGCATTTGCCGCGATTGTTGTGGGTTCTGCCCTGGCCTGGTGGCAGGGGCATTTCGATCCATTGGTCGCTGGCCTTGCGCTGATCACCGCCGGTTTGCTGCAAATCCTCTCTAACCTTGCTAACGACTATGGCGATGCGGTGAAAGGCAGCGACAAACCCGACCGTATCGGGCCATTGCGCGGGATGCAAAAAGGGGTGATTACCCAGGCGCAAATGAAGCGTGCGCTGATTATCACTGTCGCGCTGATTTGCCTTTCGGGCCTGGCGCTGGTCTCCGTGGCCTGTAAAACGACCGCTGACTTCATCGGCTTTATGGTGTTAGGCCTGTTAGCCATTGTGGCGGCAATCACCTATACCGTCGGTACACGTCCTTACGGTTACATCGGTCTGGGTGATATCTCCGTGCTGGTCTTCTTCGGTTGGCTGAGCGTGATGGGCAGCTGGTATCTGCAGGCTCATACGCTGATTCCCGCGCTGTTCCTCCCGGCGACCGCCTGCGGTTTGCTCGCAGCGGCAGTGTTGAACATCAATAACCTACGCGATATCGACAGCGATCGTCTGAACGGCAAAAATACCCTGGCGGTACGCTTAGGCCCGGTGAATGCGCGTCGCTATCACACCGGCCTGCTGATGGGTGCGCTGGTATGCCTGGCGCTGTTTAACCTGATTTCTCTGCACAGCATCTGGGGCTGGCTGTTTGTCCTGGCCGCACCGCTACTGATCAAACAGGCCCGTTTCGTGATGCGCGAGAAAAGCCCTGCCGCGATGCCCCCGATGCTCGAACGCACGGTAAAAGGCGCGTTATTGACTAACCTGTTGTTCGTCATTGGGATTGTGATGAGCCAGACGCTGGGTTAACTGACAAATATCAATTAACAATTGATGATTTTGCAAACAATGCGATTCGCGCGATATACTGAACACATTCGCAGCAACCAGACAGTAAACCTATGAAATACGATACTTCCGAGCTTTGTGACATCTATCAGGAAGATGTCAACGTCGTGGAACCGCTGTTCTCCAACTTTGGTGGACGGTCTTCGTTTGGCGGACAGATCATCACGGTAAAATGTTTCGAGGATAACGGGTTGCTGTATGAACTTCTCGAACAGAACGGCCGGGGTCGCATTCTGTTGGTCGACGGTGGCGGTTCTATGCGCCGCGCGTTAATCGACGCCGATCTTGCCCGTCTTGCCGTGCAGAACGAGTGGGAAGGCCTGGTGGTGTACGGTTCTGTGCGCCAGGTGGACGATCTGGAAGAGCTGGATATTGGCATCCAGGCCATCGCGGCGATTCCGGTCGGCGCGGCGGGTGACGGCATCGGCGAAAGCGATGTGCGCGTCAACTTCGGCGGCGTGACGTTCTTCTCCGGTGACCATCTTTACGCCGACAATACCGGCATCATCCTTTCCGAAGATCCGCTGGATATCGAGTAATAAAAAGCCGGGTGGCGCTAGCGCTTACCCGGCCTACTTTTCTGCGTCACGACTCTTCATTCCCCTAAAGATTTCGCGTTGTAGCATGGCGGCAAGCGAATGAATCCCCAGGAACATAGAAACCTATGTGACTGGGGTGAATGTGCGCAGCCAACGCCGCTACGGCGCGAAAGATGTCAGGGAATTAGACTTCTTCCATACGCCCTAAGAGTGCCTGCAGACGATCCTGCCAGCCGCTCTGCTGCTCACGCAGCTGGCTGTTTTCACGCTCAAGCTCTTCGCGGCCGTGTTGAGCAGACTGCACTTCCTGCGACAGCGAATTATTCTTTTCTTTCAGCTCTTCGATTTCCATCTGCAGCAGCGTGATGGTGTCAATCGCCTGCTGTACTTTCGATTCCAGTTTCTCAAACACTTCTAATGACATGGTCATACCTCTCCTGAATTGCAAGGCGACGCTTTAACGAAAACGCGCACAACATATAGTTGTCGATTGTATGGAGCGCCGCCGTCCCTGTCCAGCGGCACGCCGCGCAGATTGCGGTTTGCAACACTTTTCATCCTGGTCCTGGTGCGTTCGCTGCATATACCCCTAAATTGTTAATACTTTAGTTAATGAAATGATTCAGCTCTCATTTTAAGGATGATGCAAAAACGCGCTTTATGGCGCGATAACGCTCATTTTATTGACACAGACCACACATTTTGATTTCGATATTTCTCGTTTTTGCTCGTTAACGATAAATTAACACCATGTCTACAGGACATCGCGGCTGTCCGTTGTCGCTGCGCTAACAATAACATTCATCTTTCTTCAGGATTCCGATTATGAGTCAGACATCAACCTTAAAAGGCCAGTGCATCGCCGAGTTCCTTGGTACCGGGTTGTTGATTTTCTTCGGGGTAGGCTGTGTTGCTGCACTGAAAGTGGCGGGAGCTACGTTCGGTCAGTGGGAAATCAGCATCATCTGGGGTCTGGGCGTGGCGATGGCCATCTACCTGACCGCAGGGGTTTCCGGCGCACATCTTAACCCGGCGGTGACCATCGCATTGTGGCTGTTCGCGTGCTTCGATAAACGCAAAGTCGTACCTTACATCATTTCGCAATTTGCCGGCGCCTTTTGCGCAGCGGCATTAGTTTACGGGCTTTATTACAATCTTTTCATCGACTTCGAACAGACGCATCATATGGTGCGCGGCAGCGTCGAAAGTCTTGATCTGGCGGGTATCTTCTCCACTTATCCGAACCCACATATCAATTTTGTGCAGGCGTTCGCGGTTGAAATGGTGATTACCGCTATTCTGATGGGCGTCATCATGGCGCTGGGCGATGATGGCAACGGCATCCCACGTGGCCCGCTGGCACCGCTGCTGATCGGCTTGCTGATTGCGGTCATCGGCGCATCGATGGGGCCGCTGACTGGCTTTGCGATGAACCCGGCGCGTGACCTTGGACCGAAAACCTTCGCCTTCTTCGCAGGCTGGGGCGACGTGGCCTTCACCGGCGCGAAAGATATTCCTTACTTCCTGGTGCCGCTGTTCGGCCCGATTGTAGGGGCTGCGCTGGGTGCATTCGGCTATCGTAAATTAATTGGTCGCCACTTACCGTGCGACACCTGTGTGGAAGAAGAGAAGGAAACGACCTCTACCGCACAACAAAATGCTTCGCTGTAATCTGACTACGGGACACTTACTATGACCGACAAAAAATATATCGTTGCGCTCGACCAAGGCACTACCAGCTCCCGCGCTGTCGTAATGGATCATGACGCGAATATCGTCAGCGTGTCACAGCGCGAATTCGAACAAATTTATCCTAAGCCAGGCTGGGTAGAGCACGACCCGATGGAGATCTGGGCGACCCAGAGCTCCACACTGGTCGAAGTGCTGGCGAAAGCCGACATCAGCTCCGACGAAATTGCCGCAATTGGTATCACCAACCAGCGTGAAACGGCGATTGTCTGGGAACGCGAAACCGGCAAACCGATTTATAACGCCATCGTCTGGCAGTGTCGCCGTACCGCGGACATCTGCGAAAAGCTCAAGCGCGACGGCATGGAAGAGTACATTCGCAGCGCCACCGGCCTGGTGGTTGACCCGTACTTCTCCGGCACCAAAGTGAAGTGGATTCTGGACCACGTGGAAGGCTCCCGTGAGCGTGCAAAACGCGGCGAACTGCTGTTCGGTACTGTGGACACTTGGCTTATCTGGAAGATGACACAGGGACGCGTTCACGTCACCGACTACACCAACGCCTCGCGTACCATGATGTTCAACATCAACACCCTCGAATGGGATGACAAGATGCTGGACGCGCTGGATATTCCGCGCGCCATGCTGCCGGAAGTGCGCAAGTCTTCCGAAGTCTACGGTCAGACCAACATTGGTGGTAAAGGCGGCACGCGTATTCCGATCTCCGGCATCGCCGGTGACCAGCAGGCGGCGCTGTTTGGCCAGCTGTGCGTGAAAGAAGGGATGGCGAAAAATACCTACGGTACTGGCTGCTTTATGCTGATGAACACCGGCGAGAAAGCGGTGAAATCAGAAAACGGCCTGCTGACCACCATCGCCTGCGGTCCGAAGGGTGAAGTGAACTATGCCCTGGAAGGCGCGGTATTCATGGCGGGTGCGTCTATTCAGTGGCTGCGCGACGAAATGAAGTTGATCAGCGACGCGTTCGATTCCGAGTATTTCGCGACCAAAGTGAAAGACACCAACGGCGTGTACGTGGTGCCTGCATTCACCGGTCTGGGCGCGCCATACTGGGACCCGTATGCCCGTGGCGCGATCTTCGGCCTGACGCGCGGTGTGAACTCAAACCACATCATCCGTGCCACACTCGAATCCATCGCCTACCAGACGCGCGACGTGCTGGAAGCGATGCAGGCTGACTCCGGCATTCGCCTGCACGCTCTGCGCGTGGACGGCGGCGCGGTGGCGAATAACTTCCTGATGCAGTTCCAGTCCGACATTCTGGGCACCCGCGTGGAGCGCCCTGAAGTGCGTGAAGTGACGGCACTCGGCGCGGCGTACCTGGCCGGTCTGGCGGTGGGCTTCTGGCAGAACCTGGACGAGCTGCAGGAGAAAGCGGTCATCGAACGTGAATTCCGCCCAGGCATCGAAACTACCGAGCGTAACGTTCGCTACAGCGGCTGGAAAAAAGCGGTGAAACGCGCGCTGGCGTGGGAAGATCACGACGAGTAATTCGACCATTCCCCTCACCCTAACCCTCTCCCAAAGGGAGAGGGAACTCGCCGGTTTTCTCCCACTCCCGTGGGAGAGGGCCGGGGTGAGGGCATCAAACCGCACCCCTCCCCACTCTGTGATAAACTTCGTGCAATTCCTTTTGACTGCACGAGTATCTGATGAGACGTGAACTTGCTATCGAATTTTCCCGCGTAACCGAAGCCGCCGCACTGGCAGGCTATAAGTGGTTAGGCCGCGGCGATAAAAATATCGCTGACGGCGCTGCCGTCCACGCGATGCGCATTATGCTCAACCAGGTCAACATTGACGGCACCATCGTCATCGGCGAAGGCGAGATCGACGAAGCGCCGATGCTCTTCATTGGCGAAAAAGTCGGTACCGGCAACGGCGACGCGGTGGATATCGCCGTTGACCCGATCGAAGGTACCCGCATGACCGCGATGGGCCAGGCTAACGCACTGGCGGTGCTGGCGGTCGGCGATAAAGGCTGCTTCCTCAACGCACCCGATATGTACATGGAAAAGCTGATTGTCGGACCGGGTGCAAAAGGGTCTATCGATCTCAATCTTCCGCTGGAAGAGAACCTGCGCAATGTTGCCGCCGCGCTGGGTAAACCGCTGAGCGAACTCACCGTAACGATTCTGGCGAAACCGCGCCACGACGCGACCATTTCGCAGATGCAGCAGCTTGGCGTGCGCGTGTTTGCGATTCCCGATGGTGACGTAGCCGCGTCTATTTTGACCTGTATGCCCGATAGCGAAGTTGACGTGCTGTACGGCATCGGCGGCGCACCGGAAGGCGTGGTGTCCGCCGCGGTCATTCGCGCGCTGGATGGCGATATGCAGGGCCGCCTGCTGGCGCGTCATCACGTTAAAGGCGACAACGAAGAGAACCGTCGTATCGGTGAAGATGAGCTGGCCCGCTGCAAAGCGATGGGCATTGAGGCCAACAAAGTGCTGCGTCTCGATGAAATGGCACGCAGCGATAACGTCATCTTCTCGGCCACTGGCATCACCAAAGGCGATCTGCTGGACGGCATTACCCGCAAGGGCAACATGGCGACCACCGAAACGCTGCTGATTCGCGGCAAGTCCCGCACCATCCGCCGCATTCAGTCGATTCACTATCTCGATCGCAAAGACCCGAACGTACAGACGCACATTCTGTAAGGCAATTTGTTCGAATGAGCTTTCCAGCCGCAACAGGCTGGAAATCTCCCTCGCAAGAATGGAATATAGCGTAAGAAAACAGCTCAGGAGAAGGTTATGGCGGAGTGGGTAACAGGAAAAGTCACAAAGGTAGAGTTCTGGACCGATGCACTATTTAGCCTCACCGTGCATGCCCCCATTCACCCTTTTACCGCCGGGCAATTCGCCAAGCTGGGGCTGGAAATTGACGGTGAACGCGTGCAGCGCGCCTATTCCTACGTCAATGCGCCCGATAATCCGGATCTGGAGTTTTATCTGGTCACCGTTCCTGACGGTAAATTAAGCCCGCGTCTGGCAGCGCTGAAACCGGGCGATGATATTCAAATTGTTAGCGAAGCGGCGGGTTTCTTCGTACTGGAGGAAATTCCTGATTGCGACACTCTTTGGATGTTAGCCACCGGTACCGCCATCGGCCCTTATCTGTCGATTTTGCAGTACGGGAAGGATCTGGAGCGTTTCAAAAATATCGTACTGGTTCACGCCGCGCGTTATGCCGCCGACCTGAGCTATCTCCCGCTGATGCAGGAACTGGAAAAGCGTTACGAAGGGAAGCTGAAAATCCAGACCGTGGTGAGTCGTGAAACGGCGGAGGGTTCGCTGACCGGGCGAGTACCGGCGCTGATTGAGAGCGGAGAACTTGAAGCAGCCGTTGGGCTGACCATGACCACCGAAAACAGTCATGTGATGCTGTGCGGTAACCCGCAGATGGTGCGCGATACCCAGCAGTTGCTGAAAGACTCCCGGCAGATGACCAAACACTTGCGCCGCCGACCGGGCCATATGACCGCTGAACACTACTGGTGATCAGATATACTTCACGTCCAGCGTGTCTTTCCCGTATTTATTCTCGCCCTGGGTGCCGACAAATGCGCCCAGGTCGATAACCGTCATCACAAAAATCACCGTCGGGATCAGTTTACCCACCACCCACGGCAGTATTGACGGCAACATTGACCAGTTTCCTGCAACCAGCATCCACGCCAGAATGATCAGCAGCGCCCACAGGCCGGAGCGTCCGCGATCGTGCAGACGTTTAACCATCACTGACGCCGTTGGCCAGAGTAGACACACCAGCGCAAACGCCGCCGTTTGGGTGCCTAGCCAGTTGCTGTAGGCCAGACCGAAAAGCACCAGTATCGCGACAATCCACGTGCCAATCCAAATCCAAAAATCACGGCGTCCAATACGCCCTTTGAATGAAAACAACCACTGCTGTATGGTCATGTAAGGTTCCTTTTTATTGTATGCCGCGTAGTTTACCCTGGAGTTGTGACCTTTTGACAAGCAGACCGGATATCGTTTTAATCATGAACAGTTACCTACAGGGACAATTTTCATGAAACGTTGGGCTCACCCTTTTTTGCTCTGTTTTACCTTGCTGAGCGCCAGCTTTTCCCTGTTCGCCGCCGACGCGCCCGCGACCGCGCCCTATCTTTTACAGGGTGCGCCATCTTTTGATCAGTCGATCAGCCAGTTTCGCGAAACGTTTAACCACGACAATCCGAAGCTCCCTCTCGGTGAATTTCGTGCTATCGACAGTGCGCGCGATACGCCAACGCTGACGCGTGCCGCCAGCAAAATTAACGAAAATCTCTACGCCTCCACGGCGCTGGAGCGCGGCACGCTGAAAATCAAAAGCATGCAAATCACCTGGCTGCCGATCCAGGGCCCGGAGCAAAAAGCCGCGAAAGCCAAAGCGCTGGAGTACATGAGCGCCATTCTGCGTGCGTTCACCCCGGTTCTGACCAAAGCCCAGAGCCAGCAAAAGCTGCAAAAATTGCTGACCAGCGGCAAAAACAAGCGTTACTACGCCGAAACGGAAGGCGCGATTCGCTATGTTGTCGCAGATAACGGCGAAAAGGGACTGACCTTCGCTGTTGAACCGATTAAGCTGGCACTATCTGACGCACTCGGAGGGGCGAATTAATGACAAAAAGCAAAGCCTTTCGAGGGAAAATCTCTATACTGATTCACAGACCATGCTGCTCTCACGGGCGGCCATAATCCTTAATTCGCTTATTGAGCGTGGAGAATTGAAATGCGACATCCTTTAGTGATGGGTAACTGGAAACTGAACGGCAGCCGCCACATGGTAAACGAGCTGATTGCCAACCTGCGTACAGAGCTGGCTGGCGTGACCGGCTGTGCGGTAGCGATCGCTCCACCAGACATCTATCTGGATCTGGCTAAACACGCCGCTGACGGCAGCCACATCGTGCTGGGCGCGCAGAACGTTGACGTTAACCTGTCTGGCGCATTCACCGGTGAAACCTCAGCAGAAATGCTGAAAGACATCGGCGCACAGTACATCATCATCGGTCACTCTGAGCGTCGTACTTACCACAAAGAATCCGACGAATTCATCGCCAAGAAATTCGCTGTGCTGAAAGAGCAGGGTCTGACTCCAGTTTTGTGCATCGGTGAAACCGAAGCAGAAAACGAAGCAGGCAAAACCGAAGAAGTGTGTGCACGTCAGATCGACGCTGTGCTGAAAACTCAGGGCGCAGCGGCGTTCGAAGGCGTGGTTATCGCTTACGAGCCAGTTTGGGCGATCGGTACCGGCAAATCTGCGACTCCAGCGCAGGCACAGGCTGTTCACAAATTTATCCGTGACCACATTGCTAAAGCCGACGCGAAAGTGGCTGAGCAAGTGATCATCCAGTACGGCGGTTCCGTTAACGCAGCGAACGCAGCAGAGCTGTTCACCCAGCCGGACATCGACGGCGCGCTGGTTGGCGGTGCATCCCTGAAAGCAGACGCTTTCGCGGTAATCGTTAAAGCAGCAGAAGCAGCTAAACAGGCGTAATTGGTTTCCCCTCACCCCGGCCCTCTCCCACTGTACGGTCCGGGGACATGGTAGACAGGTGTTCGGGGACATAGTGAACACTATTTAACATCCTTTACCCATGGTGATCGACTTTTTCTTCAGGTCGATCACCCCCACTTTCGTGC
>RCUO01000136.1_pt1 | contig 49763 bp, 45 predicted proteins | sample 2166161 | NCBI WGS metagenome assembly RCUO01 (sample SAMN09932617, study PRJNA488358) | compost metagenome | feature: garden; material: soil; isolation source: compost soil in cyclohexanecarbonitrile-enriched culture | place: Germany: Experimental Botanical Garden Goettingen | collected 2016-01-27
GTTGGAAATCTTCGCTGCATAGTTGCGCTGCTGGGCGATCGCGGTCTGCTCTTCCGATCTTCCGTCATCCTCATAGCGCAGCCAGTCATCCATAATATAGCCTGCCAGTGAAGCGGTGTACTGGAAATTCCACCAGCCTTCACCGCCGCGGAATACCGGTACGGAATAATGGAACCAGGTCGGCTGGATGCCGCGCATGGCGCGGGTCTTCCAGTCCGCCATCTCCATGCTTTGTTCAGCGGCAGCTGCACGTCCGTCGTTCGGATAGTAGGTGCGCAGCGCCTTGGCTGCCGCGTATGCCCCTTCCTCGCCGGTGTTATCATACTCAAACTCGGAGCCGTAAGGATAATTGGCATTGGTCATATTCCGGCCTTTGTCCAGGGCGAATTTCCGCTGCAGACTAGCTGACTCAGTCAGCATGCCCTCTTCCTTCAGCGCCTCGATCATATCCGGGATCTGCTGCTCGCCGTAGAATCCGATGGCTCCGCTGGACACCCGGTTGTAGTAGATGCCGTAGGCTTTTTCCAGATAATATTGCGGGGACTCACGGTACTCAATCAGGCTCGGGTAGGCCTTCTGAATCCGGTACATGTTGAAGAAGCCGGTCGCTTCCATCATTTCCGAGAATGCCCGGGTATACGGCTGCTCTTTATCCGTAAAAGCCCCCGAATCTCTGAGATAGTTCGCTACCGTGTAGCTTTTCTGTGTATTTTTCATATAACGTTCCCACATGAAGTCGATCAGGTAGGTTTCAATAGACCGGATTTCAGCGGGATCGGGATCAAGCACATTTTTCATCGTCATGAAATTGATATTATCGTGGCTCCAGTCGTCCCCCCAGTGGCTGGTGTTCTTATCGAGACCGCCGGTGAGATACCAGTCGAAATAGTTGCCGTAAGTCGGACTGTTCGGGTCCTTATCCTGCGTCTGCTCCACCATAAACGTGGAATGAGCCTCCGACGTCTGCTCCAGCTCAGCCAGCACATTGAATTCATACTGGGTAAATTTATCGACCCATTCATCGCCAACCTTCAGCTTATAATTCACCCGTACGCTGTTATTGCCGATCGAACCAAACTGCAGAGAATAGATGTGATGCTGTTCACCGTCAACTACCTTTGTCTCTATGAACTCGTACAATTCATCGTAGCCCGGATTCCCGTCAGCCAGGCCGCGGCCGGTCCGGGAGTTGTTGACCATCTCCGCTCTCGTCTTGCCGGGCTTGATGTCCGGGATATGCTCTTCGTCAAACGGATCATTCTCGTCAACATTCTGAATATCAATCGACTGTATATCGATCAGGCTGTCATCATAGTGCAGATCCAGCTTAGCTGGCATGTTAATGGCTGTCTGGAAACCTGGCACCGCCACAGCATCGATCATACCTGACTTGTACAGGATGGACCGCAGATTGGCCTCACGGTCTTCCATCGAGGTGGAGCTGTTGTTGGGGCTCTGGGCATTAGCCTGCGGCGTGTTGTCGCCTGCCCGGACGGCGGAGAATTTGAACTTGTAGGTCTTCTCCTGATCCGGTCCCAGCACCAGGCTGGAGGCATCGGTGTAATAGCCCCGTCCGGTCTTCTGGATGTCCTTCGAGTGAATGTACAGCACATTCAGCCCCGGGTACCAGCCGCCGCTGTCGCCGGTCCAGTTCGCGAAGGTATTGCCGGCACGCAGCTCTCCGCTTTCCTGCATCCAGTAGTCCACATATTCGATCCGCGCGCCGCTTTCCGGCACAGGGGTAAACAGCATGAAGTTACCTTCGCCGCTGGTGCGGATTGCATAGGAATATCCGCTGTCGGCGCCGGCAAAATTATGCACGGTTACACGGTCATCGTAAGTATCGGATAAGGTCCGGTATTTGTTGTTCCAGGGCATCGGCAGACCGATATCACCGAATTCAATAAATTTACTGCTCTTGTTCTTCAGCGTGATTTCCCACAGCAGCGAGCCGTCTTCGGTATCCATATCGAATACCGACTTGACGTCAAAGCCCTTCATCACCCGCTGGGCTGTGGAATCCAGGCTCTGTCCTGTGAAGCTGACTTCTACCTTTTTGCCGTCTGCTGAAGCTGTTTTTTTGATATAAGGGTTATCCGGGTTAATGGTGGAAACTCTCGTTGATCCGCCCGCGGCCAGCGTTTTATTGGTATCCACCTCTGTAAAGCCGTCTTTGTTGTCGGGGAATTGTGCACTGTCACCCGTGCGGTAAGCAAAAATCATCTCACCCATCCACTGGTGCTGGACATCATTCTGCGGTGAGGTCGTGTTCGGCAGCACAAAATTGATCGGCGCACCTTTTTTATTGGCGGGGTTATTGTTGATATACAGCTCCTCAATCTGGCCCAGGTCACCGACTTTAGCAGACAGGCTGGCATTAGAGATATCATTCTTTACTGCGGCTGCCAGCAGCTCTGCACCTGCCGCAGATTCTGCACCTGCATACAGCGGCACTGTCTGGACAAGCATCAGCAGCGCAACCGCCAGCGGCTTCAGTTTTCGTGTAATCATTCCCATCATAACCTCCCGTTCGGACTAATTTTTTAATCCGGTAAGCGTGATTCCCTCTACAAAATATTTTTGACCGATCAGGTAGAAGATGACGCCTGGAGCAAAGGAAAGACAAGTCGCGGCCATTGTCAGCGGCCAGTCACTTTTGAGCTGGCCTCTAAAGTTGGTCAGACCGAGCGCAATCGTATATTTATCGCTGGAGTTGATGTAGATCATCTGCTGGAGCAGATCATTCCATAGCCCGATGAAGATAAAAAGCGCAACAACGATCATGGCTGGCCGGATCGCCGGCATAATGATGCTGAACAGAATCCGGAAATAGCCGGCGCCGTCAATGGTTCCCGCCTGATCAAGCTCACGCGGAATCGACACAATAAACTGGCGGATCAGGAAGATGTTAAAGGCGCCTCCCCCGCAGAAATAGGGCAGAATGAGCGGCCAATAGCTGTCATTAAACCCCAGTCCCCGCGTCCAGCCGATATAGAGCGGAATAAGGGTGACCATTGCCGGCAAAAGCATGGAGCCTACGCACAGCGCCCAGAGCAGGCTTTTCCCTCTAAACCGCAGCCTTGCAAAGGCATATCCGCATAGGGTAGCCGTAAATGTGCCTGCCAGGCAGGAGGGAGTGATAATAACCATCGTGTTCCACAGGTACTTCCAGAACTTAAAGACCTCCAGCGTCTTTTCATAGTTGGAAAACAGCCATTTGTCCGGTATTAGAGAAGGAGGGTACCGATTGATTTCCGCATTCGTCATAAGTGAGGTGCGGAAAATCCACCAAATCGGGAAAAAGGCAATCAGCGCAAATACAACGACGACGGCAAAGGTTAGGATGTTCATAGTTCTGGTTCTGCGTTTTTTGCTTTTTAGTCTGCCGTATGCAGCTACGCTCATTTGTCGTCGCCTCCCTCGTTAAAAATCCACCGTCCGGACGTCTTGAACAGCACGGTGGTAAAGACAGCAAGAATAGCAAAGATAATCAGCGTGGTCGCGCAGGCGTAACCGAGCTTATAGTTTACAAAGGCCTGGTCATACATCAGATAAGTCAGGAACCGCGACGAGTTACCCGGCCCCCCATTGGTTAAGGCCAGCGCCGGTGTAACGATCTGGAGATTGGCAATCAGGCTCATCAGCAGATTATAAAAAATGATCGGTGTCATACACGGCAGGGTGATATGCAGGAAGCGCTTCCAACCATTTGCTCCATCCATCTCTGCGGCTTCATGGTATACCACCGGCACATTCTGCAGCCCGGCCAGGAAGATAACGATCAGATTCCCGGCAAGCCAGACTGATATCAGGGAGAGCGAAGGCACGACATAGCTGGAATCGGCGATGAAGAGGATTTTATTCAGGCCCAGCTCGGAGAGCAGGTAGTTAAAGAAGCCGAAGTTCCCCTCATACAGCCAGGACCAGCCAACGTAGATGGCAGTGGCAGGCAACACATACGGCACATAAAACACAGCTCTGAAAAAACTCCGCGCCGGAATTTTACGGTTAAGCAGCATGGCGATGAACAGCGAATAGACCATGCTTCCAGCCACCGATAAGCCTGCAAAATAAAGCGTCGCCAGGATCGAATCCTTGATATAAGGATCGGTTGTAAACAGCTTGATATAGTTATCCAGCCCGATAAATTCCGGGCTCTTCAGCCCGGTCCAATTCGTCAGGCTGATTCCCAGCACTCCGGCAAGCGGCAGATAGGTCAGAAAGATCAAGCCCAAAAAAGCAGGAATCAGACAGATATATGCGGTGCGTGCCTCGCTTGCATGAATACGGGAAGGCTTACGGGGACGGCGTTTCTGCAGCTTAGTAACGGTTTCCATATCTCGCTCTCCCTCACAGTTGGGGGCTGACCGCCGCAGCTGCTTTTACAGCGATACCGGCGGTCATCTCCCTTCTCTATTAATTGCTGCCTGCGTGCACGGCTTTCAGCGCTTCGAGATTTTTGGTGATCGCTTCTTTGGCGGTCGTTTTTCCGGTCCAGACATCACCCAGAACGGAGCCGAGCAGCGTGTTGAAGTCCGTTGTATAGTTCGTATAGAACCATGCGGCCGGTCTTGCGGCCGGGGACTGGGCATAATCAACTACCGCGGACTTGTATTCGTCGTATGGCGGGAAGTTCGGATTTTCAACCCATTTGCGGGTGAGCGTCTCATCCTTATACCATTTATCCAGCGTCGGCATCCAGATGCCCGAGGAGATCAGCTCCCAGTTGTTTTCTTCCGAGTTATACCATTTCAGCCATTCCATCGCTTCCTTCGGATGCTTGGTCTGGGAGAAGACGACATTGGCGCCGCCTGTGCTGATCGTAACCTTATCCTTCATATATGGCAGAACGGCTACACCATAATTCAGCCCTTCCTCCTTGGCCGAGTTCAGGCTTGTTCCCACATTCCACTGGCCGTTTGTCGCCATAGCGACTGTACCGGCAATCACGGTACGCTGGATGCCGTCATCGGTCTGTCCGACAGACAGCGGGGCTACATGATCCTTCAGATACAGGTCAGCCACCCGCTGAATAGCTTCCATGCTGGAATCTTCTCCGATCCGGACCTCTGCTCCATCTTCAGAGTAAAAGCCGCCGCCGTTGCTGAGCGCCCAGGCTTCCAGCTGCCATGGAAGGTTCTCAACAGAAGCGCCGAACTGGACGATACCCTGTTCATCAAAGCCGTCCTCGCCGGGATGCTTGCCGTTCTTGTCGATGGTCAGCTTCTTAGCTGTATCTACGAACTGCTCCCAGGTCCAGGCCTGATCCAGTACAGCCGGGGGATACGGCACATTTGCTTTATCGAACATGTCTTTGTTGTAGTAGAGCAGGAGAATTTCGTTGGCGGCAGCATAAGCCACGGTATTGCCCTTGTGCTTGTAGGCCAGACTGTCGAGCGGCTTGCTGTCACTGCCCTCATACATAGCGCTTACATCATTCAGCATGCCTTCGGAGGACCACTGGATAACACCGTCTTCCTTCAGCATCCCTGTATCCGGCAGTTGGCCTGCCGTTGCGAGCGTATTCAGCTTGGTCATGTAGTTCTCCCAAGGGATCGCCTGCACCTCGACCTCGATGGTGTCCTGCGAGGCATTGAACCGGTCAGCCACCTTCTGGGTTGTATTGCCTTCTGCAGCGCTTCCCCACATGGAGTAGATTATTTTGACCTTTTCAGCAGAAGCTTCAGATGTTTTAACCGGCTCTGTACTTTTAGTTGGCGTATTTCCTGTGTTCGCTTTATTTCCTGAGCTTTCTGTGTTTGACGTGCTGTTTCCGCAGCCTGCGGCGCTCACCATTAAGGCAGTCAGGATCAGGCCTGCTGCAAGTTTTTTAGCTGTTTTCATTGCTGTTGATCTCCCCTCATCGTTTACTTCATGGGCTTGATTAACTTAAAAGGTAACGAAATCATTCCTATAACCTTTTGTTAAACGTTTAAATAAAATCGAAAGCAAAGACCCTTCTGCAGCTTCACAAGCCCTGTCACTTTTCCCCTAAAGTATATTTACAAGTCTGATCTTTATAACGCAATTATCAAAAGAAACCGGAAATTTGCAACTTCAAACCGCAGCTAACCTGATCTCAGGTTAAATTCCTCCCCCCTTACAACGGCTCAAGCTTCAAGATAATCGTTTAACAAAGAATCCAAGCTTCGTGATCTCCCCTGGTTTAATGGATTGTTACTGCTCTTCCCCTCCCGTTAAGGAAGCGCTTACCTAATTGTAGCACCCGCTATTTCAATTGAAAAACCGATATTACAACCTATATTTATATAATTTCAATCTTTTTACGCTGACGGGATGTGCTCTGGAGGCCCGAAGAATCCGGAAGAGCCTGCCCGTAAATAAATAGTTCAAAAAAAGAATAAATGATTATATATTTTCACTGTTCATCATAGCTCTTTACTTATACCGGAAGTTGGGATACATTGGGTGCAACCGGCAAGGCATAGCGGAATGCTTTTTCATAATTGCAACCTTTAAGATGGAGGAACTTATGATATGAATACACCCATCCTGCATTTTATTTCGCCGCCGATTCCCTATTTTGTGGACTGCGGGCATGCATCGTACGACATTGGTGATTATCATATTGACCGCAACTGCATAGGGGTGTTTGATTTAATCGTGGTCGTCAAAGGCCTTCTGCCAGTCGGGGAAAATGGTATTTTGCGCGAGCTGGGTGAAGGTGAAGGCGTGATTCTCCTGCCGGACGGCCATCATTACGGATTCGCCCCCTGTACAGTGCCGACCCAAATCATCTGGATTCATTTTCAGACCTTTGGCAGCTGGCAGGAATGTGCCGATATGAGCGAGTGTCTGCTTAACCAGCAGATCTTGTTTGAAGAGCATAAGAATAAAGCCTATGTCCATCACACCGATCTCTGCTCGATCTTTCTGCCGAGGCTCCTGAAGATTTCCGCCAAAGCAATGGAGCTGCTGGAGTTATTTTTCGAACAGGAATCGGAGCCGAAATCACTGCGCAACTGGCGTCGCCAGGCCAGCTTTCAAGCCTTTTTGCAGCATTTGGACCGGGATCTGGCCTCACCAAGCGATGCAACCGCGATCCATCTGGCCGAGCAGATCGAGCTGTACATCCGGAATAATTACATGCACGAGCTTACCAACCCCATTCTGCAAAAAGAGCTGAACTACCACCCTAACTATCTGGCCAAAAGCATGCTGAAGGTCTTCGGCATGACGCCGATAGCCTACCTGCAATATTACCGGATCGAGCAGTCCAAGCGGCTGCTGCTCCAGACCTCCTGGCCTGTCGCACGAATCGCCGAGGAAGTCGGCTTTCACCATGTATCTCATTACTCTTCCAGCTTCGCCAAGAAAGAGGGGCTCTCCCCTTCGGCTTTTCGCAGCAGGTTTGTGAAGGAGCGCTAGTGTCTTGTTTGGGTCATTTTTACAGTAGGCGAATTCCGGATTTCTCCATTTCCGCTGACATTTGCGCGAGGACATTAATTCGCTGTATTCGCAGAAAAATTTCGGGGAGTACATTAGATGAGGACCGATACCAGGCTTTTGTTGGACGATGTGTATTTCATGTCGAATGCAGCATCGTCCAGCCGTTTGCTAGATCTTCTTCAGCTCATTTAAAAATGTAGTTTCCAGTGATGCCAAGGTATGAATATGTTCCTGGAACTGCCGGCTGCTTCTGCCGCTAATGTTATATTTAAGATATAAATTGATAATCATTTCGAGGCATCGCTCAATTTCCCCCAAGCCATTCACCACATGCTCAACAGCTATAGTTACCGTCGGGTAATATTGTTGAACATACATCAGAAATCGTCTGAAGAAATGGCGTGATCCATAAATCACACGTAATAAATGCTCATTCTCCGTACAATACGGGATGTTCATGAATCCTGCAATAGTCTCATAGAGCACAAAATTATCATTGCTTAATTGGACCCATTCCCTAAACTTGGACCAGTAATGCACCAGCAGCTTCTCGCAGGATTGCTGCTTGTCTTTTTCGAAATAGATAACCTTAAATGTGCCATCACCGGCAACAAAGTCCCGGATTGTTTCAGCCGGATATTCGTAATCCGTATAAGATCTTCCAAAGGTGAAATGAACCCTGTCGAACACATCATCTGTAACCTTTAATCTATTTCGTGATTTTAAGCCTGCTGCTCCTCTAATCATTAAGGAATGATGACTATGCACGGTCATATAACGGTCCAATCTATGCGGAATATAGTAGAGATCTCCATATACGAATACATCAATACCCTTATCAAGCACTGCAAGCATTAAATCCATTACCTCATCAGCACTGCCACAAGATACCGAATGGTACCTGAACCCTGGAAGTTCATGCAAATCTGCATCCTTCAAAGCATTAGTACGATAATTAAACCGGTTAGCCCCCGGATTGTTAAAATGATGTTTTATTTTATCCGTACATTCATAACAGTCATAAAACAATAACTCGGCTGGAAATTCATGGGATATAAGATAAGCAAGCAGCTGATTTTTATGACAATTGAGGTAATTCTCGGCCGGGTCCAGTTTCTGAAGAGGTACAGTCATATTTATCAATCAGTAAATCTCCTTTCCGGTCTGTGTGCTAATTCCGTATGATCAGCCTTGAACAAGAGAATCGCGATGAGCGTAGTGCCGGCAATCAGTAAACTCACTATAAAGTAAATCCAACGGACGGATATAACATCCCCAAGATAACCAACACCAAGATAAATAAAAAGGCTGCAATAAGAGGTGAATAATAATATGACACTATTGACCCTGCCAAGAAATCCGGGGTCTACGTCCCTTTGAATCAGCGTGTCGTTGTGAATTCGGCTGCACACAATTCCAAGCCCGGTAAGACAATAGCCGATCATAGCCTGAGGAAGAAAATCAGAGATCGAAAACAATAATAGAGATGCAGCGATAAAAAACATCCCGTAACGGCTAAAATGACTCTGATTTATAAATCGAAGCGCCGGCAACAGAATGAATACACCTATTATTGCACCAGCAGCCCACGCTGCTTCTATGTAACCGAAGCCTCTGGAGCCGACCCCCAGCTCTCTTTCCGTAAACACAGGCAATAATGTATTGCACACATACAGCGTAATGTATATCATTCCATTGTAGATGCAGATTTCAATGATTTTTTTATTGGATTTCATATACTTCAAGCCTGTAATCCAGTCCGTACTGACCTTATGCCGCCTCTGCCTGTTTCCATTTGATTGGGACCGCTGAACAGATATCCACAATATCAGAGCTCCAGATAAAATAAAGGAAAAAATATTTAGTTCAATGACCACTATAGCTGAGGATACGGCTACCAAAAAACCTCCAAGCGCAGTTCCCACAAGCATTCCCAGCTGATTGGCGATGCTTTGATAGGAGTTGGCCTTAAGCAGCTTCTCAGTGTTCACGAGACTGCGGATAAGCCCTAATGACGCCGGCCGAAAAAACCGGTCAAACGTTGCCACTACAAATTCCACAGCATAAATAATCCATACCGGAAGCTGGCCGTTCAAATAAAAAACCGGAAGCAGACAAAGGATAAGCGCCCTTCCCAGATCACTGACCAGACATATATTTTTATGACTCCAGCGATCAACCAGCACACCGATCCAGGGCGAGAACAACAATCCAGGTAAGCTATCCACTACGAATAACCAACCGATTGAAGAGGCAGCACCGGTGGAATGATACAGCAGCAAGGTTAATCCTATATACTGCATACCTGTTCCGACCGCGGTAATAAAAGTGGCAGCTATGTACTTGGGTAATTGATCACTACCGGCTCTCCATGAATAACCGCTGTATAATTTGTTCAAACGGATTCGCTCACTTCAATAGAGATGGTATTAAGCGCAGCATGAATTGAGTTAAGCGCCGCTTCCATGGATTCGCCTCTGGCAAGAACGGAGCCATTACGCTCGGAGGATTTGCAGAATGATTTAACCCTCTGCCCCACCTGCAGGGAAATATCACATTTTAGGACACCTGGGATTTGACGGGCGCTGTCGATACCCTCCACCCTGCTGATCCATCCGTCCTCTAATTTTAGGTAGCGGATTGCCGCAGCCGCCTCCATAGAAGCAGGTTCAGTATTAGGATTTATCCCTGCAAATCCCTTAAGTGTCTCGAGAAACATATCAAATCCATACACCTGGTTGACCATTTCAAAGATATAATCGCCTCCTGTTCGCGTATGGGATTCAATAATATACAAATGACCATCCGACACCATTATCTCTGTATGGGACGGGCCAAATTTGTGTCCGATCAAGTCCATAAAGTCGAAGGCTAATTGCCTGGCGGCACTTTGAATGGACTCAGGCAGAGAAGAGGGCATATTATGGCCAGTCTCAACAAAATGGGGAGCACCCGTCGTAAACTTGTCTGTAACGGCTATCATTGTATGTTTACCATCCCAGGTAAAGCCCTCGACACTGATTTCTTTTCCTTCAATGAATTTTTCCACCAGAATCTCTTCCCGTTTATAGACTTCTTTAATGGATTTAATGGCTTGGGGGATTTGTGCAGACTCGCTGATTTTATAGATTTGAAAACTGCCGGAACCATAAACCGGCTTAAGAATAACCGGAAGGCCCTGCTTCCGGATAAACCCGGTAACATCTTGCTCACATGTTACGATAGAATAAGGCAAAGAAGGAAACTGATGCTTATCCATTACATCTCTCATTCTGTGTTTATCTCTTGTAAGCAGTACAGGCTCCATCGGATTTCCGAACAATCCCAGCTTCTCTTTGATAGCAGCTGCGGTCAATAAGCCAAACTCCTGAAAGGAGACTACGCAATCGAAAGGCTCCTTAGCGTGTAATAAAGCAAATAATTCCGGAAGTATTGGATCATCCAGCTGAAAGGTATACAATTGATCAATATATTCCATGTCTTCCATTGTAATTTTTTGTTTTTCTTGAACCAAAGTTACTGAGATTCCGCAGATATTGGCTTTTTTATAAATATCAGTCCATCCGCCAATCATGATAAGACGCTTAGGCTTACTAACAGGTTCCATAATATACATCTTCTCCATTCTAAAATGTACACAACAAATGCAAAAAAGGAGCTAATCCATATGAAATGGTCAGGCATTTTTATTGATAGAGACGGAACACTGGGCGGCGAAGGAGAATCTGTTATATACCCGGGCGATTTCAAACTCTATCCCTCCGCTGCCACGGCGCTCAACCTGCTGAAGAAGACATCTATACCGTTGTTTGCTTTTACAAATCAGCCAGGTATCGAAGAGGGAAAAGCTACTGTGCAGCAATTTGAGCAAGAATTGTCTCTTTGGGGTTTTGATTATGCCTATATCTGTCCCCATCGCGAGGACAGCCGCTGCCAGTGCAGAAAACCGCAAACAGGCATGCTGCTGGAAGCCGGCCTGAAGCACCGGCTTGATCTGAAAGACTGTGCCGTTATCGGTGACAGGTGGAGTGACATAGCGGCAGCATCTGCTGTTGGAGCATTCTCCATACTGGTAATGACCGGCGCAGGAGCCGAAGCGCAGCAAAAACTTACAACGTTAGGGCTTGCACCCGGCCTGATCGTTCAGGATCTGCTGGAAGCGGCAGTCTGGATTAGTGCCCGTTTATGAGTAGACCATAGTTCCATCTTTAAATACGATAAGCTGTCCAGGAGAGAATGTCTTGAAATCACCAGCTTTAATGATAGGATACGATGACACAATGTATCCGTCCTGCGGGTCAACCCTTGTATAGCCCAGCCCCATGTGCTCAGACAGCCCGTAGTAACAGAACAAGTGAACGCCGTCCGAGAAGATACAATTTAACTGACCCTGTTGATTCAACACCTGCAGTTTATGGTGCAATGAATCAAACCTGTCCGTTGCACCTCCAAAGCCGCTTTGGTCTATCCAGTTCATTAGACTACAAAAAAGTGACTCACTGTCAGTATCCCCGATCGCTGTAAATCGGCCTTCTTCAGACGAAGAGAGCGGATTTATTTTGCCGTTGTGCACAAAAATATAATCTGTTCCGCCGCATTCCCTGACAAAAGGATGGGTATTCCTGTAAGCCGTTAGACCTTCTGTGGCAAACCTAACATGACCGGCAAGCAGCTTAACAGGAAAGGGTCTCCCGCTAAGCCATTGTGCCATATCCGATCTGGAGGCCTTCCCTGCATCCTTAAACAAGCGGGCACAAGGGGCCCGGTCATCCGGGTAGTAGCCCAGTCCCCATCCATGGGGATTAAACATACTGCGGTTAAAGAAATTTCTTATTTCACCGGATGTATCTTTTTCTTGGGCCAGACTGATTCCAAGTAGTTCACACATTGAATGATTCTCTTAACAGATGCTGCTGTACCAGTCGAATCACTGTCCCTATGCTGCTGAAATGATCCATCGTCAGTTCTGCATCATCGAACTCGATCTCGAACTCTGTTTCCAGCAGCACGATAAGCTGAACAATATTAATAGAGTCAAATCCATAATCCTCCCGCAACAAGGCGTCACGCGTTATCGACTCATCCTGTGCCAATAGCTTGTTGTTTACCATAGTATCAACAACTTTTTTCTCAATCTGCTCTTCAGTCATCTCTTCTTTCCTCCCATGCATTACATCATCATACTGTGTGGAACTGAGCAGCCTGTCGAACCGGATTATAGTTATATTCCAGACAGGCTGCTATCCAGCGTTCAATCCCAAAGCCCGTGCAGGCTGTAACGACCTCTCCGCTTCTGTCAAATTCAAACGGACCGCTAAAATGAGTGCCGTGAGAATTAAACGAAGCTACCGCCACTTCTTCACCCTTAATGGGTATGACCAGTTCCGCTTTAAGTGCATTCGCCCGCTGCAGCTTCGATTTGATTTTATTTTGCTGTGAGTTATAAAAGGGATCATTTGCATTCGTGATGTAAGCTTCAGGACAAATTTGCTGCGCCAGGTCAAGCGCAAAGGCCTTAACTTCATTCAACTGGCGCTCTACAAATTCAGCCCCACCAACAAATACCAGCTCTCTTACCGTAAAATCCCACAAACGCGTAAATGGCTTTAACCGGTCTCCTTCATAGCGATAAACTCTCGCTTTGGTTGTAACGATTTTTGGATAACTGCATGCCTTTAACATGGGATAAATATGCAGACAGGCTGCCGGTGTCAGATATTGATGATCAGTGGCCAGATACTCAGCCCGGATCGTCTTTTCAGCAGCTATGGCTTCATAATGGCTCTGATCAGCAATCGCCGCCACCGTCAGCTGATGAGGAAATGAGCTGAAGTATCCGCATTTTTGTAATACGTCCTCATCGATCAAGGCAGGAATGTGGTATTCTTCATATTCTTTGTCCTGTAAAAAACGTTTAAAAAGCTGATCCAGCTGTGTCATCCATTCGTATCCTTCAGCTCCCAAGGCGGTGTAACCTTTCATGTGGAATGAAAAATTGTCAGAGCACATTGTAAAACTCCCCTTTGCGTAGTCAGATTATATTCATTGCCAAAGCTTGTCCCACTTTGTCCGTAATGTTAAACATCCGTTCTGTAAAACCGGTTCCCCATTGCCGTGTCTCACCGTTTCTGTCGTAAAATATATCCAACAGATCTTTCCTGCCGTTCAGATCATCCAAGAAATCGACAGGTACCCTATCCGGGTAAAGTTTGTTAAGCAAAGATAACGTATAAAAGACAGGCACACCGGCGTTGGGTATGGCTTCAAGTATATTTTTAAGCTCGCCCCAATGAATCGCCTGCTGCTTAAGAAACTCGTTAATGTCACAGAATTTTATCAGGTTTAAATCAAACTTATCCCGCAGCCATCTGGACTCAAAGCAGAAAAAGACAGCTTCACTGTACAAGTGCGCACATAATTGAATCAGCTGATGCTCCGGCTTCAACCGGTAAATGTTCATTTCATGGGAATTCACCTGTTCAGCCTGTGCAATAAATTCAGCCGCCGGGAGCCTGTATTGATTGGAGGCATTGCTATGGCCCTTCCACGCCAGCTCAAAGTTCACATCAATTTCAACCGCTTTACAAGCGCTTTGGCCTGTAGGCTTTAGAAACTCAGTGAGCTCATGCGTATTCATTCGGTGCAACATCTTCTCTTCTCTCGATGCCGGCGTAATGGTATTGGTACTAACATCATAATGCCCCTGTATATAACCTAGCCCGGCCAGCACTTTTGTGACTTTGGACAACTCCTCCTGTCCTATTAAAAAGTCAACGTCATGAAATTCTCTTAGCCCGATATTCTGGTACACCGTCGGTGCCAGGAGCGCTCCTTTTAGCAAGACCGCTCTTATTCCGCTTTCATGAAACGCCTGATATACATATTTAAGTTCGGTTAGGACAATAGCATTGTGTTCTGCGATACGCGCGGATTCATGCTCAAATATATATCGCACATACTTCTCCATAAACCGGGTCAAACCTAAATTTTGAAAATGGTTCCAAACAAGCGGAATCACTCTGTGATGGGCACATTGATACAACACGAATCCCCAGTCCAGCTCTTCTCTCACAAGTTGCACCATCATTTCTTGCTCTCTGCCAGTGAGATGTACTTGGGAAGCTGTAATAATAAGCTGTTCTTCTGCGCTATACATATATTTCCCCCTACCCTGTGCTTAGTCATGATTACCGGATTATTTTCACACTTTTATTTTCACAATTAATCTCAAGAATACTTCCGCATGACCATTTTCTATACAGCGCTTCCCCCGCTCCGATGATCGCAGGGATCCCTAATTCACCGGCCCTGATTGCCATATGAGAATTCACCCCGCCATACATCGTAATAAAACCTCCGATCTGATGGGAAAAGATCCAATCATATCCGGGATCTGCATTAGGAATCATAAGAATGCTGTCCTTAAGCTCAGTCTTCTCTGCACCGATTGATGCAAGATTTCCACACACCGTTTTTTGAGTAATAAAATTCGGTTCAAACACAGGCAGTGAAAATTCCCATACATCGTTAATATCAACAATAATGGGCGGAAGACAGATTTGCCTGGAAATACAGTAGCTTTCTCTACCCTCTTTAACAGATTGCCGCATCGCAGTGGATGCCGCTGCGCTGGACGCATAAAGCTGCTTCAGAATATTGTAATTAAGGAAGGAGCAGTCATCCTCCGATAACCCCGTTGTAGCTCCTAACTGCTTGATTAAAGAGATCGCATCACTGAGACTTCGAGTGAAAATAAATTTCGAATATTCTCTTCCTTCAATGGCACCCCTGATAAATTTGAATAAACCGGGGGCATCCAGCTGTATGCGGTGCTTCTCAAGCAACTCCGATATTCTGTTCATTTTATGCTCAGGCAATTTATAAATGAAAGGTTCGTGTACAATCCCATCTTCGGCCTCTGCGCATTCCCATGTAAAATATCTTTCAGGCTGTTCATCATAACGCGGAGATAAAATATCATAAGTACCAGGTCTCAGATGCCCATACTGAAGCAGAAATTCTTCTCTGGACATTTGTCCGAAGTCGCGTTTCATTCTGGAGCTAACCGTGTCCAGACTCTCCATAAAAGCACTGTACTCTGCTGTATTGAGAATCTCCAAATCCAGCAACGACCGCAACATCTGCATTGCAATAAAAGCAGAGCGCGCCAAGCCAGCGAACGGAAGTGCTCCGTAAGTCTTGCAATCCTCGATCAGCCAATAAATAGTTGAAACGATGTCCATCCGGCTGTTTAATACCTGTGCTCTGCGTTTCTCAAACTCCTTCAGCATATGAAATTCATGCAGCCAAAGGCCGTCATTATTATTGATAATCCGGTTCGTCAATTCACGCAGGCTGGAACTCAGCACACTCAGTTCTTGCTCAGAAAGCCCTGCATCCTGTAATTCAGCTAATCTCCGGTCCAAATCAAATGTATAGCATGAATACACAATCTCGAACTCTACTTTATCGTGCAGTGATGGATTGGACGAGAGCTTATCCAAGTAAAATTCACATAATCGCTCAGCCAGAGGCTCCGGTACATCGGCCGGAATAAACGATGTGAAACTGGCTCTGACATCAACATAAGGAAAGCATCCAAAATTCACAAGCAGCGGCTGGCCCTGTACGTCACGGTAGCCGTAATGAAAACGCTGGGTGGCCCAAATATGATCCGTTATCAATTCCTTGTATAAGGACAGGGCCAGAGGCCGGGGTCTGGTTCCGATAATTTCAGCGGGATTCCAATCCGGCATTACAGCAAAAATGCTCTTCTGCCCCAGAAGCGGAGGATGTGCCCGCAACAGACATTCGAGCCTTGAATCAATTTCAAACAGAGCCTGCTGCTGCTGCTTTATTTCAGAATTATGATTAAACTTTAAGACCAGAGGCCTCACCTGAAGCAGATATAGCTCATGATCTGAGGTCATTGCATATTCTATATCAAGCGTATCTGTCTGGAGCAGCAGCATTAACTCTCTCATCATTCCAATGACCCGTGACATCACGGGATCCCGCGGCTCTGCTGTGTTAAAGCAATAAAAAGTCTCCAGTTCGTTAGAACTTCCTGAAGTAACAGAACTGGTGGAGCCTGAATGAGTATCATAATTAACTACGAAGTAGGAGCCCCCTGTATTGGGATCTTTGCTGAAAGCTACCCCGCTATGAATGACATCTTGCAGCATAGGCTGAATAAAGACCTGATCATCAGCATGGACTTGGCCGTAAGACTGAAAAACCCGGCTTATTGCCTGCTCCATTGGCTCCAGTCCTACCACATTAAGTACAGACAAATAATTGCCGGCAAGCGATTGATTGAAGCCGTCTTCATTTTTTGCGCTACTGCGAACAATTAGAGGAGTAGATAGCCATGAGCGTTCATTTATCAGTTTTAACAGATTCTGCTTGCCCATAGGCCAGTCTTTCGCAGATACCTTAATCTGCGGCAGAATGGTTACAGAGCTCAATGTACTGGACAATCTCTCTAATGTTTCAGACTTCGTTCCAAAGGCAACCACGATTCTTCCCCCTTCAATCGCTAAGGTTACTTATACCAGAGCCCTGGCTGAAGAATCTGTGATCCGGGACAGCAGTTCGGAATCCAAGATACCTTTACCTCTGACAGAAACCATACGACATGTTGATAGTGCATCTGACAGCTGCTGAATTTTTGGCAGCATAACATCAGAACTTGCCGGTTTAATAAAGTGATTCCAGCCGTTTAAAGGGTTATTTGCTGTTATTTCTACATGCTCGGTCACAAGCCTTGGATCCGACTCTTGAATGACACCCGTTTCCTCCGAAGCAAGAACATCCGGCAATAAAACTGCCTGCAGAGGCATGGGCCCCGCAATAAACTGAAAATCAAATACCTTCTCGAGAAGATGCGGAGAGAATAATATCTTTGCCTCCGGCTTGGCAGGATCCAATTCATAACCTTCTGCCTTTAACATTTCTGCTAACCGAGGGTACTTTAATATCGTTCCAAAGCCCAGACTCGGATAATCCGGCCAGCCGTACGCTTGAATTTCTCCATCATTGATACGCAAAAACAATTTGTCGCCGGAAACAAATTTGTATTGGTGATCCACAAGAAGCTCCAGCAGGAAGGTGGACTTTCCGGCGCCCTTTCTTCCTACTACCGCTATTATCTTCTCACCGTCGCTGGCAGCAGATGCATGTAAAACCAGCGTACCCCTGTACTCTTCCAGACGAATAAAAAGGTCACGGATCAAGTCAATGACTTGAATGTACGATCGTTCAGAGATATATAAATGAATCCTGCGGTGATGTTCCTCAAACAAAATAGCTGTCCCTGTATGCTCCGACAGTATCATTTCCTTCCCTGCCTCCGGCAGGCCTCTTAATCCATAGAGATGGAATTCCGGATACTTGTTTCTACGGATCAGTACTTCTTCCCATTCCAGGTTCTTGATATTAAGCTCTGCATAAGAATGCACAAATACAGATGCTTCTGCCGAGGCCGGCCGGCCGGGAGTCAGGCTTAAATGGGTCGTAAAAAACCGGAAAATGTTCTCCATCAGCGGGATACATTCCGTATCCACATCAATGCCCAAAACAGAATCCATAAATTTCATAGAGTATGATCGAGGTTCTGCCACATTTCATCCACCTTTTATAATTGTTATTTTAACCAAATTTAGTCAGCTGTAGTTTACAATAAATTTACATAGTAATCTATAACCTCTGTAAAATTAGAAATTATATGTAAATATATTAGTAATTACGCTAAAACGTCTAAAGATTTATTATTTGAAATTGATACAGTTGAGAAGTCATTTTTATCCTGCTATAGTATGGAAAATATTACTTTTTAGTGGTGGAATATGAAAATATTAATATATTCTAAGTTTGAGCGTATTTTACCCCCCGAAGAATCATTCAGTTGCTGTTCCTGGGGCCAGAACACTGTCACGCTTGTATACACATTCTCAGATTTGCATGTAAATGCAAAAGGAAGAAAGGCATTTTTAATGGAAGCCGGCACTTTAATGTTCTGCAAGGATTGTGAATTTACAAATCATAGTTCGCAATACTTAAAGCTGATCGGCATCACCTTCTCTGTGTATAATTTTCTCTTGCATCCTTCCATTTTTCTGTTGTCGTTGCCCTCCCCTCTCCTTCGTGAGCTGGCGTTGGACATTCTCCATTCCCCGCTCATACCCGAGAATATTGAAGCTGAGGATAAGCTTGCCTTGCTTATCCGGCAGTGTTCAGAATCTTGCCTGCCGCCCCCACCGCTGACGGAGCACTGGAGCGAGGACAAGAGTCTGGATGTCAGGATGGTCTATGTGTACCGGTACATCCGTAAGCATTATAACGAACCGTTGACTCTAGACTTATTAGCGAACCTTGTCACTTATAATCCGGTCTATCTAAGCAATAAATTCACCAAAATTTTTAAAGTGTCGCCGTTACGCTTTTTACAATCCGTTCGTATAAAAAAAGCTCAAGAGCTGTTAATCGATACCAAACTTTCTGTCTGTGATATCGGCAAAGCCGTCGGCTATTTGACATCTTCACAATTTTGCATTGTTTTCAAAAAAAATGTGTCCCTTACTCCATATCAATTTCGGATTAACTCACAGCTAAAAAAAATAAACAATTGATTTGCTGAAGAATAAGGAGGCCTCTCCATGAACAACCTGTCATTCCGCCCGGACGGAACATTCACCATCGTCCAGTTTACCGATTTGCACTGGAGCGAAACGGAGCACGATAAACGCACTGCACTGTTAATGAAGGATATTTTACATAACACAAGGCCGGATTTGGTACTGTTTACAGGGGACGTTATCCATTATGAGGATTGCCCCGATCCGGTTGCAGCCTACAGCCATGCAGTAGCCGCTGTTATTGAAGCCGGCGTACCGTGGGCGGCTGTTTTCGGCAATCATGATGCCGGACACTCACTCTCCGTTAAGCATGAACTGCTCCGCCTGCAGCAGGCCAGCCCGCATTGCCTGACGGAGGAAGGACCGGAGCTGGGCAACCGTTTAGGGCATACGGTTATCCTGCTGCATTCCGCCGAAGAAGCCCCGTCTGCGGCCCTTTATTTATTTGATTCCGGGAGCAATGCAGTACACCCGCCCGGGGGCTTCGAGTGGATCACCCAGGGGCAAATCGCCTGGTATCTGGAGCACTCGGCTGCGCTTGCAGAAGCGAACAACGGGCAGAGCGTACCCTCTCTTGCTTTTTTGCATATTCCCCTGCCGGAATACAATGAATTGTGGGACTATAATGTATGTTACGGACACAATTACGAAGGGATGGGCTGTGCCAAGGTGAACTCCGGTTTATTCGCAGCCTTCGTGGAAAGACAGGATGTCAAAGGGGTCTTCTGCGGGCATGATCACGTGAATGACTTCTGGGGAGAACTGCACGGCATCCGCCTGCATTATGGGCGGGCTACCGGCTATAACAGTTATGGACGCGAGGGATTTCCGCGGGGAACGCGGGTAATTCAACTGCGGGAGAACGGGGCTGCCTTCAGCAGCTGGCTTATGCTGGAAGACGGCGAAGTGCAGCTTACGCAGCCTGAGCATCAGCCGGAGAAGGTGTGGAAGCGGATTTAATATCAATGCGAACCGGCGCCAAAAATCCGTTCCCATGCGGGAACGGATTTTTGAGTAGCAATAGATTATGCCCACCACATGTCAATGGGCTGCTCGCGGATCAGGATCGACTGCAGGTTGGTAACGGCACGCTGGAAGCCTTCGTCCACTGACATCAGCGGGTCCTCATGCTCGATGCTTACTACATAATCATAGCCGTAGGTACGCAGTGCGCTCATCATATCCGACCACTCGGACAGGCTGTGACCGCAGCCGACGGAGCGGAACGTCCACGCCCGGGTCTGCACATCGCCGTAAGGCTGCATATCGGTCAGTCCGTACATGTTAATGTTATCCTGATCGAGATAGGTATCCTTGGCATGGAAGTGATGGATCGCTCCGGCCTTGCCGAGAATCTTGATTGCGCCAACCGGATCAATTCCCTGCCACCACAGATGGCTCGGATCAAGGTTAGCCCCGATAGCGTCACAGGTCGCTTCTCTCAGCTTCAGAATCGTGTAAGGCGTATGGCACAGGAAACCGCCGTGCAGCTCGATGCCAATCTTCACGCCATGCTCCTCCGCCAGCTTGCCGATCTCCTTCCAGTACGGAATCAGCTTCTGCTCCCACTGCCAGGTCAGAATGTCGCTGTATACGGTAGGCCAAGGCGATACCGGCCAGTTCGGCGCTTTGGCATCCTCGCTGTCTCCGGCGGTGCCGGAGAACGTATTAACGACCTGAACCCCCATCAGCGAAGCCAGCTTGATTGACTTGCGCAGAATTTCATCACCCTGACGGGCTTCTTCCTTGTCAGGTGAGATCGGGTTGTTGTGACAGCTGAATGCGCTGATCATAATACCGCGGCTAGTGAATTTTTCCAGGTAAGCCTTGCGTGCTTCCCCGCTAGCCAGCAGCTCGTCAGTCGGGCAGTGCGGATTGCCAGGGTTACCGCCTGAGCCGATCTCTACGGCATTCAGGCCGGCGGCCGCGATTTTATCGAGCATCTCATCAAGAGTCAAACTTCCGAATACGGGATCAAATACGCCTAATTTCATTTATACGCCCACCTTTTCGCGAATTGGCTCCAGAGCCTGGGAATGGCCGTACACCGGATAATCGCGCTTGGTTGGTGCGCACCAGTTTACGCCGTTGATGATAACCTGTTGAATTTCTTTATGGTAATAAGTCGGATAAGATTCATGACCCGGCTGGAAGTAAAAGATTTTGCCGCTGCCGCGCCGGTAGGTCGAGCCGCTCGGGAACACGTTGCCGCCCTCGAACCAGCCGACAAAGATCAGGCTCTCCGGTGCCGGTACATCAAAATGCGCCCCGTACATCTCTTCCTGCTCCAGATCGATATATTCGCCGATGCCTTCGGCAATCGGATGGCTCGGGTCCATCACCCAGAGGCGTTCCTTCTCGCCCGCTTCGCGCCATTTCAGATCACAGCTGGTGCCCATCAGCTTCATGAAGATTTTGGACATATGGCCGGAGTGCAGCACAATCAGCCCCATTCCCTGCAGCACACGGTTATAGACCCGGCTTACGATCTCGTCGCTGACCTCCTGATGGGCAATATGGCCCCACCATACCAGTACATCTGTGTTATCCAGCACTTCTTCTGTCAGTCCGTGCTCCGGTTCATCCAGTGTCGCTGTAGCTGTATCGAACCCGGCATCCTCCAGAAATCCGGCAATCTGGGTATGGATGCCCAGCGGATAGACCTGGCGGATACGCTCTTCCTGCAGCTCATGACGGTACTCATTCCATACGGTTACTCTTGTCACTATAGGACACACTCCTAAATGGATCTATATTAATGAAACTAAATGTTCAAGTTCAACTTACTTATTCCTCAAAAAATACCGGCATCCCTGTCTCGGACGACTTGTAGATCGCCTCCAGAATCCGGGTTACCACCAGCGCCTGCTCCGGTTTAACAACCGGCTCTGTATCATTAATGATGCTGTCGATCCACTGCGTGGCTTCAACCAGCGCCGGATCTTCGCCTGCACCGTCGTAGAAGTCAACGCCGGCAGCATCCAGGCCGATGTGCTTCTCGAACGTTTTGCCGTACTCTTCACCATTGATGCGCAGGCCTTTTTCCATGTCGGCTCCACCCTCTGTCCCGCAAAGCGTTGTCTTTGCTTCACCGACATCCAGGGTATTCAGCGCCCAGCTGGCTTCGAGCACAATGGTCGCCCCGTTCTGCATGGTAATGAAGCCGATTGCCGAATCCTCTACTGTGAATTTCTCCGGGTCCCACGGGCCCCAGGCGTTGGCGGCATTTTTGCGGCCTGACAGCTTGTGGTAAGCATTGCCTACCGCATATTTCGGCTTGTAATTATCCATCATCCACAGCGTCAGGTCGAGCGCATGGGTGCCGATATCGATCAGCGGACCGCCGCCCTGGGCCTCCTCATCCAGGAATACGCCCCAAGTCGGCACCGCACGTCGGCGGATTGCCTTGGCTTTGGCGTAGTAGATTTCGCCGAGGTCGTTGTTTTCACATACCTTATGCAGGTAAGCCGAATCCGATCTGAAACGGTTCTGGTAGCCGATGGTCAGCTTTTTGCCGGTACGCTTAGCTGCATCAATCATCGCCTGTGCTTCAGCGGTAGTCTTTGCCATCGGCTTCTCGCACATCACATGCTTGCCGGCCTCCATCGAGGCGATCGAAATTTCCGCATGGGAAATGTTCGGTGTACACACATGGATTACATCTATATTGGTATCTTTCAGCAGCTCTTTATAGTCTGTGTAGACCGCTGCGTCCGCATCTCCAAATTCTGCTTTGGCCTGCTCGGCCCGTTCAGGTACGATATCGCAAAAAGCAACCATGACAGCGCCTTCCACTTTGCTCAGAGCCGGCATATGCTTGCCGGTTGCGATGCCGCCGCAGCCGATAATTCCCACTTTTAAAGTCATTCTCTATTTCCCTCCAACGAATGTTGTGAACTCTCTGCCTCTAATCATACAAATCCTGCGAAGCGCTTTCTTCCTGCATTCTTGCCCTGTTATTCCCGAATATTGTCTTGTGATATTTCAGCGGCGAAATGCCGGTTGCCGACTTAAAAAAATGATGAAAGGTCTTCACGCTGCCAAACCCGGCGGCTTCAGCAACAGCAGACATCGGCAGATCCTCATTGAGCAGAATCCATTTGGCTTTGTTCAGCCGGTATTCATTGAGGAAGGCGACGAAGGTCATGCCGGTGTGCTTTTTGAACAGCTTGGTAAAATAATACGGACTGAAGCCCATATGACCGGCTACCTCGTTAAGGGTGATCTGCTCCTGGTAATGCTGCTCAACATAGATAAAAATCCGTTCCAGACGCTCCATCATTTCCCGGGACTGTGACAGGGTATCCTCTGAAAATTTCGGCAGCCTGCCTGCGTTATTCCTGGGAACCTCGCGCATAATCACGGTCAGCAGCTCAAATAGACGGGCTTTGATCAGATAGGCATAGCCTTCCCCCCGCCGGGTGTCCTCTTCATATATACTTTCAATCAGTCCGATGATCCGCCCGGCCGTCTCCTGAGGCCAGCCTGAGCTGGAATGCTCCATCGCCGTAAACACCTCGCGCAGCGAGAAATCAGTTCCGCAGGTAGCCGCCAGCTCCTGAAACAAATTCAGGTCGAACTGGAGAACTACCCGTTCGCTCTCCGGCGAAGCAAGAAAATAATGCACGTCTCCCCCGTTGATAAATTGCACTTCCCCCTGCTCCATGCGGATTGGAGTATCATTTATTCCCAGATTTAGTCTTCCTTTAGTTACGTAAATCATTTCAATTTCTTTATGCCAGTGCGGATAGCAGAGCTCATCCCCGCCGCAGATCAGGCTACGGAAAGGAAAATGCTTGTCCACATCCGGAAGCTCGAGATAGATGCTCATAAGCGCGGCTCCTTGCGTGTGGTTCTTTTACCGGATCATGGTAATCCATGAACTGGTTACGGTAATCGTACCTTATCCCTGTGAGTAAAAACAAATTGCACGCGGCAAGGCCTTTGCCAAGATACTTACTCGGCGCCCATGCAGGGTTCCCCTCCGAACGCAAAAAGCCCGGAGTCCACAGGACCCGGGTTTCTTTGCAGCGCCTTAAAGTAGCTTGACCGCTTTATTCGGAGCTGCTCCTGCTACAGCTTAATCTTCAGCACAACCTTGCGTACCGCTTCCTTGCTCCCGGCTTCGATGCCGGTCATGTGGCCGTCCTGCGGATAGCAGACCACCAGCGCTCCAGGGCCTGCGGTTACCGCAGACTGCAGCTCACCGGTGAAGAACACTGCGTCCTTCTCGGCGCTGTATTCCTCTTTTACCGCCAGCTGTTCAATGGCCGCATAGCCGATCCGCTCTGTGCCTTCCAGAATGTAGTGGAGGTCCAGATTGATCCGGTGCGCTTCCCAGAAGCACTCCCCGGCAGCCTTCGTGTCATATTCATTAATGAAGTAGAACATATTCTCATCGACTTCATGGCGTCCTGCGGCCTGTCCGCTGAAATCTGTGTCCCGCAAAAAATGCAGTCCTGCCTTAATTTTCTCTCCGTATGCTGCCTCATTCTCAAGCAAATGTCCCAGTGTGTCTACGATCAAGCCGATCATCTCCTGCATTCTCTGATTTATTGCCGCTACTGCAGCATACAAAAAAGAATAATGGATTCCATACGCCGCAGCTATGCATTTGTTCACGCTTACCCGGCATATTCTATTAATAGAGTGACGATGAGGACGATTAGCCCCGCTATCCGAAAGTTCCCGCCGCTATTGAATCTATTTAGGTGGAAATCCGCCAACTAATTCTTCGCTGAACCGGATCATAAGTGAATTAGTGGGCAAAACGCCAGCTAATTTCGGTGATATGGGCTTCTGAGCGATAAATCCTCCAAAATAGATGGCGTTGTTCCATCTAATGGTTGTAAATGCTGAAGCAAGCTGGGATTAAGTGGACTCTATCCAACTAAACAGTCTAGGAGGCTTGATAGAAAATGCTGATCTTCCTTATGTACATGTTCGCCGCGCTGGGAATAGGCCTGCTGCTGGCAGCAGCGGTGCTGAAGCTCCGGCTCTCCCATCCCTCATCCGATCTGACCAGGCTGGCCCGGGCGCTCAGCTCCTATCAGCTGGCCTTCCCCCGGCGGTATGTCACACCTGACCAGTCACATATGATCGCTCTTGATGAAGCCGGCAGAACGCTGGCCATCGGCAGCTGTAATCCAGGCAGGGCAGAGCATGCAACCGCGCAGCTGTACACGTATGATACGATACTGGGATCAGAGATTGTTGAGAATGCCCTCACCCTCACCAAGGCCAGCAAGACAAGCCGGATTACAACCAGCGCTGGTAAACCCGGGTACGGCTTCAACCGTCATGACGCTGCACGAAATACTGGAACGCCCGCAGACTCCAGCCCGCCAGATGCAGAGGAGATCAAGGAGCTCACACTCCGAATCTATCTCAGCAGTGCCGATACGCCGGTCCTGTCCATCCCTTTTCTGCCAAACCTTGCTCCTTCCAAAAAAACAGATCCGGAATACTCTCAGGCATTCACTGAGGTTCAGCATGTGCATGAAGCGCTCCTGAAGATCCTCTCAGCGTAGATAAAATGCCGTCAGCTCCGGCTTGGTTCAGCGGACCGGAAAGGTCAAGCTGCCGAGCGTCTTACCCTGCTGCAGCCTGGCGATAATGTTGAGCAGAAAACGCTCTGCCAGGCTGCCCTGCATAATGGCTTTCTCCGCTTCCTCCAGAGTGAACCAGGCCGCATGATCCAGCTCTTCGCTGATTCCGCTCAGATCCTCTGAGTCCGCCACACTCATATAATTCAGCATAAGCGTATTGGACGGCGCAAAATATTCACTCCGCATATATTCGTAAGCAATGATATCCAGCCCGGCTTCTTCCTTCACCTCGCGGATCAGGGTCTCCTCGGCGTTCTCCCCTTTATTCACGTAGCCTGCGAGCAGGATATAGTGTTTGCGGTTATACTGCTGAATCAGCAGAATTTTGTTCATCTCGCGGTTCAGGACCGCAGTGCTCATCGCCGTACTGAACACCGGGAATCTGAACACCCCGCATTCCCCGCAAAAAGGCACCTCCCCCTCCCCGTTACATTCCTTCAAGACCAGCTTGGTTCCGCATTCCAGACAAAAATTCAAATCCATCTCTTCTTTCTATGTATGTTATAAGCAGTCTGAACTTATTGTAGTCCATTCCGTCAGCCCTGTGTAAAATTTGCAGCGGCCAGCATCCTTTTGCGTTAAGCGGACAGGGTTTGCTGCCCTCATGTGGAATTAGTGAACAGGCGCCTGTACAATCAGGAGTAATGAAATCAATAAGCTGGAGGGAAACGTCACATGAACAGCATTATCAACTTTGCACACCGCGGGGCCTCTGCAGTCTGCCCGGAGAATACGATAGCAGCATTCCGCAAGGGGCTGGAGCTGGGAGCAACCGGAATTGAAACGGATGTCCAGCTGTCACTTGACGGAGGGCTGGTGATTATACATGATGAGGGCCTTAAGCGCACTACCGGGGCTGATGGCTATGTAAAGGACAAGACACTTAGCCAGCTGCTGGAGCTGGATGCAGGTTCGTGGTTCGGGCCGGAGTTCGCGGGAGAACGCCTGCCGGTGCTGGAGGAGCTGCTGGATCTGCTGAAGGACCGGGATACGGTGCTGAACATTGAGCTGAAGAACGGGATTTTTATGTATCCGGGAATGGAAGAAAAGGTTATCGCCGCCGTGCGGGATTACGGCATGAGTGAACGTGTGGTGCTGTCGAGCTTTAATCATTATTCACTGGCCCACTGCAAAACGCTGGCACCGGATATCCGCACGGGAATTCTATATTCGGAAGGCTTATTCCGTCCTTGGAATTATGCCGCCACCCTGAATGCCGATGCGCTGCACGCTTATCACTTTGCCGTACTGCCTGAGTTTGTTGCTGAAGCAGCGGAGCTGGGCAAGGCCTATCATCCCTGGACCGTCAATGATCCGCAGCGGATGAACGATTTAATAGATGCCGGAGTTGCCGGTATCATTACCGATTATCCGGATGTGCTGGCCGGACTGCTGGCTGGCAGACAAGCTTAATATCCGGCACAAAGAGTCCGGGCGGCCGCGCCGGTACAACGGCTGCGCTCCCGGACTCTTTGTGTTTTAACAGCGACTGCACTATACTTCACAGCACATGGCTTGCTGCTTAATTCGCTTTGGTTCTGCCCAGCCAGTTCACCGGCTGAATAACATTGCTTTGCTTGTGAACTGCATAACGCCCTCTGCCCAGCTGCTTGGCTGTATACATTGCTGAATCGGCTTCCTTCAGCAGGCGGACCGGATCGACAGTTCCCTGGCTCGCTGTAATGCCGATGCTGGCTGAGACGAATAACTCGTGCTGCTCAAGCTGGTAGTTACGGGTTGTGCTCTCCAGCACCTTTAAAGCCAGCTGTTCAGCTTCCCTATAGCTGCATCGCTTCGCTATAATCACGAATTCATCGCCGCCGACCCGGAATATATGCCGTTTTCCCTTGCTGGAGAACTGCTGCAATGAACCGCCTACGGCCTGCAGCAGCAAATCGCCGATATGATGGCCGAGCTTGTCGTTAATCGACTTGAAGCGGTTCAGATCAAGATATAGCACGGCAAGCTGCTCACCGGACTTGCAGTGATTCCAGAAGTGATCCATGCCGTTCTTATTGAACAGGCCGGTCAGGCTGTCCCTGTAGGCCAGCTCCTTTAGCTGTTCACGCTCGGCCAGCATCTGGCTGATACGGTGGAACAGCCAGATCATCAGGGCCAGGGTCAGCGCATAAAGCGACAAAGGGATTAGCAGACCGCTGCCCGTAAGGCTAATTCCCGCTACAGCTTGTACACCAAACATATGCATGCCCGATATCCCGCCGGTGAGCATAAGAATGACCAGGCTCGTGCGCAGGGCACGGGCCTTTGGGCCTTTGTCCGCCAAATAGTATCCGGCCCGCAGCACGGAATAAGCTGTACCTGCCGCCAGCAGAACAGAGAGTAATGCAAACATATAATTTCGCGCTTCTTCCATTTAAGGAGCACTCCCTTTTGCTACTAAATAAGTAGGATCATTGTCGCGTATGTGATTTGTATCTGTATTACACTTATTATCGGCAGGTAAGGCCCGTTTCTCAATGGAATCTTTTGGATGACAATACAGGCAGATCAGTAATGAATATGCTGAACCGGCGGTTCTGTTATCCGGCGGATTCCCCGTGATGCTTCACACAATTGTAAAGCTCGCAGGTCCACGTCTCCCCGTCCTTCACAATCCGGGTGAGCGACGTGTTCTTCAGCAGCCGGCTCAGATCAAGCCCGGGCACAAGCCCGCCAAGCGTACTGCGCAGAATTGCGCCATGACTGACCACCAGCACACGCTGGCCGGGATGCAGCGCAGCGACCTCTTCAATAGCCTTGCAGCCTCTCAGACGCCCCGAATCATTATTCTCCAGTCCAAGCTCCAGCGTTTTCCATTCCTGACCCCAGCGCTTTACCCGTTCCTGCTCCGTTGTACCTTCCAGCAGTCCGCCATCCATCTCGCGGATTCCCGGCAGCAGACCTGCCACCGTAAGGCCGAGTCTGGCTGCAATTACCTCTGCTGTCTGCCTGGCTCTAATCATATCACTCGAGTAGACCAGCTCCCACTCCTCACCGCTAAGCCGTTCAGCAAGCTCTGCCGCCTGCAATAGGCCCTCTTCATCGAGCGGATTATCCGTGCGGCCCTGAATACGGCCTTCTTTATTCCATAAGGTGCTGCCGTGCCGAATCAGGCCTATAGTTGTTATCATGAATACAAACCGCCTTTGTGCAAAATAAAATAGAATAACTAAATTATATACGAACGGCCCTTAAGGCGCATGTGTCTGGTCACTCTAATGAAATCTCCGGTAATTGACGATAAATATTGGCAGAGCCATGACTCCGGTACATCATTCTGGGGCAGGTTCCATATTCATCCTGATATACAGGAAATACGTACTATGCTAAAGGAGATTCTGTTCATGCTTAAAAAATGCTCCACCCTCTGTCTGATTCTGCTGCTTCTGCTAACCGGTCTGCCGTCCCTGCAGCCTGGTTCCCTGGCCTCCGCTTCAGCAGCCCCAAAAAACGCCGTGTTCGTGGACAAATCCAGCCAGTCTTTCATTCCGCTGCGCTTCCTGAACGGCCTGTTCGGCATCACCTCGGTTCTGAACCCGGCTACAAAGGAAATTGAAATTTCCGGCGGGAACAGCTCCATTCTTCTTACTATGGGCCAAGCCTCCGCTACCGTTAACGGAAAAGCGGTAACTCTTACCGCTCTGCCCTTCAGCGGGAACGGCACGACCTATGTACCGCTGTCTGCCGTGAGTACGGCAATGGGAATCGGTCTGAAATGGAACAAAGAAACAGCTTCCGTTACACTCTCAGCAGCTGGTGAAGAAGCCGTCCTGCCGGTGGTAAGCGGCGCACTGGTCAAGCAGGATGCACCTGCAGCAGTCAGCGGCAAGCATACATATAAGGTTGGCTCCAGATCCTTCAGTGTACAGACTGTAACAGTATCGCTGATGCATCCCTCCGTCCGCCTGGACGCCGTGCTTGCTGGCAACACCGTCGGCAAGACAGAGGCGCTTGGCAGCATTGCCAAGCGCAGCGGAGCCGTTGCGGCCATTAACGGAACCTTCTTCGACGCCTATACAAGCGGAGCCTACAAAGCACCCTACGGATATATTGTCAGCGGCGGCAAGATGCTGAAGAACAGCCCCGGCGACAAGCGGGCTGTCTTTGCCTACGACCGCAATCTGCTTGCCGAGCTGATTCCGGGAAGTGAATTCAGCGCGAGGTATCAGAGCGGCAGTATCGAGGGTGCAATCCAGGCAGGCCCAAGGCTGCTGGTCAACGGTGCGGTATCTCTGAATGTTGCCGCCGAAGGCTTCAAGGACCCTAAAATCCTCACCGGCGGCGGTGCCCGCAGTGCTCTGGGCATCACCCGTGACCATAAGCTGATTCTGCTGACGACCGGCGGGGCTACTATCCCGCAGCTGGCCCAGATTATGCAGCAGGCCGGCGCTTATCAGGCAATGAATCTGGACGGCGGCGCCTCCAGCGGCCTGTACTTCAACGGTAAGTATCTGACCAGCCCGGGACGACTGATCAGCAACGCGCTTGTCGTCACCAAGTAATCAAATACAAGAATAGCTTCCTGTAATAGGTGTTCCGCCGTCTGATTCAAGACGGCGGAACACCTTTTTTTGTTCATGCCACTATTCCTACAATGCAGGCAGAATAAGGAACGTATGCTCAGGAGATAATACTTCCACCTTATCCAGTTTCCGGTACAAAGGAGGAGAAGCTTTTGACCGCCCGTTCCAGGCAAGGCCGCGAGCAAGACCAAGACCCTGCCGATACTCTTGTCCCTGCCCCCTGTCCGCTCAGCCCGTCGCTTGAAGAAAGCCTGCAGGAGATCATCCGCAGAACCGGCGCAAGCCCTGATATCGTTATCCGCAGATTGACCAACGAATCCTTAAGCCCGCTCCCGCTCGCTTTCATCTATATCGACGGTCTGGTGAACGCGGATCTCGTGAATCAGACTGTGCTGCAGCCGCTGATGGATTATGTCTTACCGGAGAACAGTTCCGTCACCGCAGATGACGCCTATCCGCTCGTCAAAGACCGGATGCTGCCGGTCGGCGGCGTTAAGGAAGGCAAGACCATTGAGCATATGCTGGCCTATCTGTTCGAAGGCTACACGCTTATCCTGTTCGGCGGGCTGAGGGTAGCTCTGGCAGCCGATACCTCAGGCTGGGAGAAGCGGAGTATCAATGAGCCCACCTCCCAGGGTGTTATCCGCGGCCCCAAGGAAGGCTTCACCGAAAGTCTGCGGGTCGGCACCTCTATGCTCAGACGCCGGCTCAAAACCTCTGATCTTAGAATAGAAGAATACAAAATCGGACAGCGCACCCAGACCGGTGTAGCCCTCGTCTACCTAGAGGGCCTGGCCAGCGCGGAGGTGCTGGCTGAAATCCGCCGCCGGCTTAACGGAATCATTACCGACAGTATTCTGGAGAGCAATTATATTGAGGAATTCATCCAGGACGGCGGGCTGACCCCCTTTCCGACGATTCAGAATACCGAACGCCCTGATGCGGTGGCCGGCGGCATACTGGAGGGCCAGATCGGGATTATTATTGACGGTACTCCCTTTGCCCTGCTGGCGCCCTCCACCTTCTTTAACTTTTTTCAATCCAGTGAGGATTACTACCAGCGTTATGACATCTCGTCCTTCCTGCGGCTGATCCGCTACGGCGCATTTTTCGTATCCATGCTGCTGCCTGCCCTGTATATTGCGGTGACTACCTTTCACCAGGAAATGCTGCCGACCACACTGCTGATCAGCCTGGCTGCCCAGCGGGAAGGTGTACCGTTTCCTGCACTGGCCGAAGCGCTGCTGATGGAGCTGACGTTCGATGTGCTGCGTGAGGCGGGAGTGCGGATGCCGCGGACAATCGGCCCTGCGATCTCCATTGTCGGGGCGCTGGTGCTGGGACAGGCGGCAGTGTCTGCCGGTCTGGTATCGGCGGCGATGGTTATTGTTGTCTCTTTTACAGCAATCTCCAACTTCGTCATTCCGTCCTTGGCCATCGCCAACTCAATACGGCTGATCCGCTTCATGCTGATGCTGACTGCCGCTACACTCGGATTGTTCGGAATCATGTCCTTCATGATGGTGCTGCTGATTCATATGGCCGGCCTGTATTCCTTCGGTGTTCCTTACCTTTCTCCGGTAGCACCGATGATCCCCCGCTATCTCAAGGATATATTTATCCGCGTGCCGCTCTGGAGCATGCCGCTGCGTCCCAAGACATATCTCGGTAAAGAAACCCGCAGGCAGGCGCCGGGCCAGAAGCCGCAATCCCCCGAAGAGCAGCAAAAGAAAGCACAGCTGACCGGCCGGCAAACCGGGCCGCAGGAGGAGGACACGCCATGAACGGAAAAATCGGCACTGCACAGGCAGCTATGCTAGTAATCAACACGATCCTCCCTACGGCTACAGTGGTGCTTCCGGTCATTATCAGCAATTATGCCGAGCAGGATGCTCCCCTGTCTATCATGCTGGCCACCCTGGCCGGACTGATCGTTGCCGCTATTGTGGGGACTGTGATCCGCCTGAATAAAGGCGCTCCCTTTATCCCTTGGGTCGGGGAAAAAAGCTCGCCCGCGGCAGCCGTTATACTAGGCCTGCTTCTGACGCATTTCTATCTGGACACCACCTCCGCCATCCTGCGGGAGTTCGTTAATTTTATAAAAGACAATGTGCTGCTGAACACTCCCGTAACCGTCACGGTCATCCTCATTGTAGTCATTACCATCTACATGGTCAGACAGGGGATCGAATCTATTGCCAGAGTGAACACCATTGTGATGCTGCTGTATGTTTTCTTCGTGCCGCTGTTCCTGTTCGGCCTGATCCAGGAAATGGATGTACATCAGCTGCTGCCGATGTTTGACCATTCGCTGGCGGCACTGACACTGGCCAGCATTACGCCTACCACCTGGATGTCCGAAGTAGCTGTGCTCCTGTTCCTTGCGCCTTATCTCCGGTTTCCGCAAAAAGCATGGCTGGCCGGAGGGACGGGCCTTCTCTTTGTATCCCTGCTGATGATGTTCTCGCTGGTTACCGCCCTGATGGTATTCGGCCCTGAGTTCATTAAGCTTAATGCCTATCCGGGCTTCTCGGCCGCCGGCGTAGTGCATTTCGGCAAGTTTTTTGAGAAGCTGGACATCCTGTTCATTTCTTATTGGGTGATGTCCATCTACCTCAAATTCGCCATCTTCCTGTTTGTAACGGTCGAATGCTTCAAGCAGACCTTCCGGGTAAGCAGCAGCCGGCCGTTTATCGGCGCTCTTGGACTGGTGATTGCCCTGGAGTGCCTGTTCACCTGGCAGAATACGGACAAGCTGAACCTGTATAACAAGGAAGGGCGGTTCGTCACCTTCTTTCTGTTCAATGTGCTCGTGCCGCTGGCAGCAATTCTCCTTCACCGGTTCGGGCGCTCCAAAGCCAAAGCAAAGGAGTGTAAAACATGAAGCTGTGGAAGCAGACCGCCTGGCTGCTGCTCTGCATCCCCCTGCTCTCAGCCCTGCTTACCGGCTGCTGGGATGACCGGGAGCTGAATGAGCTCGGCATTACCTCCGGCTCGGCCTATGACTGGGAAGATAATGAGTGGAAGGCAACCTTTCAGGTCATTAATCCTTCCTCCGGTGCCAGCGGCATGGGCGGCAGCGGCGGCGGCAGCACGACTTCTCCGCCGTTCATCACCTTTACCGTCAAAGGAAGAACTATTATGGAGGCAATTGAGCGGACTAACCTGACCAGCACCCGGGAGATGTTTTTTTCCCACTCGCGAATTACTGTTCTGGGGGAATCGGTGGCAAAGCACGGCATCAACCAACTCATTGATATGTTTCTGCGCAAGCAGGACGCCCGGGAAACAGTGTATGTCTTCTTGTCTCAGGATGGGGCCGGAGATATTCTGGACCAGCTGATGCAGCTGACTAAGAACCAGGGCGCAGGTATCCAGCTGATGATTGAGCAGGAATCCCGGCTGGTCTCTTACTATCCAGGCGTACGGCTCTATGAGCTGGCAATGGCGCTGGCCTCCGAGTCAGGCAGCGCAGTGCTGCCGGAGATCCAGCTGACCGGCAAGCAAATCATGGATGAGACCGGTGAGACGGGCCGGACCGATCTGCCCTCACGCCTGGCGCTTGGCAAGCTGGGTGTGTTGAAAGGGGACAAGCTTATCGGCTGGCTGAGCCAGGAGCAGGCCTTCGGGCTGTCTTTTATGACCGGCAAAGTCAATAGTGCCACCCTCGCCTTCCCCTCCAATCCCAAGGCAGGCGATACGCCGGATGCTTCATTCGTCCTCCAGAACGCCAGCACCACCGTCCGTCCCGTATGGGATAAGGATCACTATATTATGGATATCCGCATTAAGGGCAGCGGCGTATTGTCAGAGCTGGGCAGTGCCATGGATCTCAATGACCGGGCCTCCATAACGGGAATGGAGCAATCCATTGAACAAAAGGTGCTGGAGCTTGTCAACAATTCCTGGACCGAGGTCAGGCAGCTGGGGGCCGATGTCACTGGATTTGCTGTCCGGATTCACCGCAGCGACCGCAAGCGCTGGAAAACAATTGAACAGGACAAGAGCTGGGACAGCGTCTTCCGTGATATTGAAATCCGGCCGCATGTCTCCATCAAAATTGAGCGGACCGGGCTCAGCAACAAATCGTTCAAGTCCGTTCAGCAAAAGTAGGAATTGCCATGAAAATCGCCATCACGCTTCTTCTGTATGTCCTTGCCTTTATCCTCGGCTGCCGGATGCTGACGGATAAGGGGTACAGGCTGCACCGGCTGTGGTACGGGTGTATTCTTGCCTGGTGCGCTTACGTGAACATCTGCGGGATAACCGGAACGCCTCATATCAGCGTTGCTTCATTCTATACCTCTGTGTTTCAGCCGGCAGGCAGAGTCATCATTGATTGGTTGGGAGGGTGACACATACACTATGCCAAAAAAAGAGCAGGTGTCAGCCCTGCAAATCGCCTTTATGGTCATGCTGTTCGAAATCGGCAGCACGCCGCTGTTTCTGCTTGGCAGCAAGGCTAAGCAGGACTCGTGGCTGGCCATGTGCGCCGGTTCGCTGGCCGGCCTTGTTCTGCTGCTGCTTCTGCTGTGGATTCAGCACCGTTCACCCGGGCTTGACCTGATTGGTATGCTGCAGCGTTATTTCGGGCATACCGCCGGTTCAGGCATCGGCTGGATATACTGCCTGTATTTCGCTTACCAGTCCATGCGCAATGTCCGCGACTTGGGAGAGCTGACCTCCTTAACACTGCTGCAGACCACCCCGATGCCGGTCACGATGCTGATTTTTATCCTGATTGCGCTGTACGCTATATGGAAAGGGGCAGCAGTGCTGTTCCGCCTGCCGGAGGTGCTGCTGCCGCTGGTGCTGTTTTTCTATGGGGTGCTGGTGCTGCTGCTTGGCATCATGGGCAACATTGATTTCATCCGCCTGGCCCCGGTCTTTGAAGGCGGAATCAGGCCGATCCTAAATGCGGCGCTGCCGGACATCGTCTCATTTCCCTTCGGGCAAATGCTTGTATTCCTGATGCTGTGGTCCTTATGGGAGAAGCCAGGGGTGCCGGTAAAAAACACACTTATAGCCTATATCACCATCAGCCTGTTCCTTATCTTTATGAATGCGCTCAATGCCGCGGTTCTCGGACCAACGGTTGCGGGAATCAGCCAGCTGCCTTTTCTGAAAACAGTCCGCACGTTATCGAATCTGCAATTTGTCGAACGGCTTGATATTCTGGTCACCATCCAGCTGTTCATCGGGCTGCTCATCAAGATGATGCTGTTCTATTTCTGTGCGGTAAAAGGGGTCAGCGGGCTGACCGGCAAATCCGTGAAGCGCTGGGTATTTCCTGTAGGCATAGTAATCTACGGCGCGTCCTTTCTGGAACGTGACTATACCCAGCATATCTCAGTCGGCCTCGGGCCCAGCCTGAAGCTAGATCCGCTGTTTCAGGTAGCGGTCCCGCTGCTGCTGGCTCTGCTGATTCTGCTGCGCAGCCGCAGCCGGAAGCCTTCCGCAGAATGAGGGGCCGGTATGCCTGCATGCCTGCTGCTGCAGGCTTTGACACTCTGTGCGCCGCTGTGGAATAATAGGTCATCGCGGATACAGCGGGACAGCCCGACTGTACCCGCATGAACGGATTCTATTACGGGAGGCCTGCCCGATGTCCAAAGCCGATTACATGCTGTCCATCCTGTGGATGCTGCAGCAGCACAAAAGAACCGCAGCCGAGCTGGCAGAGGCACTTGAACTCAGCGTACGCTCCGTATACCGCTATATTGATGCACTCTGCGCCAGCGGCGTGCCGGTCATTGCCGATGCCGGTCCGGGCGGCGGCTACCGGCTGCCGGAGCATTTCAGCGCCGCCCCCCTCTTCTTCGATGACGGCGAACGGCGCGCGCTGGTACAGGCCTCCGCCTTCGCCGAGGGCAGCGGCTATCCGTACATCGAAGCCCTGGGCAGCGCCATCGCCAAGCTCAAGCGCTACAGCAATGACGAGCAGCTGCTGCAGATGCAGCGCCATGAATCCGGGATGGAGATGCTGCATGCACCCCCGGCCCCTCTGTCTCATCTGCTGGAGGAGCTGGAGGCCTGTGCCGCCGCCGGGCTGACTGTGCAGCTGGAGTACCGCAAGAGCAGCGGGCATGCTGCTTCCAGCCGGAGCATTGATCCCTACGGCCTGGTGCTCTGGAAGGGGCGCTGGTACCTTGCCGGCTTCTGCCACCTGCGCCGGGAGATCCGCAGCTTCCGGGTGGACCGGATTGTACAGCTTGAACAGACGGGAGGCGTCTTTATCCGGCCGCCGGGCTTCTCCGCACGGCAGTTCCTGCTGGACAGCCTTCTGCCCGCTCAGGATCAGCAGGCGGCGCTTGTCCGGGTCGTAATTGCCTCCGGCGAAGAGGTGCTGAATGATCTGTGCAGCCACTGGCTGTTCGGGCATTCGCTGGAGCAGCGTATCCCGGGAGAGGCATCGTTTCTGCTGGATGAAACGATGCTGTACCGCTACGCGCCTTACTTCCTGCTGCCCTACGGCCGTTCGCTGACGGTCCGTGAGCCTGCCGCATTGAAGCAAAAGCTTGCAGCTGTTGCTGCCGATATTTCCGCTTATTATGCCGAGCCGTAAGAATGGAATCACTGACCGCAGCTGTCAGTGATTTTGTAGTATATTGTCCGTGTAAGTGTAAGTCAGGCAAGCAGCAAGTATACCGAGGAACATGCGGAAATCCGGGGCAACCGGAGCACAATGGAGGAGGATTCAAATGAAAGCATTGAAGTATGAATTCTATATCGGCGCAGCACCTGCCGCAGTCTGGGACTGTCTCGTATCGCCCGACAAGGTGGCACAGATCTATTATGGCAGCACCATCCGCTCCAGCTTCAAGGAAGGGGAGCAGCTTGAATATGTCGGGCCCGGTGCCGGCGGTGAGGAGACGGTGCATGTGTATGGTACTGTGCTTGAGTACAAGCCGCAGGAGGTACTGCGCTTTACGCATCACGCCGGTCCTTCCTATGTGCAGGAGGGTAAAGATTATGAATCTGTTATCTGCTGGCTGCTTGCACCCGCCGGCGGGTGCACAAAGCTGACGCTGATCCACGAAGGCTGGCATCCGGACGATCCCTCTTACGGGCCGAGCGACAGCGCGTGGTGGCAGATTCTCAGCAATACCAAAACGCTGGCGGAGACCGGCAGAACGCTGGATTTCGGCAGCTGACGGCAGGAAGGTTATCCGGCTTTGGGCTGCGGGCTAACCAGCCTGTGGCCGCGGTTATTAACGAAGCGCGCCCTTTTCAGAGCTAACCTACCTCTTCGCTGGCTGAGGCTCATCACAATCTAAGTGGAAATTCGCTACCTAAATCACCAAAACCAGCCCGATTGAATACTTTAGTTGGAAAATTGCTGCTTAAATCCGCCGAATCTGCTCAAAGTGCGGCATTTGGTGCGAATCAGGCGGCATTTTTCCAGCTAAATACAATTGGCGCTGTTCCTAAGTACAATTAGCTGGCGAAATTCCAACTAATATCCGCTAATATTCTATCCAAGAACATATCCAATGCCCGAACGCCTGCGTAGCCCCTGACCTGCAAATCCCGCCCGGACATCTCACATTAAGCTAACCACTCCGCCACCAAGCCCGAAACCAGGAACCCGCCGCCCTCCACTCCCATCAACCCCGTCACTCCGCCACACTCCCATACTTTTCTGCTTTCCCTCTACATGCTCACAACCCTTCTTTCCCTAAGGAAACTTTTTTGTTGCAAGGACAAAGTTGTTTACATATACTAATATTGTGGCAAGGAACAATTATTTATCATCTGTGCATAATAGCCGCTTAATCTAGCGCTATACCAATATATTTAAAGGGAAAGAAGGAACTGCTATGGCTGGAGCCGCTATTCCATTGTCTGAAGCATCGAACGGCAGCACGCTGCGCATCAGCGGCATTGAAGTCCAGGGCGTGCTGCGCAGAAGGCTGCTTGATCTCGGTTTTGTGGTCGGCAATGCCGTGGAGGTGCTGCGGCGCAGCCCGCTTGGAGATCCTATCGCTTTTCGGGTAAGCAACACAACGATCGCCCTGCGGCGGGAAGAAAGCTCGCTGATCTACGGGGAACCCGTAGGAGGTGACGGGATATGAGCCGATACACGGTTGCTTTTGCCGGCAATCCCAACACTGGTAAGAGCACGCTTTTCAACCTCCTGACCGGCCTGCGCCAGCACACCGGTAACTGGGCGGGTAAAACGGTTACCACCGCAGAGGGGGAATTCACCCACAATCAGCATGTCTACCGTGCAGTCGATCTTCCGGGTACGTATTCGCTGTACTCTAATTCCGCCGATGAGGAAGCTGCCAGAGACTATATTATTTTTGAGCAGCCGGATGTGACACTGGTGGTACTGGATGCCACGTCGCTTGAGCGTAACCTCAACCTTGCCCTTCAGGTACTGGAAATCACGGGACGTGCGGTGGTATGCATCAACCTGATTGATGAGGCCAAGAAGCTGGGCATTGATATTAATCTAAAAGCTATCGCCAAACAGCTCGGTGTTCCGGTTGTAGCGATTTCGGCACGCAACCAGATCGGAATCGGGGCGCTGCTGGATCAGCTTGAGCGTGTGGCAACCGGAGCCTTTACCGGCAAGCCGCTGAAGATTACTTACAGCACTGAAATCGAGCAGGGCATTGCCGAGCTGCAGCCGCTGGTAGAGCAAACCGTAGGCTCACATTATCCGGCACGCTGGATTGCCCTGCGCCTGCTGGACGGTGACAGCAGCCTGCTGTCCTCGCTCAAAGCCCATCTGGAAACCGGCACAAGTCCTGTACCAAAGGAGGTAGCCCGTCATGGAGTCCCCGCATGTCATTAAAGGTCCGGACGCACTGGACTCCCTGCTCTCAGCAGCCAGGAATCTGGCCGACAAGGGCGCAATCAGAGATGAGATTGTCACCGGCATCTACGGGGTATCGGCAGGCATCTGCCGGGAGGCTGTCTCCTATCAGGATAAAAAGAAGCTGGGCAGCACCTATAAGCTGGACCGGATCGTCACCTCCAAAGTATGGGGCTTCCCGATCATGCTGGCCGGACTCGGCCTTGTTTTCTGGATCACTATTGCCGGGGCCAATTATCCTTCCGGCTGGCTGGCATCCTTTTTCAGCTGGATTGAGGGTTATCTGACCGCCGGCTTTGAAGCCGTTAATGCGCCCTCCTGGCTGCACGGCGTACTGGTTCTCGGACTGTACCGCGGCACCTCCTGGGTAATCAGTGTCATGCTGCCGCCGATGATGATTTTCTTCCCGGTATTCGCGCTGCTGGAGAATTTCGGCTATCTGCCGCGGGTTGCTTTTAACATGGACCGGTTATTCAAAAAATCAGGCGGACACGGCAAGCAGGCCCTGACCATGTCAATGGGCTTCGGCTGCAACGCCGCCGCCATTCTCTCTACCCGGATTATCGAGTCGCCGCGCGAGCGGATGCTGGCCATTCTGACCAACAACTTCGTTCCGTGCAACGGGCGCTGGCCGACGCTGATTCTGCTCTCCTCACTATTCATGGTCGGTGCCTCGGCAACCGGTGCACTCCGCACCTTTTCCACTGCGCTTGTGCTGATGGGGATTGTGCTGGTTGGCATCACTGTCACCTTGACTGTGTCCTGGGTTATGTCCAAAACAATGCTGCGCGGCGTCCCGACCCACTACACGCTTGAGCTGCCGCCCTACCGCCGCCCGCAGATCTGGAAGACGATTGTCCGCTCCTCCAAGGAAAAATCGCTGAACGTGCTGACCCGTGCCATTATCGTAGCCGCACCGGCCGGGATTCTCACCTGGATTCTGGGCAACGTAGTGGTAGGCGGAGACAGCGTACTTAACCATATGGCGGCGTTTTTTGATCCTTTTGCCCAATTGCTCGGCCTGGACGGTTTCATCATTATGGCCTTTATCCTTGGGCTGCCCGCCAACGAAATTGTGCTGCCGATCCTGCTTATGGGCTATATGTCCTCAGGAGCCATGGTTGACGTTGAGGGCATCGGCAGCATTAAGGAGCTTTTTCTGAGCCACGGCTGGACCTGGCTGACCGCGCTGAATATGATGCTGTTCTCGCTGCTTCACTATCCATGCGGCACTACGCTGGTCAATATTTATAAAGAAACCAAAAGCCTGAAATGGGCGGTACTCTCCGCCGTTATTCCGCTCGGCATCGCCATTGCCGTCACCTTTGCTATTGCTCAGCTCGCCCGCCTGTTCGGCTGGGTCTGACCCTTGAATTATGCACCCGGCTTCTTCTATAACAGGAGGAGCCGGGTGTTTGTGCTTATGGTCTTACCGGTAAAATATATCCTCCGGCAAGATCGTTCTGAGGTCATTTGACTCCGCTCCCAGCAGATGTTAGGGTGACAATGAAGCCAATATTTTCCGGGAGGGATTGTTAATGACGGAAGTAAAGCTCGCTGTCGGATACGACGAATATGAAGACGGCCAGAGAATGAATACGGAAATTGAGCGCCTTAGCGCCAGCCCTGAAGCTGCGCAGCTGACCAGTCTTATTATCGGGGATTGGGGACAGGCCTACGAGAACAGCCCGGAAGAGGCTGTAGAGGCGCTTGTTAAGTACAGCGGAAGCTTTCCGTCCTTGCGCAAGCTTTTTATCGGGGACATGAGCTATGAGGAATGTGAGATTTCGTGGATTAACCAGACGGATCTCTCTCCCCTGCTTCCTGCTTACCCCGAGCTTCAGTCGCTCACCATTCAAGGCGGAACAAACCTGGAACTGAGCAATCTGCAGCATGACAAGCTGGAGGAACTGATCATTATTACAGGCGGCCTCGGCAAAAAAGTGCTGTCACAGATTGCCGCCGGTTCTTTGCCGAATCTGCGGAAGCTGGAGCTGTATCTTGGCGTCGATAACTACGGCTTTGACGGCAGCCTGGAGGATATCCTGCCGCTGATCCAGCCTGGAAAATTCCCGAAGCTGACCTATCTGGGCCTTAAAAACAGTGAGATTCAGGATGAGATTGCAGCAGCGGTGGCTGATGCAGAGGTTCTGGATCAGCTTCACACGCTTGATTTATCACTTGGAACGCTCAGTGACACGGGTGCCGAAGCGCTGCTGGCCAGCGAACGGATCAAAGGCCTGCAGGCCCTGAATCTGAGCTATCATTATATGTCCGATGAAATGGTGGACCGCTGGAGAAAAAGCGGCTTGCCTGTAGACGTCAGCGACCAGCAAAAGAGCGATGACGATGAAGACTGGCGTTATCCTTCCATCACCGAATGATGCACGGTACGCTGCCGCTGATTCTGCTGTGCAGCCCCGGCGACAAGCGTACGGCCGGCATCCAGCAGGCGCGGAGCAGGCTCGGGCTGCCGCCGGCCCTGATCGTCCCTTACCGGGAGCTGCTGGAGGGCGCCCCGCTCAGTGAGCTGCTGGAGCGGCAGTTGCCGGGTGCTGTGCCTTCCGGCGTGCCGGAGCAGCCGATGACGGGGACCCAGACGGCAGGACTTACGCCGGAGCGGCCGGAGCGGCAGATGACGGCAGGACTTACGCCGGAGCAGCCGGAGCGGCAGAGGACAGAGGGCCGGATGCTGCTCCGGCTGGAATCACCCGGCGGCAGCTTCGCGCTTGAGCAGGCGCTCATCGCCCTCGGCGCGCCGGATGCCGGGGAGCAGGATGACTCGCTGCATCCCTTCGGGCAGCAGCATGATCCCTATCCGCTCAGCGTCCAGGCTGCCGGCCGGCTGAAGGAGCTGCCCGGCGTGCTGCATCATCCGTCCCAGTGGTTCCGCGGCTACTGCCGGCTGCTGGCCCGGGTTCAGCGCGAAGCAGCCAGGATTCTGCCGGCTGCCCGCTGGCAGAATCATCCCGGCGATATTGCCGCGATGACCGACAAGCGCCGGACGCAGCAGCTGCTTGCCGCTGCCGGCGTCCCGGTGCCGCGGCCGCTGGGCGGCGCACAGCCCCCGGCGGACTATGAATCCCTCCGGGGGCTGATGCTGTCAGAGCGGATGCACCGGGTTTTTATCAAGCTGGCCTGCGGCTCTGCCGCCTCCGGCGTCATCGCTTATCAGATCAATCCTGCCACGGGGGCTGAGCTGGCCGTAACTACCATCGGGGTCGAGCAGTACATCACCCGGCCTCCCGTGTACTATAACTCCGGGAAGCTGCGGCGCTACACCGGCTCCTCCGTCTTATCCGGAATCATCAACTGGCTCTACAGCCACGGCGCTTATACTGAGCAGTGGATTCCCAAGGCCGGATCAGCGGGGGTCTCGTTTGATATCCGCCAGCTTGTCGTCCTGGGAGAGGCCGGCCACTCTGTCGCCCGGGTCAGCACAACACCGATAACCAACCTGCATTTGCGCAGCAAGCGGATGACACCTGCTGAAGCCGGACTGACGGACGAGGAGCAGCATCAGGTACGGCGTACAGCCGTGCAGGCACTCGCTGCTTTTCCCGGGTCGGCAATCGCCGGTATTGATGTTCTCGTATCCTCAGGAAGCAGCCGCCGGACCTACGTTGCTGACGTAAATCCTTTTGGCGACCTGCTATACGATGTTGAATATGAAGGCTGCAGCACTTATGAATGGGAAATGAAAAAACTAATGGAACACCGGATTATATCCTCTTAGAAAGGGTGCTATTAACGGTTATGAGGGATATGAATGACATTGTCGGCACCCACGACATTCTGATGATTACACTTGATACCCTGCGCTACGACGCTGCCGTTCTGGAGGAGGCTAACTGTCCCAATCTGTGCGGCACCGGCTCCTGGGAGAAAAGACACACCCCCGGCAGCTTTACCTATGCAGCGCATCACGCCTTCTTCGGCGGCTTTTTGCCGACTCCGGCTAATATAGATAAAGCTTCACATGTGCGGCTGTTCCATTCCAGGAATACCGGCCTGAAAACCCATCCTCATACGTGGCTGTTTGATACACCGGATCTCGTATCCGGGCTTGCTGCCGAGGGGTATCGTACGGTATGCATCGGGGGTGTTATTTTTTTCACCAAAAAAGTGCCCTTAGCCCGCATCCTGCCTGCTTATTTCCAGCACAGCTACTGGCGGATGACCTTCGGAGTAACGAACCCGCGGTCCACTGAGCATCAGGTGAACCACGCCCTTAAGGTGCTGGATAATACACCGCCGGATGAGCGGCTGTTCCTGTTCCTGAACGTGTCGGCCATACACGGGCCCAACCATATGTTTCTGCCGGGTGCCCGCAAGGATTCCGTGGACAGCCAGCGTGCCGCGCTGCGTTATGCCGACGGGGAGCTGGGCCGCCTGTTCGACCGTTTCCGGGAACGCGGCAACCCTGTTTTTTGCATGGCCTTCTCGGATCATGGCACAGCCTACGGCGAAGACGGCTACGAAGGGCACCGCCTCGCGCATGAAACAGTCTGGAATGTACCTTACCGTGAGTTCATCCTGTAGAACGGATTACCTATTAAGTCCCGATGAAAGGAGAAACGTATGACGTCAACCGGCAACTTTTTGCAGCAAGTCACTGACTATGGCGGAAGACCGTCTCTCTCTTCGGAGGAAGTCAGACAGTGGAAAGATCAGATTACTGCACAGCCTTACCGTAATTATCTCTATTCTTATCCCCACAAAACGGCTTACCGTGAATTCCAGCCGCCTGTTTCTTTAGAACAGCTGTGGCTGAATGAGCCCGCAGAGACTTTTTTTCTGTATATGCATATTCCGTTCTGCGGCGCACGCTGCGGCTTCTGCAACCTGTTCACGCTGCCGGACAAGCGTGCAGATGTTCACGCCCGCTATGTTGATGCGCTGGAGAGGCAGGCGCGGCAGTGGTCGGCTTTTACCGGCCATAAGCCCTTCGCCCGCTTTGCTGTCGGCGGCGGCACACCGACTCTGCTGGCTGCGCCGCAGCTGAGCCGGCTGTTCCGGATTGCCCGGGAAATCATGGGGCTGGATGCCTCCCGCGCCTCCATCTCGGTGGAAACCTCGCCGGAGACGATCACAGAAGAAAAGCTGTCCATCCTGAAGGAGAACACCGTTGACCGGGTCAGCATGGGTATCCAGAGCTTCGTGGCAGCCGAATCGGCAGCTATTTACCGTCCGCAAAATCCTGAGGTTGTATACCAGGCGCTGGAGCTGCTGGGCCAGTATAAGTTCCCCATCCTGAATCTTGATCTGATCTACGGGCTGCCCGGCCAGACGGTAGAGGCCTGGCTCTATTCGCTGAGTCAGGCACTGCTGCATGAACCGCAGGAGATCTTTATCTATCCGCTCTATACACGTGAGCATACGATCGTGAAGCCGGGAGATCTGCTGCGCCAGCAGGACCTGCGGCATGATTGCTATACTGCCGCCTGCAGGCTTCTTGCTGAGCATGGCTACCGCCAGTACTCCATGCGCCGGTTCGCCAAGGAAGAGGCCGGCACGGACAAATTAATTCTGGACTACAGCTGCCAGGAGGAGGGCATGGTGGGCCTTGGCTGCGGAGCCCGCTCCTATACCCGGGAGGTGCATTATGCCTCTCGCTACGGGGTCAGCCGTAAGGCAACGGAGAGCATCATTGCCGATTATGTGGCTGCTGAGCGTTATGACACCGCAGATTATGGTATCACACTGAGCCTTGCCGAGCAGAAACGGCGGTTCATCCTCAAGGCTTTGCTGCACAGCGAGGGGCTGCGGCTGGCTGATTACAGCGGACGCTTCTCAGCTTCGCTGTGGGACGACCACCCTGAGCTGATCCTGCTGCTTGAAAGCGGGCTGGGTGAGCTACAGATTGAGGGCCGGGATGTGGAGCATGATGAGGAACAGGCTCAGGAACAGAAGATAAATCCGGATGAGGATCATGAGGCTGCTCAGGTTGAGAAGCACAAGGAAGATCAACACGGGGGCCGGGAAGGCATTCTGCGGCTAACCTCTGAGGGGCTGGGGTACTCCGACTCGATCGGTGACTGGTTCATCTCCGGTGACATCAGGGACCGCATGGAAGGGTTCATCCTGCCATGAACGCCGTTCTCTACTACCGGGGTTCCCTCACATCGTGCAACTATGACTGCCCCTACTGCCCGTTCGGCAAAACCCGAGACAGCGCAGCAACGCTCGCCAAGGACCGCGAGGGCGTTGAAACCTTCGTCCGCTGGGCTTCGGAACAGGGTAAGGCCGGTCACCGGCTGTCTGTGTTCTTCAACCCATACGGTGAGGGGCTGATTCACCGCTGGTATAAAGAGGCCCTGATTACCCTCTCGCATATGCCCCATGTCGACAAGGTGGCGATACAGACCAACCTGTCGGCAAGCCTTGCTTTTCTGCCGGAGCTGAACCCTTCTACTGCTGCCTTCTGGGCTACCTATCACCCGGGGCAGGTGCGGGAGGAACAATTCCTGGCCCAATGTCTGGCTGTACACCGGCAGGGCATTCCTTTAAGTGTGGGCAGTGTGGGTATCCGCAGCGCTTTTCCGGCGATTGCCTCACTGCGGGCTGCCCTGCCGCAGGACATCTACCTGTGGGTGAACGCCTACAAGGACAAACCGGACTATTATACACCGGAGGATCTCGCTTTTCTCGGCAGTATTGATCCGCATTTTTCGATTAATGCCGCCGACTATGACAGCCTGGGCAAAAGCTGCAACGCCGGCAAAAATGTATTCTATGTTCAGGGAGCCGGCACCGTAAAGCGCTGCTATAAGGACCGGGGAGTCATCGGCAACCTCTACCGCGACGGCCTCGAAGGCCTCTCTGCTGAACGGAGCTGCCGCATGAAGGTCTGCGACTGCTACATCGGGTACATTCATATGCCCGGATTAAGGCTGGAGCAGCTCTACGGTCCAGGCCTGCTGGAACGAATTCCTTATAGAATACCGGAGGTGACGGGATGAGGATTAATGGCGAAAACGGCGGATTCGCTCCAGCTGGAGCCGGGGCTCACGTTAGCGCGGCAGACCCGGTGAATGCTCCGGCTATTGAGTCTCCCCTTGATGCTGGAAGCCGCAAGGATGACCGGGCCGGGACGGTAAGCAGCGATGGAGGTGCTCTTGGAACGGCAGGTCAAGGCATGACGATCTGGCTGACCGGCCTGTCCGGCGCCGGCAAATCGACCATTGCCTCTATGCTGACGGACAGGCTGACCAGACTGGGCATTGCCGCTGAATGGCTCGATGGAGACGAGCTGAGGCGCGCCCTTGGCAAGGGCATCGGCTTCAGCCGGGAAGACCGGTTCGAGAATATCCGCCGGGCGGTATACCTTGCCGGTATGCTGTCCCGTCACGGCGTGATCTCCGTGGTCTCACTCATCAGTCCTTATTCGGAGATGCGTGATTACGCCCGCCGGTCCCTGCCCGGTTTTGCCGAGATTTATGTGGACTGCCCTTTGGATGTATGTGAAACCCGGGATGTCAAAGGATTGTATGCCAAAGCCCGCCGGGGCGAAATTCCCGCTTTCACCGGCGTCTCCGATCCTTACGAGGCACCGCCCAGCCCCGAGCTGACGCTCTACACTGCCGGGCAGACACCGGAGGAAAGTGTAAATACACTATTAGCCTGGCTGACAGAATACACTTCACTGCAGCAGAACAAATAAACAAACAGCGCCATGTCTGCCTATCGGACATGGCGCTGTTTGTTTATGGCTGGTTATTTTGGATGGAGTACTGCTGCTGCGAGAATATGGTATAGGCAGGCGGAGGCTGCTACTGCACGGAACAGATCATTCGTCCTGCGGACTAGCGGCAGGAAACGGCCAATTCAGAGGCATTTTTGCCCCTCATTTCGCCCCGCAGCCCGCTTTCAAGCCCCGTTCCCGGCACTAAGTGTACCTCCGTCTCTGCCCCTTGCTTCTCCCGCTGCCCGGCGTCCGGTCTGTACGGACCCTTCAACGGAACCTCACCCGCTTGAACGCCCCGCCCCGCATCTCACAGCTCCCGCGCCAGCTGCATCAGCTTGCGCATGCCCTCACGCAGCACATTCTCGCTGGCGAAGGAATAGCTGAGCCGCAGCCAGGAGGTCATCTCCCCGAGCGGGTCACACAGCTCACCCGGCACAAAGGAGATGGAATGCTCCATACTGCGCTCAAACAGCGCAGCGGCGGAGACGGACTCCGGCAGCTTAATCCACAGGTTCAGCCCGCCCTCGGGCGCCGACCACTCCCAGCCGCTGCCGGCCAGCTCCTCCTCCATAATCTCTTTATGTACCTGCAGCGCTATCCGCAGCTTGCCCAGATGCTGCTGCAGGCGCGGCGAGGTGTAGTAATGCAGGAAGATTTTCTGGTTCAGCAGCGGTGAGCCGTTGTCGGCCATGGACTTTGCGGTAATCAGCCGCTCCATGAACGGATGGCGGCAGGCTACCGCGCAGATCCGCAGCCCCGGTGCCACGTATTTACTGAAGCTGCTGATGTAAATGACCCAGCCTTCGGTATCGTAGGCGAAGAACGGCGCCGGCGGCGCCTCGCCGAAATAGATGTCGCGGAAGGGATCATCCTCCACCAGCAGGCAGCGGTAACGCTCTGCCAGCTCGACCAGCAGCTTACGCTGGCGTGCCGGCACGGTATAGCCGGTTGGGTTATGATGGGTCGGGTTGATGTAGAACATCCGCGGCCGGTAGGTGCGCATCAGCTCCTCGACTGCCTCCAGATCGTACCCCTCCGGTGTAATCGTCACCGGGAGCAGCCGGGCACCCGCCCGGCGGAAAATATCAAGCGCAACACTATAAGTCGGCCGCTCTACCATCACATGATCCATCGGTCCGAGCACAAGACCCGCAATCAGATTGATCGCCTGCTGGGCGCCTGAGGTAATCAGCAGCTCAGCAGGCGACAGCTGCAGCTTAAAGTGCTTCTGATAATGCAGGCTAAGCACCCCGCGCAGCTCTTGGTCGCCCTGGACGGAGGAATAGGTCCCCATAACCTTCGGATAGAGATCGAATACTTTTTTCACATAATCAGACAGAAACAGGTTGGGCAGCAGACCCGGATCAATCAGTGCCTGTGAGAACTGATACTGAACCGGCATCCGCTGAATGTCAGACATCGGATTAGTCAGGGAATACACCGGTACAGCAGCGGCATCAGCATCCTGATCGGCACGCTCCTCACGCAGCATGCCGGCAGGCGAGACGTAATAGCCGGATTTATCTTTTACATAGACTCTGCCGCTGCTGGCCAGCTCCCGGTATGCCTTGAAGACCGTCAGCCGGTGCACCTGCAGCTCCTCAGCCAGCACCCGGATCGACGGCAGCTTGTCATGCACCTTCCACTCCTCACGCACTATCCGGTTCACCATATAATCGTAGACCTGACGGAAGAGCGGATGGCTCTGTTCCACTTTCGCAGGTTGTTTCATAGCTCTGCACCTCTCTCCACAATTTCCGCAGTCCTAACGCACGCACCTTCTATTATGAAGACACCGCCGCTGTTCCGGCGCACTGTTCATTTCCGTACTTTATTTCCCTTATTGTACAGCATCTAACCCTCTATCTGTTCTATCCATTATGAACTGTTCTGTGTCCTGCCAGTTATGATTATCCAAAACGCTTTAACGGACTGCCATATCACATTCACAAAGGGGAAATATTTATGATTATGCTCGCTTATTCACTCGTCTGTCTGATCTTCGGCACTACCTTTCTTGCTATCAAAATCGGTGTAGACGCCGGAGCCCCGCCCTTTTTCTCAGCTGGCATACGTTTCTTTCTGGCCGGTGCCGTCCTGTTTCTATGGATGGTCCTCAAAGGCAAAGCCAGCTTCTCCCTGCTGCTGCGCAAAGAAATGCTGATTACCGGGGCTGCCCTGACCTTCGGTACCTTCTCTGCACTATATTGGGCTGAGCAATACGTATCCTCTGGACTTGCCGCTGTTCTGTCTGCTACAGGGCCGATGATGATCCTGCTGATGCAGACTGCCGTTCTCCGCCAAAAAGCGCCCTCCTACTCCATGCTCGGCTGCATCATCGGCTTCACCGGCGTACTGCTGCTTGTGCTGCCGAGCCTGGTTGTAGACGTATCCCCGCTCTGGATCACAGGCTGTGTTGTCGTATTAATCGGCGAATGCTGCTACGCTGCCGGAGCGATTTATTCCAAAAAGGTAATCAACACCTTCTCCAGCGTCTCGCCGGTCGCCCTGAATGCCGCACAGATGATATACGGGGGATTGCTCCTGTTCCTTCTGTCTTTGGCAACCGAGCAGCCTCAGCCTGAAATTCTATTCTCTTTCCGGACCGCCGGATCGCTGCTCTATCTGACCGTAATCGGCTCCATGGTTGGACATACTCTGTTCTACTGGCTTGTTGCCAAGACTAACCCGGTGTTTCCATCAACCTGGCTCTATATCTCCCCGCCCATTGCCGTCGGAGTAGGTTATTTGTTCTATAACGAGGCAGTGACCTGGCTTACCCTACTCGGTGTGTTCACAATCATAGCCGGAACAGTGCTTGTTAATGCCGGTGCCCTGAAGCAGCTGCTGTTCAAAAAGAAGCTGACGCCTGCTGTTCTTCCCAAGCCTCAGCTGGATGCCGCTGCACAGGAATAAAGCTATTTTCACCTACTAAAATTATTTATGACGTCCTATATGTTGCATTAATGATCATTATTGCGTATTATATAACCAAGTTAAGGGATATTATCGCCATTAAGACGTCTGAATAAGAGGGGGAATCGGCCAACGGTACTCCTTTTCCACAGGAGAGAC
>RCUO01000143.1_pt1 | contig 47099 bp, 46 predicted proteins | sample 2166161 | NCBI WGS metagenome assembly RCUO01 (sample SAMN09932617, study PRJNA488358) | compost metagenome | feature: garden; material: soil; isolation source: compost soil in cyclohexanecarbonitrile-enriched culture | place: Germany: Experimental Botanical Garden Goettingen | collected 2016-01-27
GCCCGGTTCGTCCGCTCCAGCTCCCGGCTCATGATCATGAAATGGGAGGCCAGCTGGCCGATCTCATCCCGACGTCTTGTGTTCAGCCTGATATCGTATCTGCCCATGGAGATACGCTGTGTGGCAGCTGTAAGCCGGGTAATCGGTTTGACCACATGCAGCACGGCAACCACCACAAACCATAGACTGAACAGAATACTGAACCCGATCAGCATGGCAAAAAACAGCCGCAGCTCGCCGAACTGTACCTGCGCATCCGGCCGCATAAACAGCGCATACGTCTGTCCGTCTAGCAGAACCGGAACGCCGATTGAATTGCTGAGCTGATTATCAAAAAATCCGGTAATAAACGCACTGCCCGGAAAGTCTGCCACGCCGTGATAAACGTTACCGTCCAGTACCAGCTGAAGCTTATCTGCAGGGAGATCATTACTCCGGAAAGGCAATCCGTAGAACCGCTCCTCCCCTTCCCCGTTGGTGAGATACAGCTTGTAGCCTACTGATGCCGTACTTAGCAGGTATTCTCCGGCACTGTCCGGATGATCCTGGATGAACTGCTGCATCCCGATGGCCATTTTGGTAAGCTTGGCGTCGTTTTGCGGTTTGATACGGGCCTGATAATACAGATTGGACACCAGGAAGCCTAGCACACTGCTCATGACAATCATTGAACAGAACAGCAGGCACATTCTTACATACATTGATTTCATGAATTCACCATTTCCACTTTATAGCCGATTCCGCGTACGGTCCGAATCAGGAAATCATTCTGGTAATCCGCGAACCGCTGGCGCAGCCGCTTGATATGCACATCCACCGTCCGCTCATCCCCTTCATAATCCGCTCCCCACACCAGCTCAATCAGCTCACTGCGCGAAAATAATCTCCCCGGGTACTGTGCCAGCTGGGCCAGCAGCTCGAATTCTTTTACCGGCAGCAGCAGTACATCATTTCCGTCACTGATCTCATAATTCTTGCGGTCAATGACGAGCGAATTAAGACGGATCCGGTCATCCGATGCCACCGAATACCGGCGGAACAAGGCTTTCATTCTGAACAGCAGCTCCTCGGGCTCGAACGGCTTTGTCACATAATCATCCGTCCCGTGCAGATAACCCTGCTCCTTATCACTAAGCTGCTGGCGCGCGGTTAACAGAATAATCGGTATATCATAGGTCTCCCGTATATGTTGGCACAGCTCCAGTCCATCCATCAGCGGCATCATTACATCCACAACCGCCAGATCGACTGTGTGCTCCTTGAGCAGCCCGAGCGCCTCCCGTCCGTCCCCCGCTTCAACCACAAGATAACCCTCCCGGGTCAATACATGCCGCAGCAGAGTGCGGATATTCGCATCATCGTCGGCAACCAGAATTTTTTTCATTATCGTCCACTCCCGTTATCAAATCCAGCTGTTCTATATGGTAGCAACAATATTAGAGGATGACAACCGGACAGCTTATCATACATATCTATTCACTTATGTTAACAATGACTAAGCCTGCTGACGGCTGATAAAAGGCGCAACACTCTCCTTCAGCGAAGCAGCAGGCCGCCCCATCCATCGCTCCAGATCAGGCGAGGTTGAAGCGGTGTTTATTGCCGACAGCCAATTGTAGATCCAGTGCTGTATCTTTGGGTCTTCCCGGTGGATAACCGGCTTCCCGGATAACTCTGTCAGGGCATGGGCCAGATCTGCAAATGTCCAGGCGTGCGGGGCAGTTAAATCATAGCTTTTATTCACATGTCCGTCAGATGCAACAATTTCCGCTGCCGCTAAGGCCAGATCACTGCGCGGGACAGCGTTAAACCGCCAATTTCCCGGAGGTGTGTTCAGCACAGAGCTGCTGATCGCCTCGTTCAAATCAAGTACATTCACAAAATCCATGTAAAGCGCGTTTCTGAGGAAAGTATACTTCATCCCGCTGTCCAGAATTGCCTGTTCAGTGAGCGTATGGATATTATCTGGACTCCCCTGGTGTGAAAAGGCAAAGCCTGTATAGAGCGTATGCTCCACACCCGCTCTCCTAGCTGCTTCAATTACCCGCTTGTGCTGTATAAGCCTGACGGTATCCTCCTGATGCGGGCTGGATATGAAGAGCAGGCGTGGGATGCCTGCAAATGACGTTTCCAGCGACTCCGGAAGGTCATAATCCGTGTGGCGGATTTCAATGCCTGACTGCCGGAGCCAGGCAGCTTTACTTAAATTGCGTACACCGGCAACTAAGTTACCGGCAGGTAGCTTTTGCAGCAGATTTTCAATAATTAAGCCTCCAAGCTGACCGGTTGCTCCTGTAATCATGATTCGCAAAGTGATACTCCCTTTCTTTAAGGCATTATAGTTAAGCCCTTAACTAAATGGACAGGGAAACACATTAAACTCTTTCGCTTCGATAAGCCTATTTACTGTGAACTAAGGTCGGTTCAGCTTCCCCAGCAAGCGCATCAGCTGACGCAGCTCCTGTTCATCCAGCCGGTTCATCACTTCTGCAACAGCCTGCCGGTTCTCCGGTAAATGCTCAAGCAGCAGCGACTGCCCTTGTTCCGTAATGGAGATTACAGTCTTCCGGCCATCCTCGGCGTGACCCGCCCGGGCAATATACGCTTCCTTTTCCAGCGGTGACAGCAGCAGGCTGATATTGGCCTTGCTCACGCCGATCTTTTCAGCCAGCGCCGAAGGCAGAATACTGCCGCCATGCTTGGCGATTTCGACCAGAATCCGTATCCGCGCCCCGTTTAGTCCATGCGCCTGCCAATATTTTTCCGATACAGCAACCGCATTTGCCGTAGTCTCTACCAGTGTGAAAAAAGCTTCGGTTGCCGGCGGCTGCTCCAGCACCAGCTTGTGTAAATCATCCTTCATTACAGTTCAGCTCCAATTAGTTAATAGCTTAACTACTTTAATGTACCTTTTCCATCCACCGCTGTCAAAGAAAATAATTACAGGTAGCTGCTGATGCCGAAGATGAGCTTAACTGCTTTCCTGCTCTTGCGGGTTCTTTTGAAGCCTGATCTGATGTCAAACACATATACGGTGTGCCCGGCCCAGCATCTTATGTATACTGAATGCAGCTTAATCGGCCTCACCATTCCTTTTTGCTCATATTCGCTGCCATCCGCCAGCTCCGTTTCTGTGCGCACCAGCCAGCGGTTGCCCAGTCCAATCTCAACATATTTCATGAGCTTCCCTCCGAATAGTAATAGCCCCCTGCTTATCTGCTGAGAATACAGACAGGGGGCGAATAACATCAAATCAAATAGCGCTTAGGCCAGCACAGTCTTCGCAGACAGCGGTTCTTCGTTATAGCTCCTGCTGCCTTCCGGCAGCACCTCCAGCCTGATCAGCTCAGAGCGGCTGGCGAGCCGGATCGGCGGTCCCCAGGTTCCATATCCCGAGGAGACAATGACATGCAGCTTCTCTTTAAGCAGATAACCCCAGTCCAGTTCGAACAGACGTCTCGTAATCCAGTGGTTGGGTGCGATCTGGCCGCGGTGGGTATGTCCTGACAGCAGAACATCCACTCCCGCCTTGGCGGCCATATCAAATCCGGTAGGCTGATGATCCATCATCAGGATTGGCCGTGAATGGTCAAGTCCTTCAAGCAGCGCAGCGACACTTTTTCTGCCGCCTTCCATGGACTCCGCCGTTTTGTCCTTACGCCCGACAATGTATACGCCTCCGGTCTCAACAACCTCATCCTGCAGCACCTTAATACCAATGTCCGCCATTACCCGGGTGTATTGTGCGATAGAACCGCCGTAATATTCATGGTTGCCGAGAACGGCATACACGCCGTGGCGGGCTTTCAGCTGCTTCAGCTGCTCGCTCATCCGGTTGCGGATGAACGGCTCAATGCTGTCATCCAGCACATCACCTGCCAGCAGGACGATATCCGGGTTCATCCGGTTGATTTCAGCTACCATTTTGCGCAGATGGCGGTTGCCGACGATATTTCCCAGATGCAGGTCGGATGCCACAGCGACAGTAAGCGGGCTGCTCGTTCCGGTGGACTTATCAATCCGGATCGGATGGGAGCGTACAATAGTACTCCAGGCATTGCGTGAGCCCCAGATCAGGAATACGGCAAGCAGCAGCAACAGTGTCGCCCCTGCTTCAGCAGTAAATAGACTGCGTTCGACACCCGTCAGACCCAGTATCCAATAGAGTAAATCGGTCAGCGGCAGCATAATAACGGCAAACTCCATACAGGCAAGATAATAAGAGCCGACCACCTTGAACAATCTGGCTGCAGGCTTCAAGCTTTTCGGCCACGGCACCATTCCAATCATATATGCAAAAGCAATGACCATGAACACCGTCCAGTAAAAGCCTGCAGAAAGACCCGGCACGAATTCCTCCAGCAAAACCCAGAGATGATACCCGATATAGAAGTTAACAAGTCCCAGCACCAGCAGCATTACAGTTCCTGACAGCAGCATGCGCAGGTTTTTCATGATCCCACTCCTTTAGCATAGAGCCTATCTTTATGGTCTAGTTCAAATCATATCACAAAGTATTTGCCAGGTATAAATTCTGCCCGGTGTATACTACAAAATAAAAAAAAGAAAATGCCCTGCGGCATCTTCGAATTCATCTTTATGTAGTTATACTGCCTTACCCTTGTTAGCGATACAATCGCCGATCAGCTGGTCGCATTTGCTGATATGCTGGAGCAGCCAGTCTGTGAGTGTACGGTTCAGCTTAATGGTCGAAAGTACGGATACTCCCTTGGTCTTAACCGTTTCTTCCAGCTCAAGTACTGTCTTTACAAATTCAGCATGCGTCTTCTGATGCTCAGCCAGCTCTGGAAAATCAATGTCCTTCATCAGCTGCTCTTCACTGCTGAAATGCTCAAGCGTATACTCTTTAAGGAATCTCAGTGTTTCTTCGATTTGCTCCTTGCCCTTCTGATTGGTGCACGCGTCAAAAAATTCGTTCAGCTTCACAAGCAGCTGTCTGTGCTGGCAATCAATTTGCTCCACACCGATGTCGTACGATTCCTTCCAGTGGATCATAGCTCACCTTGCCCTTTTCCATATTTCACTAGTATACAGATACAACCTCCTTTATTTTCGCCGTTTCCATGCGCATGTTCTGTGAACAACATCACAACAATTAGACATTCTTTTACATTTTAATGCAAAAAAACGCAAGATATGCTCTTGCGTAATTTGTCACTGCAGTTAAGCTGCTGTTGATCAATATTGGGCTGGTCAATCCTTCCCCTTATGAAATCTTATAGGCTGGAGTTCTGAAGCTCGCACCGGAAGGCGTTGATTGCGGCCTGCCCCGGTGAACGGTCAAGAATCGCAAATACAATCTTGTCAAAAAGCGCCTGATAGCCCTCTTCCAGCAGCACCTTCCGGAAGAATCCGGCAACCTCTACCGGGTCGTTGCGGAATACACCGCAGCCGAACGCTCCAAGCACAATGGCCCGGTGCCCCTGATCCGCAGCAACCCCAAGGATATATCGGATCCGCTCCAGCATCACTCCGGCAATCAGCGGTACCTCCTGCGGGTCCCGTTCCCTGACTACGCCCGCATTGACGGCTGAGGCTGTAATCACCGATACCGTATACGGCTCATCCAGCAGCAGATCCCGTGTGTCACGGAATACCGGAACACCCGGAGAGTGAATCATGTAGTGCGAATATAAACAGGTTTTGCGTCCGCGGTTATAGTCGTACATTTCCTTCATTTGTGAAATACTCGGATATAAGGCAGAGGCGCGTGCCAGGCTTTCCTCCTGCGCCTGGCTGCCGCCCAGGAAGCCGCCGCCGGGATTTTTGGCTGAGGCGAAGTTCAGACACACGGTGTGTGGAATGCCCTCCTGATCAACCAGGCGCCGGGCAGTCTCCAAGGTAGATTCGTCCGTTACGGTAATTTCCGCCTTGTGCTGTGCGGAGTTGCGGATCTGCCCGACTGTGCGCTCATGAAGCCCCTTCAGCTGCTCCGGAGAATATAACTGCGAGCCGGAGACAGCCGCTCTGACGGATTCCGCTATGTTTACTAGTCGTCCGTTATTGTTCTTATAGCTCCCTGAGGTAATAATATCTAATGTTTCCTGTGCGGTTAACGCCCTTATATTTCTTGCGTTGCTGGTATTATGCATTTATTTCCCTCCAGTACTGGAATCACTGTAGCTACCCCTTGATCAGATCATCCCGCAGCCTGGTCAGAACCTCTCCTAGCCAGTTCGAGCCGCGCCATGTACTTCTGCTGCGGATCGCCGGATTATCCTCCGTCAAGCCTACACCCCAGATCCGGTCTGTCGGACTTGCTTCCACGAGTGTAGTGCCTTGGGTGTCAAGCAGCTGCTGAAGCAGCTCTTCGTTCTGAATAAATTTCTCTTTGTTCCCTTCGTAGACGATAGCTTTACAATGCTGCACCCACACGCTTTGTTCGAAGCCCTTAACCTGTCTGCCTAATTCCTTTTGTTCTCTGGGGATGCGGGCCAGCAGAATCTTCCGGCTCCGTTCCTCGTCCCCGAATAAAACAGCCTTCCCGTACATCATATATTGCTCCGCACTGTTAAAATGGTTATCACCTACTGTGAACGAGCACGGATACCATTGTGAAAAGGGAGAATGACTTTTATAGAAATAGGTGAACTTTTCCATCTTACATAACACCTCTGTCCCGTCCTGTTTATTCTTTATTCATGTTATACCGGTACAATCTTGAAGGCCGGTGTCCGGCGTCTTTTGTGTATTCATCCGTCTCAGTCACACTGTCGGCGATCTTCCTGCGGAAGGCTGCGGCCAGCAGCTCTTTGCCCAGAATAATCTCATAGACCCGCTGAAGCTCAGACAGGGTGAACAGCGGAGGCATCAGATTAAAAATAATGTCTGTATACTCAACCTTGCCGCGCAGGCGTTCAATCGCGTACTGAACCATCAGCAGGTGATCAAAGGCCAAGCCGTCGCTCTCGATGATCCGGCTATGCGATTTGCGGACATGCCCTTGGACAGTCACTGTATGCTTAACCACACCGGTAAGTGTTGTCTGCTCATTTTGCAGCGTAATTCGGATCATTGTCTCCAGCTCGAATCCCTGATCAAGCTCCGTGCGGACCGTATCGAGTAATTGATGCGTTACCTCAAACCACGCGGCATCATCCGCATCATCGCCTGCCTGTACATTCAGCGTCATCCGGTCAACCAGCGCCATATATGAGCAGCTGATGACACGCATACGCGGATCACGTCCTACATCCCCCCAGGTATAGAGCTGCTCCATGTAAATGTTATCAATATTCGTCTCAGTATAAAGCTCTCTTCTCGCGGCATCCTCAATGCTCTCCTCTACAGAAACAAAGCCTCCCGGCAATGCCCATTGTCCAAGGTAAGGATGCTGGCCTCTCTTAATCAGCAGAAGCTGAAGTGACTTCTCAGACAGCTTGCGGTAGTTATTCTGCTCCTGCTCCATTACGGTAAAAATCAGCATATCAACCGTTACGGACGGGCGCTCATACGCCCCGGCATCATAGCTTTGCAGAAACTGCCCTTCCGTCAGTCCCTGGGCATCGGTTATCGGTTGCTTATTCATACAACGCTCCTTTTCTGCTTGTAAATAGTATCTCAACTTATTACTACATTGTTATTATCATATTGTTATTATATACATATAAGCTATGCGGAAGTCAAGTATATATTGGTTAAGTATGGATGGAACAACACGAAAAAAGCCTGATTGCTCAGACTTTCCGCTCATACCGCTATTCAATTCACAATTCATAATTCACACCGGCTCAATATGTACCAGCACATTAGAAACCTTATACTGTCCCTTTAACTGATCCTCGATCTCTTCAGTTATATCATGGCTTTGCACCACATTCAGGCTGGGCTTGACTAGCACCGTTGTATCGACCAGCACATTGTTGCCGTGGACTCTCGCTTTAATATCTTTGATGGATTCCACACCGGCAATTCCCGCGACCGTCTGCTTCATCAGCTCCAGCTGTCCGGCATCAAAGCCGTCGGTCAGGTCATGAGTAGCCTTGCTGAAAATGTCCCAGGCCGTTTTGCAAATCAGCAGGCCGACAATAACCGCCGTTACGGGGTCAAGCCATGGCAGGCCAAATTGCGAGCCGAGAATACCGGTAAAAGCACCCATGCTGACCAGCGCATCCGAACGGTTATCCTGCGCCACCGCCTGCATTGCGTTACTGTTCAGCCTGCGGGCCAGTCTAATATTGTACCTGTATACGATCACCATAACCGCTGCGCTGCCTGCAGCCGTCCATGCGGCAATCAGGTCAGGCGTCTCCAGCACCGGCTGAATGAACTTGTTCACACCCTGGTACAGAACTTGAAAACCTACAGCAACCATGATGAATGAGGCAATCAGTGCGGCAACCGTCTCTGCCCTGAAATGCCCGTAGCTGTGATTGGAATCCGGAGGCCTTCTCGATATTCTAAGACCGATCAGAATGGCGATAGATGCAATGATATCGGTGCTGTTGTTAAGTCCGTCCGCAAGCAGCGCCTGGGAGCCCGAGTGGGTCCCGATCAGCAGCTTGACCGCAGATAACACTATGTACGCCAGCAGGCTTAGCCAGGCTCCTTTTTCACTTTGTTTGATGTCGCTGTAGTTATCCAAAACAAAAGAACCTCCAAAACAGTTAGTATTGTTCCATACTACACGCTGGCATCCGGGTGGGTCTAGAGAAACAGTGTTGCCGGGCGGCGTAATAGTTAACCCTCCTAAATAGAGTTGGGCAGCCGGAAGTGTGTTGCCGCACGCAATATAGTTTGCATCTGTTCAACTTTCATACCATAAGCTGTCAGCACAATCATAACTTTGACCTTAAATGTAACTTTTTTCAATAAAAAGAGTCTATAAAGAGAGAGAATTTTCCAGTGTATACATTCCGCTCAAAGGGAGAGTTGTTATAATGGGATATACAAAAAAGTACAAAGCAGCTACGATATTAGCCATCGGTGCTATAATACTGCCGCTTGCTGCGGGCTGGCTTGCCCCTAATGCTTCTGCTGAATCCGCAATCATCACTTCAGGCAATCCCTATTACACGAAAGTTTCTGCACCAGTCCTCAAACCGCTATGGAGCTTCACTATTGCTGCTGTAAAAAATCCGCAAAGCACACAGACCGTGACAGCTCTCGCCGAAAACGGCACCGTATTTGCCCTTCAGAATAACTATAAATTAATCGCACTAAAGGCTGCTACCGGCAAAAAAATGTGGGAGTTCGGCAGTGCCCTTGCCCCGCTTTTCATCTATAACAGCGGAAATATTTACGGGCTTACACAAAAGGGCTCACTCTATGCCGTCAAGGAGAACGGTACAAAGCTGTGGTCAACAGATCTTGCGTTGCCCAATGCCTCCAGTATCCAAAAAATCGGCAATACCGTTTATGTCACCCAGGGAATCTACCTTGCGGCAGTTGATGCAGTAAGCGGCAAGCTCAAATGGAAGATCAACGAAAACAGCGGCTACTTCGGCCTTGATCAGCTTGCCCAAGCAGACGGAGTAGTCTTACGCACCTATATTGGTGAAAGCGTCTTGGCCCTTTCATCGCTCGTTGCCTACGATGCAGAATCCGGCAAAAAGCTGTGGGAGCAGTACCGCCACGAACTGCCGCTGGCTATAAAGGACGGCCTTCTATACTCCGTGAAGAATCTGGCAATGCTGGATGAAGATCCGGTGAACCGCAAAATCCCCGTATCCGTGATCAATGTGAAAACCGGCGAGATCAAAGGCGAGCGGCAATACCGCTGGACAGAAACAGCCGACCCGGACATCGGGTTCCGTTCTGGAGGTGCATACGGCTCCGCTTTTCTCGACGGTGACAGCCTCTACATTTTCCAAGGAGATACACTGGCCAGGTATGACTTCTGGAAGTATTCGGCAGACGGCAAACCGCAGCAGGTATGGGAGCAGGCTATCCTTGAAAGTGAAGCTCCACTCTACAAAGTCCACCAGCAGCGGATGTTGTTTATCAATTACAGGGACCAGTCCCTTGCTGCACTCAAATTAGCCAACGGACAGGTAATGCGGCTCCCGGCTGGAGAAAATCCGGCGGTTCAGCTTGATATCTTCGGCTCCACCATATACACAGGGCAATCCGACGGGCTGTTTCATGCCTACGATTTTATCAGCTTCAAACCGCTGTTCACCGTTAATACCGGTTCACGCGATTTTGCGCCTACCCTCAAAACAGGCAGCACGCTGATCGTGCGGAGCGGAGGCAAGCTGATGGGCATCAAGCTTCCGGCGTCAATTAAATAATCCATTATGCTTACAAAAAAAAGACACGGGTACTATCCCTGACGGGGATAATCTCCGTGTCTGTCTGAGCGCGGTTATTCAGCCGGCGGTGTAAAGGAACGGGCTGCAAATTCACTATCCAGCATATAGAAAGCATTGCTGTCCGTCTCAATCCGTCTGAGCTTGGCGATAATATTGCTGAACAGTGCCTCTTCCTCCACCTGCTCATCAATAAACCATTTAAGGAAATAGATCGTGGCATGCTCACGCGCATCCAGCGCCAGATCAGCCAGGTGATAGAATTTCTTGGTGTTCTGCTGCTCGTGGGCATAGGCATGCTCGAATGCATCCAGCATGGAAGTGTAAGTGTTGTTCGGCTCAGGCAGTGCAGCCAGAGTGGCGCGGTAGTCACGGTCATTGAGGAATCTGTAAATCTTCATCGCATGGAACCGCTCTTCCTCGGCCTGTACCAGGAAAAAGTTAGCGAAGCCGTCCAGGCTTTCACCGGAACAATAAGCAGCCATAGCCAGATAGACATGAGCGGAATAAAACTCAAAGTTCATCTGTTCATTGAGTGTCTTCATTAAATCTTCCTTCATTAACACGCCACCTCATCCTTGTAAAATTAGTTACCTTATAAACCTATGTACCACTTAATCTTATACATCTTATCATCATGGCAGGTTAATCTGCAAATGAGAGAAAGGACAACTGAAATGATTCATCTCTGCCGGAAAAATATACCTTTAACCGTTTTTCTCTCTGCACTGCTTATCTCTGGCTGCGGCAGCAATACTACCGCTGTCGGGATATCTCCGCAGGTACCGGATGCCACCGGCACTTCAGCACCGTCAAGTGCAGGAGCCTTGCAGGCTAATACTCCGCAGCCGCAGGCTACACCGTTAATTTCTTCATTGCCAGCCTCACCCTCTTCCGCACCAGACGGCAGCAATGATGCCATTACCCGTCAAATCGCCGGAATGACGCTGGAGCAGAAGATCGGACAGATGCTGCTGGCTGGTATTGACGGCAGGGAACAGGGGAGTGAAGCCAGACGGATGATTGCTGAAGATCAGATCGGCGGAATTATTCTGTACAAGGATAATATAAGCAGCCTCAAAAGCATGGTCAGTCTTATCAATGATCTTAAAGAAAGCAACAGCAGTAATGATATACCGCTGTTCATGAGCGTTGACCAGGAAGGCGGCAAAGTCAGCAGGATGCCTGAGGAGTATGCAGTAATGCCCGGGAACAGCAGGGTGGGGGCAGCAGATAGTCCGGAAAGTGCCCGGATGATGGGCAGCCTGCTGGCCAGACAAGTACAGTCCGCCGGCTTCAATATGAACTTTGCCCCTGTGCTGGACATTAACAGTAACCCTGATAATCCGGTTATCGGAGACCGCTCCTTCGGGAATACTTCTGAGCTTGTAACCCGGCTTGGTATAGCCGAAATGCAGGGAATCGCCGGGGAAGGCGTTATTCCGGTTATCAAGCATTTCCCGGGTCACGGTGACACTTCCGTTGACTCTCATCTTGAGCTGCCTGTGGTGAATAAAAGCGCTGCCCAGCTAGCACGGCTGGAATGGCTGCCATTCCAGTCGGCGGTCAAGGACGGTGCGGACGCCGTGATGATTGCCCATATTCTGTATCCGCAGCTTGACCCGGACAAGCCCGCTTCCCTCTCTGCAGACATCATTAGCGGCCTGCTCCGGGAACAGATGGGTTTCGGCGGGGTTGTTATTACCGACGATATGACTATGGGCGCCATCACTGATCACTATACATTGCCTGCCGCAGCAGTAGATACTGTGCTGGCAGGCAGCGACATTCTGCTGATTGCCCACGGCTATTCCAACGAGCAGAAGGTACGGGCAGCTCTTCTGGATAGTGTTCATAACGGAGTCATCTCTGAAGCGCGTATCGATCAGAGCGTCCAGCGGATTCTGGAGCTGAAAGAAAAGTATCAGCTTACGGACAAGCCCGCCGCAATACCTGACCTGACGATACTGAATCAAGACATTAAGAAATGGCGCAGAGCCTTAGCCGAATAAGGACTGTCTATGGAAAAAGGGAGCTCCGGCATCATCTGCCGGAGCTCCCTTTATATTATCACCTGCTATTGCAGAACAACCGTATCTCCTGCCTTTAAGCCGGTCAGAACCTCTGTCTTATCAGAGGTCTCTAGACCAATTGTAATCTCCTGGCGTTCATACTGCCCGTCCCCTTTATCCAGCATAACAAAGGCCTGTTCTCCTTCATGAATAACAGCCATACTGGAAACGACCACCGCATTCTCCCTGCGCAGGGTTTCAATATCCCCGCTTAGGCTAAGGCCGCCGATCAGGCGTTCGTCCGGCTGCAGTGAGATTACAACCTCGAATTGCGGAATTTGACTGGCTGAATTTTGCCCTGTAGTATTAGTCGCAAATTTCGAAACCTCGGTCACTTCACCGCTCAGGATCAAATCCTTCATCGCGGTCATTTTGACGTTAACCTTCATCCCCTGCTTGATTTTGAATATATCCTGCTCTCCGACAGAGGCGATGAATTCCAGCTTGTTCAGGTCGACAATTTTGCCGATATACTGGTTGTCAGACACCGTCTGGGGCCGTTCCGTACTGCTGTCATACAGGAATATTCCTGTTGCCGGTGCATGATAGATAGCAGTGTTCAGCTTGGTTTTTTTATCCGCCAGATCCTTCTGCTGGATTTCCGCATTCACCTGGTTCAGCTCTTCATTCAGCCTTGCTGCCTCTTCGGCTGCCAGTGCCTTCAGGCGCTCTGCCTCAGTGCCGATCGGAGCCGCATTTTCATCCTCCTGCTGGCTGACAAAGTCGTTAAGCTCTGCTTCCAGCTCAGCCTTGCGGATTGCAGCCTCCGTCTGGGCAATCTCGTTCTTAAGCGTGGATTGGTCAAGCGTAAAGAGCACATCCCCCTTCTTCACCTGCCCGCCGTTCTCCACCTTCCAGTCGGTTACCTTGGAAGCAAAAGGTGCATATACGAGTGTCTCTTCCTGATATTGTGATTTCCCTTTAACCTGAACGGTGCTTGTCATGGTCTCCTCGGTCACAGGAAAACTGATTACCTGCGGCGGCTCCATCACAACCTCCGCCTCTTCACCTTTGAATATTTTTCCGTAGAGCATGTACCCTGCGCCTATAATGATCACCGCGATAATAATCCATTTCAGGCTGCGCTTTAATATCCTTTTCATTCCCCTGCTTCCTTTCAGCTTGAAATACAAAATCGGTCAGGCATTAATCCCGTTTAATTGCTGTAAGCGCATCGGTTCTGGAGGCACTGATTGCCGGATATATACCGGACAGAACGCCTGTCATAATTGCAAAGGCCAGTCCGACCGGAATGGTCGTTAACGGGATAACGAAGTTCAGGCTGTCCCCTGCAGTGCCCACCAGCTTATTAAGACCCATGATAATCAGATACGAGAACAGTACACCAAGCAGGCCCCCAAGCAGGCCCAGCAGAGCAGCTTCCGTAATAAACATATTGCGGATCTGCCCCATGTTGGCGCCAAGCACCTTCATGATCCCAATCTGCCGCCTGCGCTGGTGTGTGGACATGGTCATGGCTACAATGATGGAGATCGAGGCAATAATCAGAATGAATACCCCTATACCTAGCGCAGCCATTTTTATCATATCGAACTGCTCTTTAAGCATCTCCTGCTGATACAGATTGTCCATGGCATTCAGATTGAGCTTCTGAATCATGGCTTCAACCGATTTGATATTATCTGTGTTGTCAACCTTGACTGTAACCGTTTTATAGCTGTTTTCTTCCACATTCGGAGTCATACCGTTATTAGTGCCGAAAGATAATTGCTGGGTCAGCTGGGCCGCCGTTTCAAGCGACACATACATAATTTTTTCGTAGGAGGCACGCAGATCATCGGTTCCCTCCGCTGTAGCCAGTATACCGCCGACCTGCAGCGCTGAGCTGAGCCTGATGTTCCCTTCGGAAGTGGAGTAATCTGTGGCCTGCAGCTGTACCTGCTGCCTGTACATCTCGGAAGGAAGGGTTGACATTCTGTTATATTGGTCCATCAGATCGGAGCTGAACGGATCTGCTCCCATCTGCTCATACAGCTTCTGCCGGGTCTCGTTGTCTATCAGTCCGAGGGTAGCACCATAATTCAGCACGACCATGCCCGGCAGATCCGTAACACCGCCCTGCTTGAACTTAAAGCCAAACTCGGTTAACATCCGCAGGTCCGTCGCTTTGACCTGAACATCGGCTATTTTGTTATCGACAGTCAGCATCTGCATATAGCCGGCATCTTCAAAAGGTGCAGCGGCTACTACATGATTCAGGCTCTTGATGATCTCCAGCTTCTGGGCAGTCAGCTTGCCCGGGTCCAGGTTCTCATTGCTTTCTCCAGAACCTCCTCCGCCTCCTCCTCGTGAAGGAATGCCCCCGCCGGGAGTTACGGTGATTTCATCCATTTTGAAATTCCGGTTAACCTGATCGGTTACATAGGTCTGGGCGGATTGCCCGATGCTGAGCGCCACGATAATGGCGGCACAGCCAATCGAAATTCCTGTCATACACAGTCCGGTAACGACCTTGCGCCGTTTCACCTGATCCCAGGCCATCCGGGAAATATCCCTGATCTTCATCCGGCGCCTCCTTCCGCAGACTCCGCATCTGCTGGCGGCTGTTGATTATTGATCAGATAGCCGTCACGCAGGGAGAATGTACGCTGCATCTGCTCTGCAACCTCCAGTTCATGTGTGACAACAATAAAGGTTGTCTTCAGCGACTGGTTCAGCTTCAGCAGAATTGCAATAATCTCTTCCTCAGTCTTGGTATCCAGATTCCCGGTCGGCTCATCCGCGAAGATAACGGAGGGCTCCGTAATCAGCGAACGGGCGATACTGACCCGCTGCTGCTGGCCGCCTGACAGCTGAGACGGGAACAGATCCGCCTTGTCCGGGATGCCGACCTGCTCCAGGAGCGCCAGCGCTTTTTGCTTGCGGACCGAGGGCGATACGGACTGGAATACGAGCGGCAGCTCAACATTTTCACGTACCGTAAGGCTTGTAATCAGCTCGTAAGCCTGAAAGATAAAGCCGATATGCTTACGGCGGAATTCCGCCAGCTTATTCTCCCCCATCTGGACGATATCATGGTCGGCAATGTAGATATGGCCTTCCGTCGGCTTCATCAGCCCGGCCATCAGATTCAGCATGGTGGACTTGCCTGAGCCGGAGCTTCCGAGCAGCGCGACCATCTCACCTTTGTTAACTGTAAAATTAATATTGTGCAAAACCGTGGTCCATTCGTTGCCGGTTTTGAACGAATGCTTGATATTTTCAACTCGCAACATGGGTGCTGCTCCTTTACGGACTTAGAATAGAACGTTATTTTCCTGTCTCTTTCTCCTCATCTTCAACCTTCGGCAGCGGGATAAAGCGCATAGTGAAGGTCTGGCCGCCCAGCTCCTGGCGTTCACCCTGGAATTCATCATATACCGTCAGTTTATAAGAACCGCCTGTGATCTGCCGGTAGAGATTCTTGGTAAAAGACACGGCAAAATTATGATTAGTCCCTTCTGTCAGCTCCGTACCGATTGCCAGTACCTTGTCCTGAGATTGGCCGAATGGATCTGTAATCCGCAGAACCAGCTTATGCTCTGATTCTCCGGCATCATAGCTGTTTTCCCGCGTCAGATTATAGGTAATGTTCAAAGTTACTGTATCACTGGCTTCCACATGGCTAGCATCTGAGGTAAGGACATTTAAAGTATAAGGATAAAGGACGACGTTCTGTAGATTGTTAGCAGGAACAACAACTCTTGGTGTAAGCGGCAGTGAGGCTACATTAATAAATCCGGTTGCTTCCTCTCCGCTCTCGCTAAGCCTGCCGCCTGTGACGCCAGATCCCACATACAATGACACATCCGTTGTACTTGCCGGTTTAGGCAGCTTAGCCCACAATGTAACCAGCTGCTTGCCGCCCGGTATCGCCAGACTGTCAGACTGGTTCACCTTGGCCTCATAAAATTGCCCGTCCGCTGTTTTGAAATACGCCTGCAGCCGGGCCATCTTGCTCTGCCGCTTCTCGGCGCTGGTCATCAGCACCTCAGTGTACAGAATATTATAGTTACTGCCTTCATAGACGGTAGTTTTGTTCTCCTGTACTGCAGCATTTTTGCCTTTGCCGGAAATAGAGTAGCTGTCCCCGCGCTTCAGCTGGTCTACACTGCTTATAAAGCTGGTTGTACTGAAGTCGAGGAACGGAATACTTTCGGTTTCCGATTTGACGCTTAAGTTTACCCGCACATTGCTGAACTCATCAGTATACGGAATTTTGGTTATCAGCGAAATATCGGCATATTTGCCCGGAGCAAGAACCGCAGCCTCTTTATCCATCAGCAGGTCCGTTGTTGCCGACAGATTATCGGTATCGAGCTTCAGCGCTCCTTTGAGCTCAGGAATCGTCAGATTTACAGCTTGCGTATTGGTTATTCTTACCTTGGCAAGGACAATGTCATCATTCTTCCAAGGATAACGCTGCAGCGATTGCAGGCTGTAGGCGAATGAGCCGTATTGGTTCGTTGCTCCATATTCCTGGCCGCTTCGTACATCAGCCTTAAGGGTGTATGGAATAGTGAAATAAGCAACCGGGAAAATCAGCTTCCCGGAGGCAGCGCCTGTATCACCTGTACTGGAAGTACCGCCATCCGTTCCGGCAGCAGCGGTAACAGCTTCAATCATCTGCAGCTGCAGCGAGGACTGCTCCACCTGTAACGGAATTTCCACCGTCAGCGGAACCACCTTTGTCTCCATCGGCTTCAGGGTAAGACCGCTCAAGCCTTTGGCATTAACCGGAAATGCCGTTCCTTTGGCTGACTTTACAGCCAGCTCATAGGCAGGCAGTGTCACTGCTGTATTTCCGGTATTCTTAAGCTGCAGCTGGAATGCCCAGACCGCCGTGGCATCCTCTGCAAAGACAGAAGCTCCGGTGAGCTTAGTGTCGACCGTGTTGTTGTTTACGACGATTTTTTTGACGGCACCGCTGGCTACGACCAGGTTAGGCGTACTCGCTGCCGGAAGCTTAAAGGAAGACCTGGGAAGCTCAAGCTTAAGCGCCTCATCCTTCTGCGTGAACTGCAGCTTCATATTGGCGGTATTCAGATAGGCCGGAATTTCGGTCAGATAATAGATACTCTTTTTTTCCTGCGGCTGGATCTTATAGCCGGTCTGGGAGCTGCTGAGCGCAAGCTCAAAGGCTGTTCCGCTGGCTGTGACCAGATAGGCTGTGTAACCCGGATCGCCGAGCACTTTACCGCCTTTGTTCGTAATATTGACGCCTGCTTTGGCATATACCTTGCCGCCGTATTTGTACAGCTCCAGCGATGCTGCACTTGCCGTAACCGGAATGTCATTCATCTTAGTATCGAGGCTCTTGCCCGTTGCCACCATGTTGGAATAAGCAGCCGGAATGGCAAAGGAACCGGCATGCTTCAGGTACCCCTTGCTTTTGGCATCCCACACATACATGGCAATTTTGACGCCTGATAGGGATTTTGTCTGTCCGATATTCACATAGTATGTAATACTCATACTGTTCTTGGCAGCAATCTTTTTCTTCGTAGCGTCTGCGGTTACCGGATTACCCGGGATTACCGAGCCTCCAGGAGTGACAACGCGCGAGAAATAACGCTGCAGATTCACAGTTGAACTGCTGTTATTCGTAATCTTCAGGGTGTAAGCCAGTATGTTACCGCCGGACTGCGGCCAGATGTTGATGTCTTCAATTGCTGCTGTAACTCCAGCCGCCATCGTAACCGGATTAATTTTGACTGCTGCTGCAGTGCTGGCCGCAGCCTGTGTGCCTGCAGCCTGGGCTGCGGGTACCGCTATTCCCCCGGCAGCCTGAACCAAGGCCAGGCTGCTTAAGAGCAGAACGGCCGTTCTTTTTCTGAACTCTCTCATTGATATCCTCCCAGAAATATTTGCTAAGGTTATTATAGTTGCTGACAACCAGGGATTTGTATCCAATTTGTAACTGTTCCGGCTGTGTTGTAACCTTTTCCCCCTAAATACGCCAAAAACAGCATAATGGTTGCTGTTTTCTGCACAGGCTTTGTTAACTTTATCTTCCCTGTCAACAGATTATGAGCGGAAAGAGCGCCGGTACTGGCTTGGAGGCAGACCTTCTGCCCCTCTAAATACTTTAATAAAATAGCTGGATTGCTGAAATCCGCTTTGCAGGGCGATCTGCTCTACCGGCAGCTCGGTTGAAACCAGCAGCAGCTTAGCCTTGGCCAGACGGCATTCGCTTAAATAGCGGTTGGGCGTCTTCCCCATGGTGGAACGGAACAGCCGCAGAAAATGATAGCTGCTGTATCCTGCCAGCCTTGACATGCTCTCAAGCGTCCAGGGCCGTTCACATTCATTATGGATCAGATCGGCCGTACGGCGGATTGAATGACGGATTTCCAGCGGTACTGAGCCGTGCAGCGGTTCGGAATTCTGCAGCAGGGTAACCAGAATTTCATACAGGACAGCTGACAGGCGCGGCTCGCTCCTGGTCTCATAGGCTGCACTGAGGCCGTACATCTCCTCGAACAGCTGTTCAAGACCGGCGTTCAGATCAAAGGTGAAGAAATAGCCCCGTGACTGGTCTGCCTCCTCCAGCAAAGGCAGGGAAACCGAGGTGCTGAAGTGAACCCAGCGAATCTCCCACGGCTGCATGGGGTCTGAGCCGTACTGCTGATATGCTCCGCGGGAGTAGAGGAAGCCGCTGCCTTTTCCCATTGGAATCCGTTCCCCGTCCTGAAACACGTATCCGGAGCCATCAAAAACCAGATGCAGATTGTAGCTGTTAAGCATCCCCTCACTCCTGCGGACCGCATGCTGCGGGAATTCGCTGTAATGTCCGATAAAATCCGGATAACAGACATAATGGGCATAGGCCGGAGCCGGGAGTACCCGTTGCTTCATCATTACATTACCTCTTTCCGCCTCTTAACACCGGGCACGCAATATAATCATATAATAGCAATATTCTGTTATATAAGATATATCACTGCTGCCATTACAATAGATTCATAGCAATAATAAAGCATCTTTTTACATTTGGAGGTTATTATGAAGAAACCCGTTGCTGATAAGCAGTTTGAGCTCGGCGTCTGTTATTACCCGGAGCACTGGCCGGAGGAAATGTGGGATGATGATTACCGCCGTATGGTGGAGACCGGCTTTACAATTGTCCGGATGGGCGAATTTGCCTGGTCCATCTTTGAGCCGGAGGAAGGCAGCTTTCAATTCGGACTGTTCGACCGGGCCATTGATCTGGCGCATAGCCATGGACTTAAGGTCATTCTGGGTACACCGACAGCCACACCGCCGGCCTGGCTTACTTATAAATATCCTGAGGTGCTGAACGTGAGCCAGGAAGGTGTAACCCTTCAGCACGGCATGCGGCGGCACTATAATTACAGCAGCCCCAAATACCGTGAGCTGTGTGCCCGGATTGTAACTGAGATGGCCGGGCATTATGCCAATCATCCGGGTGTTACCGGCTGGCAGATTGATAATGAGCTGAATTGCGAGATCAATGTTTTCTATTCTGAAAGCGATCACACCGCCTTCCGCGAATGGCTGAAGCAGAGATACGGTACGCTGGATAAGCTGAATGAAGCCTGGGGAGCTATATTCTGGAATCAGACTTACTCGGACTGGTCACAGGTCTTCCTGCCCCGCCCTACTCCTGTTCCACATCAGCCGAACCCGCATCAGGCGCTGGATGAGAAGCGTTTCATCTCAGATAATACGATTTCCTTTGCCAGGGTACAGTCCGATATTCTCCGCGCTAAGGCACCGGGCCAATGGGTGACAACCAACGGCTTGTTTGGCCATCTTGACAGCCATGAGCTTCACGATGAACAGCTGGATTTCTTCAGCTACGATTCATATCCGCAGTTCTCAAGCATCCATTCCGATCCGGATGAGCAGAATCCGCTTGCTGACCGCAGCTGGAGCCTGTCCTTGTCGGTCATCCGTTCAATCAGCCCGAACTACTGCATTATGGAGCAGCAGTCCGGTCCGGGCGGCTGGGTTAACCGGATGGACATGCCTTCACCTAAGCCTGGGCAGATGCGTCTCTGGACTTACCAGTCTATTGCCCACGGCGCGGATATGGTGCTCTACTTCCGCTGGCGTACAGCTACCATGGGCAATGAGATTTACTGGCACGGCATTAATGACTATCACAATCTGCCTAACCGCCGGGTCCGCGAAGCTTCTGCTGTCGGCAAGGAGCTCGCTGCAGCAGGCAGCACCATTATTGGCACAAAGGCTCAAGCCTCAATTGCCATTGTGCGTGATTACGATAATGAGTGGGATGGCGAATATGATATCTGGCACGGGCCGTTCATGTGGCAGAGCAATAAGGAGTGGTTCAAAGCATTGCAGCATAAGCATATCCCGGCGGATGTAGTGTATATGCGCAGCAAAACCACCGCCAAGGAGCTGTCCCGTTATGATGTACTCGTCTATCCGCATCCGGCCATCATGACCGATGCCACAGCTGCTGTACTAGATGAATACGTGCAGCAGGGCGGTAAGCTCATCTTTGGCTGCCGGACCGGATACAAGGATTCCAGGGGGCAGTGCTATATGCGCGCATTCCCGGGAGCTGCCAAGGAGCTGTGCGGGATAACCGTTGAAGAGTTCACTATGGTCAAAGGCAGACGACTCCCTACAACAATCAAATGGACCCAAGGCAGTGAAGAGCTGACCGGTGCTGATTCGTTTAATGATATTTTGCAGGTAGAAGCTGACACTGTCGAGGTAATGGGTACGTACGCCAGTGATTATTATGCCGGCAAGCCTGCGGTTACCCGTAACAAACGCGGTCTTGGCGAGGTATGGTATTACGGGGCAGTATTCAATGAAGAATCGGCACTGCGCATCATCGACAGCCTGGAGCTGGCTTCCCCTGCTGCTGATTGGCTGGAGCTCCCGTCTGAGGTAGAGCTGCAGATCCGCAGCAGCGAGTCTGCCAGCCTGACCTTCCTGCTCAACTATAATGAGCTGCCTGTCGAAATTCTGCTCAAGGAGCCGCGCACCGATTTGCTGACAGGCCAAACGCTGAACGGTAAATTTATTATGGACGGCTTCGGCGTTCTGGTGCTGCAATAACGGGTGTCTCGGGCCGCTGAAGCTGCCAGGTTAGGCATCATATACGTAAAAAAGGTCCCGCCGCATGATTTTCATGCGGCGGGACCTTTTCTGTTCCGGCTGCCCGCTGAAGGGGCGTGAAGATTTCCCTTGCCAAGCTGCGGAAAGTGTAAGATATTAAGATAATGCGTTTTTCCGGCAATACGTTAAATCATGACAGCCCGAAAGGAGGCCGTAAACATGAAATCCGAATCTGTACAGGCGGAGCTTCCTGCTGCCGCACCCGTTAGCGAGGACAGCTTCCTGCAGGGGGTGAAGGATTGTATTCCAACTCTGCTCGGCTATCTGAGCATCGGCTTCGCCGCCGGTGTTGTCGAGAAGACCGCCGGCCTCTCCCTGGCCGAAATCGCCTTGATCTCGACTATACTATATGCCGGGTCAGCCCAGTTCATTGCAGCCGGGATGATCGCAGCCGGAAGCACAGCGACCAGCATCATTATTACAATTCTGCTGGTTAATCTCCGCCATCTGCTGCTGAGTGCAGCTCTCTCGCCTTACTTTCGCCACCTGACGCCGCTGCGCAACCTGCTGATCGGCACGCTGCTGACAGATGAGACCTTTGGCGTGGCGATCCAGAGAAGCGCGAACAGGAAGGCCATCAGCGAGAAATGGATGCACGGCCTTAATATTACCGCATATCTCAACTGGATCATTGCCAATCTGGCCGGTGCTGTGCTCGGGCAGTGGATCTCCAGTCCGGAAGAATGGGGGCTGGACTTCGCCCTGCCGGCCATGTTCATCGGACTGCTGGTGCTTACGCTGATCAGCAGAAGCAGATATGCGCTGGATATTACAGTCGGCCTCATTGCTATGGCTGTAGCGGTCGGCCTGTCCATCCTGTGGTCCCCCAGCATTGGCGTTATTGCTGCTGCGGTAATAGCCTCAACGATAGGAGCTGTGATCGAAAAATGGAAGTAAGGCTTGATATCTTTCTGATTATTCTCGGAGCCGCGCTGGTCACCTTTATCCCGCGGGTGCTGCCGCTAATGCTGCTCAGCCGGATTACCATTCCCGGATGGGGAATGCGCTGGCTGAACTACATGCCTATCGCTGTTATGTCCGCACTCATCGCCCAGGAGCTGTTCATTGACGGCGGGCGGTTCTCGGCGCTCTCCACCAATGTGGAGCTGATTGCTGCCCTCCCGACCTTCTGGGTTGCCGTCAAAACCCGCAGCCTGCTGGGGACTGTCATCACGGGTGTGATATCACTACTGCTGCTGCGGCTGGTATTCTGACCAGCGTAATCTGTTGCCTGCTGCAGTAACCCTTCTTACCATTAGAGATCACAGCTAGAGATTACAGCTTCAGCTGTTTTTTCAGCTGCTCCAGTAGCACATCCTCCTTGCCTGAACCGGCTGTCTGGCCATATCTCGCTTCATTGTACAGCTGCAGCAGCTCTGCAGGGGAAGCCTCGCTGCCGCCGCGCTCCCCCTTTCGGTTCTGCTTCCTGCCTCCCGACCATTCAGCAATATCGTCACCGGTCTCCTTGGGAGTCAGGTAGGCTTTGACCTCATAACCTTCAGACGCCCTGGCCGTCAGCCAGTGCCGGTACAGCCAGCGCACACGCTCACGGCTGCCCTCCATAGCCTCCCAACGGTCACTCCTGCTTCCGCTCTTCAGCCGGCTGCGCCAATACTCACGGAAATTCTGCACCGTTTTCTCCCAGGCAAAAATACTCACCTCTTCATCCTGATAAGCAGCCTGCTCCTGCTTATTTTCCCTGCGCAGCATGGACAGCAGTGCATCAACCGCCCGGCGGAAAATACCGGTGCTGTTCCTGTACAGCCAGCGCAGGCCGAAATATATGGCAGCGATAACGATTACAGCCGCAAGCCCATAAAAGAGCACATCCAGAATTGCTGACAGCAATCCGGGCTCTTTCTGTTCGATTTGCAAAAATTCTTGTGAAGAGGGCATATCCTGCCGGGTTAAAGGGACGTCCTCTGACTTGGAGAATAGCCTGGAGAGCAAACCAAACAGCGTATAAACGGCACCTAACGCTACTGTTGCGATTGCTTTAACGGCCCCGGAAGCCAATAATACCACTGCAATAATAAATAACAGCATGAACATCTGGTTATACCGCCGCATTCCGGGAGGCAGACGTTTGGTTCCTGCAGCGAATATATTATAGTTCATGAAGCTGGTATTAGAATTCAGCAGGGCCAGCACAAGACAAGCTCCGCCGCACCAGGTCAACAGAGTCAGACTATGCTGAAGCTCAGGAACCCTTGCATAAATAATGACCGCTGCAAAATATACCATGAGGCCGATCGCATAGGTTTTGATCCCATGCTCCCGGTTAGCCGCGTTCATTCCCAGATACGCGAATAGTGCACTGACAACCATAAACGGAATTGCATCAGGCTCCATACCCCCTACTATAAACCCTGCTGCTGCCCCAAGGGGAAGCGCGGCCAGAATCTGCATCCATCTGCGCTTGAACACATGCCGCATTAGTACGCCGGCCAAGGATAATACCGGCAGAATAAAGTACCACGGCAACGAAGCCTGACCGGACTGCAGATATACCTGAAGGAATATCCAGAGCGGGAGAAACAGTAATCCTTCAATCAGACAGGCCAGCCATAACCTTAAGGAAGCCATAACCGGCTCCCCTACCCTGCTGCTCATGCGCTATTCCTCCCTTCACCGGGAATATCAAGCCAGGCAATGCCGTTTCCGAGCAGCCTAAGCTCCTCTGCCGCAAGATCAAGCTCAGCCCCCCTGTGGCAGCTGATGATGAGGTAGTCGTTGTCAGACGGACTGCCCTCAGCTTCAAGCTCCAGCAGCCGCGACATCGGAATGGTACGGTCCAGCTGCAGCCGGGCCAGCAGACCCAGCATTTCCGGCAGGCTTCCCGTCGGACCGGCATTTACAGGATCATTCTCTCCGTCCAGCCTTCCATTAGACATCAGTCCGACTTCAAGACCGTGTCCGGCTGCATACTCCGCTACTGTTGCCGCATAGCGGATACCCAGCTCAATCCGTTCTTTATCTGTAATATTGCGCCACATCGCGTCGCTGATCTCCACATTCAGACAGATAATCAGCCTGGCATCGGCGGTGTGATCCTTCTGATGCACCTGCATCCTGCCGGTCCGGGCAGTAGCCTTCCAGTTCATCCCGCCGAGTGAGTCTCCCGGCCTGTACTCCCGGGTTCCGGCCGTCAGGAACGGGTCCTCTACGATCCAGCGCTTGACCGGCAGCTCACCGAGCCAGCTGTGGACAGGCAAAGGCAGCTCGTAGACATCCATCATTGCCGGATATACCAGCAGCTCCAGCTGCAGCGGAAACATTTGGCTTCGGCGGCTCATGCCGAAGAAGTCTCCGGTCGTCATCGTTACCGATTCCAGCCGGAACAGGCCGCGCTGTTCACACCGGATCTGATGCCGGCGCTTGATATGCCGATAAGACCGCAGATAGAACAGGCTGATATGATTCTGGTAGATCTCACCGCTGCTGACCCCCAGGTTCTCCTGGCTGCCGAATTCAAGCCCCCGGGCAATACTGGATTCCAGACGCAGCCAGGGGAGCGGCAGCAGCTTGCGGTTGGCAATCTCCTCTACCATCTCTATCTGTTCGCCCTGATAGACAGTGGATGCAGAGAAATAACGGGTATAGCTGAGATTTTTGAGTGCGCTGCGCTGGTAAATCACAGACACGAACACCAGCAGCAGCAGTGTGCTCATAATAAGCCAGGGAAGGGACACGGGCTACTCCCCCCTTCCGCCTCTGGCTGCCGATACAGGCTCGGCCGGAACCTCCACTTCGCGGAGGATCTGCTGCACAACCTCTGCAGCCTGCCCCTCCCGTGATCCGGGACCGCGCTGGAGGACCAGACGGTGCGCGAGAACAGGTCCCGCCACAGCCTTAATATCATCAGGAATGACGTAATTCCGGCCCTGGATCAAGGCATAGCCCTGTGATGCGCGCAGCAGCGCAAAGCCTGCCCGCGGACTGGCACCGAGCTTGACAGATTGAGCTTTGCGGGTCGCTTCTACAATCCGTATCATATAAGCCAGCAGATCGTCGCTGATGTTGACTTCAGCAGTCAGGCGCTGGACCTCCTGAATCTGACGGGCATCCGCAACAGCGCCGGTGTCCTCCAGCGGATTGTTCAGGCGGAACCGCTGAAGAATCTGCACGCCCTCCTCGAAAGCAGGATAGCCGGTCGTTATCCGCAGCAGGAACCGGTCCAGCTGCGCTTCCGGAAGAGGAAAGGTTCCCTGGCTGTCAACCGGATTCTGGGTTGCTATAACGAGAAAAGGCGCTTCCAGCCCATGCGTTACGCCGTCGATGGTAATCTGGCGCTCCTCCATGCATTCCAGCAGGCTGGATTGTGTCCGCGGAGTCGCACGGTTGATCTCATCCGCCAGCAGAATACTGGCAAATACCGGACCGGGCCGGAATTCAAATTCACCGGTCTTCTGATTGTAGTAATTGATTCCGCTCAGATCAGAGGGCAATAAATCCGGGGTGAACTGAATTCTTTTAAACGGGCAGTCCAGTGACCGGGCCAGTGTCTTAGCCAGCAGTGTTTTGCCGGTACCCGGGACATCCTCCAGCAGCACGTGGCCGTTTGCCAGCAGCGCTGTGAGCAGCAGGTCCACACCGGCTTCTTTTCCTACGATAACCTTTGAGAGATTGCTGCGGATTGAGCTGATCAGCCTGCCAGCCTCTTGAATATTCATGAAGCATTCCACCATCCTATCGTCTATAAGGTATGTACTAAAGCTTAATCATACCAGAAAGCGCATCCATTTTATAATAAATAAGTCGCTGCAATCAGCTGGCAGGCTTATTTATTCTGGATTTGATGAACGCAGCCATAGTGTAATAGACGGGAATACACTCCACAACCAGCCAGAGTATAACCACCAGGGATGAGCTGAAATCACTGTAATATCTGGTTATGCTGCGGGAATACAGGTAGGCGATGAGCACTGAACAGAAGACCAGGAACGGTACCATCAGCTTTTCCCCCTTCTGCTTCGTCAGGTACAGGGCGCACTTACTGGCTACATAGATCATAAAGGAGCTGTGAATGAACATGGAGGCGGACCAAATGCCGATCAGAATAGGGTCCAGATTACCCAGAATATCGTCATGCGACGAACTGCGCACCATATCAAGATAAGGATACTGAACGTCTTTTCCGAGATGCGGTCCGAAGTTCAGCATAGTAAGCGCCCAACCGGCCAGCACGAGCACCGTCAATACGAATTCAGCCAGCAGAACCTTTTTCAGCAGGTTATTGTTGATCTTAAGCTCTGGCGCGACAAACAGGAGCACCACCCATTCCGCGAACCATGAAGTTACTGTGACGGCATCCTTTATTGTAATGCCCGGATCAAAGTAATGGATAAAAGCCGGAAGCATCTGAAAATTGGCATTTGGCAAAAACAGATACAGCGAAAAAAAAGTAGTAGCAATTAACAGCAGGAACACGCCGTCTGCCATATAGATTATCGTAGCCACCCCCTTAGCCGCCGTATACGCAATGACTATGCCGATTACAAGCTGAATAAACAGCGGAGGGGTACCCCGCATATAATTCGATCCGAAGAACAGCACAAAATTTTCTATATCGTAAGAAGTATAGTATACGCACCAGCATAACAGTAACAACACCAGCACACGATGTCCCCATTTGCCCATAAACTGGCTGCCAAAATCTATCCAGGAGTCCCCTGTCTTCAACTTACCGGCCTTAATCATAAAAAACAGCAGGACCACCGACATTGCACTGCCGAACAGTATTGATATCCAGCCCTGATAGCCAGAACCGGATACAATGATGGGGATCAGAAATATAGAGGTCCGCGAGTTAAAATAAACCAGACTGAAGCGGAAAATCTGCCAGTTCGTTGTACGCATTGCCCCCCCTCCTGTTCCCGTTCGTTTATTTGCTTGCCCCAAAATCAACAATGCTTATATCTGTCTTCACGACAATTCTCGCCCTGTCAGCATAATAGTCACTCCAGCGTTCCTTCAGCTTCTTCCATTCCTTGGGGTGGTTCCATTCAAGCAGCATCCCAAGCTGCAGGACATCTGTTCCCGCCTCCTGAGTATGGTCCAGCGCTTTTTTTACTTCTGACTTAATTTTCTCCTCAAGCTTGGATTGAATCAGGCTGTTGTGATCTACTGCCTCATCTGTATTATTGTCGTCAAAAAGAGTAATGCTGGCCTTCCCCTTCAACCTGACATGAAAAACAGGCCCGTCTGCTGTCATTTGTACCTTTCTGGATACAGTGTCACTATAAAAAAGAGCGCTGGCTTTGCCTTTGCTGTCCTGCTCATTCCAGACAACAGTGTACATTGGAAGGGTTAGATGCCCGGAGAGATCTCCCGCGGCCCAGGAAAGGGCCCTGCTCTCGTCACTGTTTAGCGTTCCTGTCATTTTCATACCCTTGAAGAGCATCACCCCCTGCACACCTGCCCATTTTACCGGCTCCCCCTGCTCCTTCTCATCCGGCTTCACGCCAAAGGAAAGATAGTTCATGGCATATCCCATATTGTTAGCCTCCGCCAGCAGGTAAACTCTGATCGTTGTAGCATAGGTCAGATTCAGCTCGGAAATGTTTCTCAGCACCTGATCCGGAAGCTGCTCATAGACCGCGGACAGTCTGGCGACCTCACTGGCCTTACCCGGAGCCGCCATAATATAAGTACCCTGCGGAATCTCAGGCTGCCGCTTACACCACTCAAGCAGTTCATGTATCCCATTTGCCGCATACTCTTGACCGACGACAATCGCCTTAATATGTGAAATTTCCAGACGCCGGGACAGATCCTTTTGAATCATAATGATAGCATCGGTAATGCTATGGGCCGTTTTAGTAACGGTCGAATAGCTTTTGCCCTGTGCAGTTCCGCCTTGAGTACCTGATACAAGACGGTTCGGCAGCGGTGTGCTGATGGTTAATTCCACAGTTCCGGGCTCTGTCCCGGCGTCAACATACATGCCAAAAATAAAAGTAAGCTCATCCAGCTCAAGCTTGGACCAGCAGCCGGTCAGGCTAAACAGCAGCAGCAGAGCCATCCCCAGCCTGAGCAGCTTCATTTCGGTCTCTGCCTCCTGTCATTTTTGGTGCCGGTAAAGGTGGTGCTCCGCTTGGTCATGAACGGATTAGGTACACGTAGCAGGGTATCCTTCCAGTCCTCCAGAATCAGCGGGGCTATAGGCTGCATATAAGGGGTTCCGAACGATTTCAGATGAACCAGATGCCCGTAAATGATAAAGACGGCCACGATAACGCCGAGCAGTCCCATAGTGCCTCCAAGCACAAGCAGCACGAACCGCAGCAGCCGGAATGTAAGTCCAAGCTCCAGATGCGGAATAATATACGAGGCTATGCCGGTAATGGATACAACAATAACCATCGGTGCAGATACAATGCCTGCCTGGACCGCCGCCTGGCCGATGACGATACCCCCGATAATGGAAACAGTCTGTCCTACGGGCTTTGGTATCCGGGTGCCCGCTTCCCTCAGCGCTTCAAAGGTCAGCTCCATAATGAGTGCTTCCGTAAGGGCAGAGAAGGGAATATTTTCTCGCGCTGCCGCAATTGTCAGCAGCAGATCTGACGGAATAATCTGCGAGTGAAACGTGGTTACCGCTACGTAAAAGGCAGGAAGCAGCAAGGCAATTATTGAAAATAATAAACGGACCATCCGGATCCAGCTGCCTGCATAAAAGCTCTGGTAGTAGTCTTCTGACGATTGCAGAAGCGACAGAAAGGTTACCGGAGTCAGCAGTGCGGAGGGTGTACCGTCCTGTAATATACCGACACGGCCTTCCATCAGAGAGGCAGCTACAGAATCGGGACGCTCCGTATACTGGAATACCGGAAACGGAGAGAATTTGCCCTGCTTCACATGCTCCGCGATATAGCTGATGCCCAGGGCCCCGTCCATATTCAGATTAACCAGAACCTCCTCAATCTCAGCGAGGATTTCCGGCTTGTAGAGACCCTCTATGTAAACCAGGTACACGTCGGTTTTAGTATATTTTCCGATGGAGAAATGCTTGGTCTTCAGATCGGCATGCTTAATGATATGGCGCAGCAGCGACAGATTGGTTGCCACATCCTCAATGAAGGCTTCCTGCGGCCCGATAACCACCAGCTCGTTCTGTGATTCAGATACGGCCCGCTTCTGATAATGGGTAATTTCAAAATAATAGAGAAAAGGCATACTCTCGATACACAGCACAGCATTGCCGCTGACCGCCAGCTCCACCGCCCTGTCAATGTCATATACCTTGATGTAAGGGATAGCAAAGGCTGACCCGTGATCCAGCCGCTTCAGAAATCCGGGCCAGTCCGGCTCGGCATTGGCCTCGGACTTCAGCGGGGAAGCAACGAATTCCTGCAGACTGAGCGTATCCACAATGGACGGGATGTAGATCAGCATGCACGGCTGCCCGTGAATGTTAATCGACTGGTAGACCGCATCACTGCTGCCGTGCAGCTGCTCTTTAATCGCATCCAGAATGCTTGCCGCCATCGCTTTCCCGCCTCCTTTAACATAAATGATGAATCTGACTTAGTTTGCCAAGCCTCACTGGAAATATACACCTCCTGCCCACCTGCACACAGCCAACAAGACCGGCAGCACTGCCGGTCCAAGGGTGACTAATTTTGAATAAACGGTTTAAGCTCTTTTATCAGACGCTGCAGCTTTACCGAGCAATCCTCATACAGCTGCTTCGCCTCCGGATTACCTGTTGACAGGCTGAACAGCTCCAGGTCCGCTTCGCATTTTTTCAGGAGGGCATACAGCTGGGGCTTTTCCTGGGGCTGCGTCACCTGCACCTTATCCGCATACAAATCAACTGTCAGTTCCCCGTAGGAATCAACCTGCCCGAGAAAAACATTCTCCACCGTCAGCCCCAGCTTTTCCAGCTGCAGGTTCAGCCAGCCGCGTGTCAGATTCAGATCATCCAAAGGCACATCCATTATCTGGCCGTCCATAATAACAGCCTGCGTCTCCTTCTCCGGAGCTACCTTAATCCCAAGATGCTTTGGCGTAAGCGGCTGATTCTCCCTTGTAAGCAGTACATTAATGGCACCATCCGACTCCATAATGGCAAATTCCACATCTGCAACTGTAAAAACATCCTTTTTCCGCAGTCCTTCAAGCAGCTCATCGGTGGTCAGCTTCTCTTTACGCATGTTGTCCTCCAGAATCTTGCCGTCCTTGATCAGCACGGTGGACTTGAAGTCGATGAAATCGCGGGCCTTTTTACTCTTGATCTGCAGGAACTCAATGCCCAGCGAAAAGGCAACCCATACAAAGAGGGCCAGAAACCCCAGATGCCATGTATTATCCGTATCCAGCGAGATGTAAGCAGCCAGATTCCCGATGGTTATCCCAGTTATATATTCAAAGAAAGAAAGCTGGGAGACCTGTCTTTTACCAAGCAGCTTAATCAAAAAGAACAAGACCACTACAGCAAATATAGTTCTTACAATAACCTCTAACCAATTCGGCATTTGGATTCCCCCTGTGAATAAGAGCTTTGTCGTACTGTGTCCTATTCATTATTTGTCAAAAGAGGGGGTATTTACTCCCTTTAGGTTAGATCATTTCCTGAATCATCTTCCGTTACGCAGCCGATACTAGGTTATATAAGTCTGTACAACTCTAATCACAAGGAGGATTACAATATGACCGTTGCATCACAAGTGAAGACCTGCCTCTCTTCACTCAAAAGTGCTCAGGCCAGCCTAGAACAGTTCGCCATGGAGACCCAGAACGAAGAAGCCAAAACAATGTTCACTAATGCTGCCGGGCAGACCCAGCAGATCGTGGAGCAGGTTGAAGGCCGGGTAGCCCAGCTTGAGAAGGAGGAGCCGCAGTACCGGGGATTTTGACGTTAGTTGACAGATACAGTAAAAAGGCTGTTCCGCTGCAGACCTCTGCAGAATACGGAACAGCCTCTTTAAATTCTATTCTATACAGATTCCAGCTTCTGCCGCAGCTCTCCGCCGGATTGGCTTAGCAGGTCAGCAATTTCCAGCTTGCGGCCGGTCCTTGCACTCTCCAGAGCCCCGAACACCATCGCCATACTGTAAATGTTGTCCCGGCAGTCCGTTTCAGCCGGGCGCTGCTCACTGACGGCTTGGAACATTTCCCGGAGACAGCCGTGATGGAAGGTCTCTTCCATCAGAACCTCAGCTCCCTGAGTCCGCTCATACTTGCGCAGGAATTGTACATCATCCCCGCTGTCTTGGATTACCTCGGCATAAGGCATTCCGGTGCCGTCCCACAGGACTGCGCCTTTCTCCCCCTGGACACGCCATGCTGCTTCCCATGAGGTAGGCGCCCCTTCGGCACACCATGAGCCTTGATAGCAGAAGACGGAGCCGTCGGACATTTCAAAGATGCAGACCGCCGCTGCATTGCCCGCGTACCAGGAGCCCGGAGGATTGAACTCCTGACAATACACAGTTACTGGGTCTGCTCCGGTGATAAACCGTGCCTGATCGAAGGTATGGATGGCCATATCGAGCAGCAGCGGGCTATCCATCGCATCCCGGAATCCGCCGAAATGGGGAGCGAGGAAAAAGCTTGCCCCGGTATAGCCGGTACGGCCGATGGTCCCCGCTTCGATCAGCTCTTTAAGCGAACGGATACGCGGGTCATAGCGGCGGTTCTGCATGACTGCATGCGAACGCCCGGTGCGCTTGGCAATCGCTGCAATCCGGCTGCATTGCTCCAGCGATTCTGCCAGCGGTTTCTCGCTGAACACATTGCAGCCCAGCTCAAGCGCGGTAGCGGCAATATGATAATGGCTTGACGGAATCGTGACATCAAACACCAGGTTTGCCCCCGTCTCCTCTATAGCCTGTTTAATATCCGTATACGTAGCAGCATTTAGGCCGTATTTCCCGGCCATGGCTTCTGCCGCCTCCAGCCGGATGTCAACCAGGGCAACGATTTCTACATCCGGCCGTTTCAGGGCATAGCCGATCCACTCATTTGCCATCGCTCCGCAGCCGGCCACAGCCACGCGATACTCTGCTGTCATAGATAAAACTCCCTTATGTTTGGATTGTTGAATGTGCAACAGATTAGAGCTGTACTGCTTCGGATCAGAGCGGATTAGGCACAAAGCTGCCGCCCCTGCAAGATTTCAGATAGTTCAGCGCATGCACCTGTCCCGTCATTTCCAGCTGATCACGGTAGACCGGATCATGCCAGCCTTCAATGTCAATGGTTCCCTTATAGCCGGCCTGGCGGAGGATACTGATTACATCGGTCCAGCTGGTATCTCCGAAGCCCGGAGTGCGATGCCACACATAATCTCTTGGGCCGTGAATACCGTATTCCTTAATAATATCCCAGGCTATCGTGGCATCCTTCCCGTGTACATGGAAGATCTTGTCGGTCCATTTACGGAGCTGGGGAATCGGATCAATCAGCTGCACCATCTGGTGGCAGGGCTCCCATTCCAGACCCAGGTTGTCAGCCGGAACTGCATTGAACATCTTTTCCCAGGCGGTCGGATTATGGGCAATATTCCAATCCCCGTTTATCCAGCTGCCATCCATAGAACAGTTCTCAAAAGCGATCCTTACCCCTTTATCAGCCGCTCTTTTGGACAGCTCCCCGAACACTTCGCTAAATTTAGAAAGCGAGTCATCAATCGGAAGCCCGGTCAGCCTCCCAGTGAAACCGTTTACGATATCTGTACCGAATAAATGGGCATTGTCAATCAGCCGTTCCCAGCTGGACAGTGTATCTGCATTGTCACCGGTGCCGGTCAACGGATTGCCGAAGACCCCGATTGCGGAAATCACAAATTGATGCTCCTCAGCCAGCTCACGGATGCGCGCTGCGGTATCAGCCAGATCTGTCTGCCCTGTTGTCTGCCAGAAGGTCAGGCTGTAGGATTCAAAGCCATGCTTAGCTATTTGCGGAATAACCCTTACTGCATCTCCGCCACCGACGAGTGTGCCTATTCTCAATGTGTCCTGCATCTTGTCTACCACTCCAATATTGGTTTATAGTTAACTGAATAATCCAAGTATAAAGCTCATTTTAAGCAAAATCTCTTCTTATCTTGTGCTAATATAGCTGAATCTTGTGGGAGTTGATACCGCCGTGACTTATCCGAAAGAGCTTAAGGAATACCCCCAGCTTGAAGAAAAAACCTACCCCTTCCGCGTATTCTTCAACGGGTGCAGGGATACAAGACCAGAGCAGAACATTCTGTTCCTGCACTGGCATGAGCACTTTGAAATTATTGTCATGCGAAAAGGCAGTGCTATCTTCCATGTGGACAGCAAGCCTTATCATGTCTCACCCGGCGACGTGATCATGGTTCCTTCCGGCGGGCTTCATGTCGGCTACAGCCTGTCCCGCGGGGATATTGATTTCGTATCCATCGTGTTCCATGCCTCCCTGTTCAAGGACAGGAATCAGGATTCCCAGCATGAGCAATTTGTAGCTCCTTACCTGGAGAACAGGTATCAGCTGCCGGTGAAGCCGGCAGACGATAATCCTGCCTGCGTCGCCTATTACTCGCTGCTTGAATCGGTCATTGCAGAAGTACAGTTAAAGGGTCCTGCCTTTCAGCTTGTAGTGAAGAACCAGCTGCATTTATTCTTTACTCTGATGTCCCGCTCGTTCCCGTCACAGCATATAGACGGCAGACAGCAGAATGAACGGTATTCAGTTAACCGTGAACGGTTCAAGCCGCTGCTGGAGTATTTGGACAGCCATTATGACGAGAAGATAAGCATTGAATTCGCAGCGAAATTCGTCAGTCTTAACCCTTATCACTTCTGCAAAACCTTCAAACGCCTGACCGGCCGCACCTTTATCGATTATGTGAATCTGTGCCGGATGAACGAGGCCGAACGCCTGCTGCTGGAGACAAATGATACTGTTACCGAAATTGCCGGTAGGGTGGGCTGTGACAATCCCAATTACTTCACCAAGCTGTACAAGCAATACAAGGGAGTTACACCTTCTGCTGCCAGAAAATGACCGCTTCATCCCCGCGCAAAAGAGCACCGTTCAGCTGCTGTTGAACGGTGCTCTTGTTAATGTCCAGTTACTCTATCAGTTCAACCCTGCGGACGGTTCCTTGTGCCGGCATCGAATCCTGAACGGTTCCGGTCCCCCAAATGTGTACCTGCTGGCCCTGCTTCAAACCGGAAGCCTTACTCCTCTGGCCTGCAGCATCATAAAGCTCCGAGCGGTCATTAAAAGAGAACCAGTAGGTCGGGTCCTGCTTACCCGGCTCCAGAATCAGAATACTTGTTACAGGTTCGGACCTCACCTCAACAATGGTTCCTGTCACACTAGGCTCCCCCAGCTCCTGAACCTCTAAGGTCAGCATTCCGGGATCTATCCGCTGCTCCAGCGTTTCTCTTGCCGCCTCTGCATAATCATCCGGTACGGAGACATTAATCTTATTCAGCCTGACATCAATCCAGGAACCGTAGAGATTAAGCTCTTTGTACAGATTCTCCTCAGCCAGCATAGTCTGTGCAGCCTCAAGCTCACCGGCAGAATAGTCCACATCATGCAGACGGTAGGAGCCTGAAGCAAACTTGCCGGCAAAAAGCTCCTCCACTTCGCTGTTCAGCCCGACGATATTAATGTGAACCTGATTGTTCTCAAGGAAAATATCCCCGTTGTTGATGTTCTCATCAGCCAGAATAAGCTGTACCTTCTCCGGATCAGCTGCCATCAGCTCTGCTGCTCCCTGCGATAGAGCCGGTGTATGGCTTGCTGCAGGCGATGTGCCGCTATCATTCATAGCCTCCCCCGCTCCGCAGCCTGTAAGCAACAGGCTAACCAGACCCAAGCTGATTCCTGCAAATTTCCAGTTGAACATAATCAGCCGCCTTTCTGTAGTTTCTACTTTTCTAAACGCGCAGAAACAGGGAAAGGTTGCTGATCACCCGTACTCGCCAGCTTCTCTCCGGCTGCTGGCTACATCTCCGATACCTGAACCCAGCGGCGTTCTTCAATGGACCGCTCTACTGCTTCCAGTACAGCCTGACATTTTACACCGTCGTTAAAATTAGGCTCGGGCTGACGATTCCCGGCGATGGCGGAGGATAACTCCAGCATTTCATGAATGAAAGTATGCTCGAAGCCGATTGTATGCCCCGGCGGCCACCAGGCTTCGGCATAATCATGTGCCGGGTCCGTTGCGAGTACGCGGCGGAAGCCTTGTACATCCTCTGCATCCGAGGTCAGGTATACCTCAAGCTCATTCATCCGCTCGAAGTCGAATTTCACACTGCCCAGACTTCCGTTGATTTCAAAGGCATTCGTCGAGCGGTGGCCGGCAGCAAACCGGGTTGCCTCAAAGCTCCCGATGGCTCCGCCTGTGAACCGGGCCAGAAACAGCGTGGCATCATCTACAGTGACAGGGCCCCTCGGCGCATCCTTGCCGGCTCTCGCACTGAGTCCGGTCATCTCAGAGGCAAGAGGGCGCTCCTTGACGAACGTTTCGCTCATGCCGATAACCTCCTGCACATCACCGACCAGGAAGTGGGCCAGATCGATCAGATGAGCACCCAGATCCCCGTGTGAGCCCGAGCCGGCGACCTCCTTCTGCAGCCTCCATACTAACGGGAACTCGGGATCTAGAATCCAATCCTGCAGGAACCAGGCACGGAAATGATAGATTTGCCCGAGCCGTCCGCTCTCGATCAGCCTTTTCGCCAGCCGTACTGCAGGTGAGAAGCGGTAGTTGAAGCCTATCATATGTTTAACACCGGCTGCCTCCGCAGCTTCCAGCATCTCGCGGGAATCTGCCAGATTCAGTGCCAGCGGCTTTTCGCAAAAGATATGCTTGCCCGCCTTCGCTGCCGCCAGAGCGATTTCCTTATGGGCGTTACTTGGGGCATTGATGTCTATCAGGTCGATATCCTCTCTGGTGACCAGCTCCTGCCAGTCCGTTACACTTTCAGACCAGCCCAGCTGGCCGGCTGCTGCCGACACCGCCTCTTCATTGCGGCCGCAGATGACAGCCATCTCCGGCTTAAGTGCCTGCGGAAAAAACATCGGCAGACTCCGGTATGCATTGCTGTGCGCCTTGCCCATAAACTTGTAACCGATCATTCCAATGCGAAGCTGTTTCATCTTACTCCTCCTTGAATGAATTCGCTTTCATGTGAACCTTCTATTATTGTACCATAATCATTCTAATTCTATGGAATTTAGCTCACTAAACAATAGCCCCGCTGCAGGCATCAACATACCGTTGTTTCCGGATACCGGCAGACTGAAGCTCATCTTTATCTTGGAGGGCACTCAGTCCATAAATGAGCTGGTACGAGAACTGCTTATTTTCCCGTTCAGCCTTCCTATGCCATTTAAGCTCAAGGGATTGTTTACAGACCTCTAGTGCTTCATTCGGACTGAGCTTCGGACGCAAGTTTACTTGATTCAACTGCTGAAGCATTAATCCTGAAATACCTTTATAATGGCATACTTTCCCGTTTGTGGTGTTGACACTGACCATCACTAGTTCCCCTTGAACAGGAATGTCTCCCCTATAAACAGGCAAACAGAATAATTCACATCTTCGCTGCTCACTATGGTTGGCATCTGCCGGTTCCTCCAGCCGCAGCCAGGCAGCATATTCAGCAAACACGCTGGCCAGAAACTGTTCTGCCTTTTGCCAGCATTCATTACGGCTCAAGCCATTAGATGGCTGTTGCACTTCCGGTTCATTACGGTGAAACCGCAGAAGCATGCCCGTCGTCTTTTCAATCTGCAGTCTGTATGGCGCTTCCCGCTGTTTTAACACTTCTCCCCATTTACTATTCATATAACTGTCTATTGAGAGTGTTGAAGCTTCGAGGCCGGCTACTTCCATATTCGTAATGCAATAGGCTAAATACAGACAATCATCATCTTCCGATGATTTTTCAAGCATATGTATATTCGGGTCAATACCGAGCAGCTTCTCCCATTCAGTAATACTAAGGTGAACGTTAGACTCAGGGACGACACCTTTATTCTCGCTGGCTCCGCTTAGTCTGTGATCCGAAATAATGGAACAGCTTGTTGGTACGGCGTAATGTTCAGCACCGTATATGTCCTCTCCGGTCACCGCATCCATTAGCCACATCTGCGAAACCAGCTGATAAACTAGCCGGAATTCTGCTTCAGTTCCCTTCATTTCTCCGCTTTGCGTTGGAATGGCTGCGATATGAAGTTCCATTCGGCTATGGGCCAGTATCTGATCCATTACTAACTGCTCCTCTATAAGCTTAGCCGGCCATATTGGCACCGGAGCAGATCTACGGTAATACCGGTAACGGATATTTTCCAATTGCTGATCCAGAACTACCTCGCAGCCTGTATAAGGCAATGGCAGACCGCCTGCTTCTTCTCTATAGACAAACTTGAAGCCTATGCTGTGCATAGACTCAGCCCAAGTAAAGCGACCTGCTTCCCGCACATAATTAGCCACAAAGCTGTCTGCCATTTCTCTTGCTTGCTCTGAGCTGCTTGTGGAATCGCACATCACAAGTCCCTTACAGAAACGGGTCTTTACATCAGCGTTGACGAGAATTCCGGTAGCCAAATCCAGCCAAATTTCCGATTCCGTTGCCATATTCTCAGGGTCTTCCCAGACAAAAGCTCGATTCATTGGCTGTCCAGCGGGAATATCATCTTCCATAACCAGCCTGTAATGTCCGGGAATATTGAACATTTCCAATGCTTGTGCACGGAGTGTGTCCTTATTAATAGTCATTTCAGCCTCCTGATAAGGAATTCTGTACGTACATTATTTGAGCCATTCCTGTACATGCTTAAGAAACCTCCGTGTGGCAGGTGAAGCATCCTTCAGCGAATGGACAGCTATCCCCAGTGATCTGAAGCTGCGCTCCTCCAGCTCCAGCATGGCTACATTGTGGTTCTGGCGGGTAATGATCATCTCCGGCAAAATACTGATGCCCAGCCCGTTCTCCACCATTGCAATAATAGCCGAATCGTCCCCCGCTGTAAATTTAATATTTGCTTTAATACCCGCCTTGTCCAGTACCCGCCGTGCGTCATAGTCGGAACCTGGCTTCTGGATAATGAAATCCTCATGAGCAATCTGTGCAAGCGGCATAAATGGCGCCCCGGATAACGGATGTTCCCTGGAGAGCACTGCCAGCATCCTGTCCTGCTTCAGCGGGAATACCTCGAATTTATCGCGTGTCGGCAGGGAGATAAATCCGCAGTCAACCAGCCCTGATTCAATCCACTGCTCAATTTCGTAATATCCGCCATCCATCAGCTTAAATTCAATATACGGATATTCCTTGCGGAATTCCTTGATCATCCCCGGCAGCCAGTGCACAGACACACTGGTAAAGGTACCGATTGTTATCGTCCCTGTCTCCAGTCCGTGAATATCAGCCACCTGCTGCTTCAGCTGCTCATTCCATTTGAGTATTTCCCGCATCGCCGGAACCACTTGTTCACCGTTAACCGTCAGCCGGACTCCAGAACGGCTCCTCACCAGCAGTGTGAAGCCAAATTCATTCTCCAGGCTGCTTATAGTATGGCTAATCCCTGATTGTGTATAGCCCAGCACTTCAGCCGCCCTTGTTAAACTGCCCAGCTCCACGACTCTCAAAAACACTTCATATTTACTCAGACTCAAAATGACAGCTCCTATCTCTTCCATGAATTCTTCTCATGTATTCCATAATAAACATTCAGGTTACTTATGTATTAGGCAGTATTATACTATATTCACAAGATAACAAAAAGGATGCTGATGATACGTATGAAGCCGCTTAAGGCTGAGCTGCTGCTCATAATGGTTACACTGTTCTGGGGTTCCTCCTACATTTTCATGAAAATGGGCCTTAATTCCCTGGGAGAGTTCAACCTGATTGCCCTCCGTTTCGGTCTTGCATTTATACTGGCGGCTGTTCTATTCCGCAAACGCCTGCGCCGGATCGATTTAGGAACAGTTAAATACGGAGCCTTGTTAGGCTTCCTGCTGCTCGGTGTGTTTACCTGCATTACCTTCGGCCTCCAGACCACCACCACATCCAATGCCGGATTTCTGGTCGCGCTGACTGTTGTGTTTGTACCGCTGCTTGAAGTGCTTGTTTTCCGCAAAAAAGTTTCCCCGCCGCAGATTTTTGGCACACTGCTTGCCATTGCCGGTATCGGACTCCTCACATTGAACGGCTCACTGCAGATTCAGCCCGGCGATTTCCTCTGTATCCTATCTGCTTTATTCTATGCGGTTCAGATTCTCGTTACAGGCAAAGCGGTCAAAAGCTGCGATTCTCTGAATATCGGCATTCTCCAGCTCGGCTTCGCTGGCGGATATGCCCTTGTGCTGTCTGCTATATTTGAGACACCGGCACTGCCGTCCACCATGCCAGCCTGGATTGCCATTGCGGCACTAGGCGTTCTTTGCAGCGCCTGCGGGTTTATCCTCCAGCCCGTTGCCCAGCAGTTTACGACACCAACCCGTACGGGTCTGATCTTCTCACTGGAGCCGGTTTTCGCCGCCTTCTTCGGCTATTGGTTCGCCGGAGAGCAGCTGTCAATGCAGGGATATGCGGGGGCAGCTCTTGTTATGCTCGGCATTGTCGCCTCAGAGCTGCTGGGCAAAATGCCTGCGGCTCCCCATCCGCTGCGCAGCTTCAGGAAGCGCAGAGCGAATCTATAGACACTTACACAAACAGCCCCGGAGGAAAACCTCCGGGGCTGTTACTTTTGATACCCGATCTTTGGACAAGTAACCTGCCAGTCTTACTGCAGAACGGCCATAGCCTTCTAAGCCGCCGGCTCAAGCTTCAGCCCGGTCAATTTACCGGCAGTAATGGCATCAACATTAAATTCTTTTTGGACGAGTGGTATTGTACAACGGAAACAGATATGATAAATTCAAATCTAATGATAATGATTATCATTATTAAACAGAGAGGGGTTTATTATGTTCACATTAAAAAGATACACTTCATTGCTATGCAGCACGATCTTCATTGTTCTTCTGCTGGCTGCCTGCGGCAGCAACACCAATACCACTACGGAGGCTGCTGCCGTACCCTCTGCAGCTGCCCCGGCACAGACTGCTGAACCAGCCGCTGCTGCGGGCGATACCCGGAGCTTTACAGATGGAAAAGGCCGTCAAATTGACATTCCCGTTCATCCGCAGCGGATTGTTTATATAGGCAGCGATCCCGGTGATCTGCTCGCCCTGGATGTAAAGCCAATCGGAGCCAGTCTCAGTGTTATCGGGACACAGGTAGCCTATCCGGACCTGCTCGAAGGGATTGAGGATATCGGATATCCTCCGTCACTGGAGAAAATTGTAGCTCTGGATCCTGATCTCATTCTGTTTAATGACTGGGATGAATCGGGAATTGAATCGGCAGCAGCGATTGCCCCTACGGCCGTGATTGATGAAGGCGGCACTTATGAACGTCTTAAGATGATTGCTGCTGTGCTGGGCAAGGAGGATATAGCTGATCAAAAAATTGCCGAATATGAAACAAAAGCCGCGGCGGTCAAAGATCAGCTCAAGCTGGATCTCGGCTCCGGAGACACAGCTACAATCTATCTCCAGCTCGGCAAGACGCTTTATGTAATGGGTCATCAGGGGATTTCAGTATCTCTGTACGATATGCTGGGCTTTAAACCCTCTTCTAAAGTTCAGGAGATGATTGACAAGGACGAGCGGTTTGCAGAAATATCGGCTGAGGTTCTGGCTGAATATGCCGGTGACGAGGTGTTCGTGCTCGGTGATGAGACGGCGGAAACCTCCGCCGCCGTAGATGAATTAATGGAAGGTGCGATCTGGAATACCATTCCTGCCGTGAAGAGTGGACATGTATACGTTACAGACAGCAAATGGAACTTTGATGATCTGATAACTCGGACCCGCCTGCTTGAGGAGCTGCCGGTATTGATGTCTAAATAATATCTCCACTGCCCACAGATCTGCAATAAGGGCTACTCTACATTAAAATCGAAATATTTTGCCGGATACGGCTCATTGATCAGCGTAAAATGCCACCATTCCTTGGCATACGGCTTAAAGCCCTGCTTGACCATCGCATCCTTCAGGATTTTGCGGTTCTGATGCTGAACGGTGCTGACCAGTGTAGTATTATAATAAGATATTTCACCAAAGAAATCATACGGGCTGCCCATATCCACCAGGGCGCCTGTTTTTTTATCAGCCAGCGTCAGATCTATGGTACTTCCCCGGGAATGCCCCGACTTCTTCGAGATAAATCCCAGCTTGAACAGGTTCCGCTTATCCAGCTCAGGATAATACAGCTGCTTGTTGATAATGTCCGATGTATCCTGCGACCATGCTACAAACCGGTTGACTGCTTTTTGCGGACGGTAGGCATCATAGATTCTGAGAATGTAACCGTTCGCGGACAGCTCATCATTTACTTTTTTGAGGGCGTATGCCGCTTTGGAGGTAGAGATGGCCAGAGGAGACTTATAGCCGCTGACAGGCGCACCGGTAAAATTATACTTGCTGTAATAACGGATCTGGTACTGTGCTTCCGGGATCACCTCATCAAGGTAGACGAAACCTGAAGGCAGTTTATTTTTCTTAGCGACATTGTTAATGGCCGGTCTCCAGGCTGTATCCTGGCCGGTTGCGGCCTGTGCGTATGCCTCATCCTTAGCCGAAACAAACAGTAATCCAACGATAACAGCAGAACATAATAAACCGCGCTTATTCCAGTGAAAAATCTGCTTCATGCCTCATGGTTCCCCTTCCCCTATCCCGTAGCTAAATAATCGTCGATATATGCCTGCACTTCCCCAGTCAATTGATTACCATTTTGATTAAGCAGCTTCAAAAGCTGTTCAATCATTTGGAGCAAACTGACTGTTAGATACCTGATGAACATCCGTAAACTTCTCCATTACCAAGGCTCTGCTTAGCAGTTCCTTCCAGCTTATCACAAGTGCTGCATCTGAAATAGATCCTTTATTGGATTCGGCAGCCATGATGTCTATGTAGTCTGTAATGTCACTGCTAATATAAGGTTTAAACAGCTTGAAGCCTTCATAATGAATGATCGGGTAATATGCACCTTCACTGGTTAATCAGGTATTTGCTCTGGTACCGCAGCCTCTACAGACTGACAACCACTTCCCGATTTCCTGCAGCCTTGCTGCAGCGTTCCTTTAGCGGACAGCCTTCGCAGCTTTGACTTCGGTAATGACGTTTCCGTTCTGGGAAGTTCACCCAGGATCTGCCGCGCCTTTTCAGATGGAGTCGTCCAGCCGATTGACGGCGGCGTTAACGAAACGAACGAGGTGATGTTCTGGAATGTCTTCTTCCAGCTTCATTGGCAAACAAAGTTGGTCCATGGTATATATTAAATGTACAAAAAAATCGCTCCTTTTTTGAAATGGTTGCTCGACACTTCCATTTTATCAGAGAGCGATTTCTTTTTGTGATTTTTGAAAGAATGATAGGAACCTTCCCCGCTTAAACAGTGGAGTGGACGGACTGATTGTGGAAAAGCGGCAGCGGTCGCCTTGGTCTCCGGATTTTCACCGCTAAGGGGAATGAAAAAAATCTGGAGAGCACAGCGATTGGAACAACGGTCTGTTCACGGAGCGTCCACTCAAAGTGCATACGTTGATCTTACTCAAAAAAAGAGCTGTCCCAGAAGCCATTACATGGCTTTTGGGACAGCCCCTTACAACAAGAATTAAAATGATTTTGGGATCAATTAGTGCATCGATACCTGTGATTTATGCTGTACAATAACACGTTTGATGAAGAACGCCACGATCAGGCCGACAACTGCCATCACCATTCCGAATACAAAGGCATTCTGCACACCATGTGTGAAGGCAGCCAGCGCATTAAGCGGGTTGGACGCATCGGTAACTGTCTCCATGTAGCTTTTGGTACCGGAAGTCATGATGCTGACAGCGAGCGCAGTACCGATCGCACCGGCAACCTGCTGCAGTGTGTTCATGATTGCCGTACCGTGAGGATAGTACTCCAGCGGCAGCTGATTGATGCCGTTAGTCTGTGCAGGCATCATGATCATTGAAATCCCGATCATCAGTGCGCTGTGCAGAACGATTACGAAAATAACGGTCGATGTAGCGGTAATGCTGGAGAAGAACCACAGTGATACTGCCACAACTACCAGACCCGGAATAACAAGCCATTTCGGACCATATTTATCGAACAAGCGACCCATGATCGGTGACATCAGACCATTGATAATACCGCCCGGCAAGAGCAGGAGCCCTGCTTTGAACGCCGAGTAGCCCTGACCCTGCTGAAGATACATCGGTAGAATCAGCATGGAGGAGAGAATGATCATCATACAGATAAAGATCATCAATACAGCTACTGTAAACATCGGGTATTTAAAAGCACGCAGGTTAATCATCGGCTGCTTCATTGTCAGCTGGCGAATGACGAACAGTACTAGGGCAATCACGCCGATGGCAATTGCTGCAATAACCTTAGTGCTTCCCCAGCCTCCTTCCTCACCGGCGCTGCTGAAGCCAAACACGATACCGCCGAAACCGGCGGAGGAAAGAATAATGGACAGTATATCCATCTTCGGCTTGGTAACCTCAGAGACGTTTTGCATGAAGAGAATTCCGCTGATCAAAGACATTACAAGGAACGGAAGTGACAGCCAGAAGATCCAGTGCCAGGTCAGGTTGGAGATCAGCAGACCGGCAATCGTAGGGCCAATTGCAGGTGCAACCATGATGACGAGACCGATGAGCCCCATCGCTCCTCCTCTTTTTTCAGGCGGGATAATGACCAGGATGGTATTGAACATCAGCGGCAGCAGCAGGGCTGTACCCATCGCCTGCACCACGCGCGCGAGCAGTAAAATTTCAAAGGACGGTGCCATCGCGGCAATAAAGGTTCCCACGATCGAGAAGCTTACCGCAGCTACAAATAGCTGTCTCGTTGTAAACCATTGCAGCAGCATACCCGAAATCGGAACGAGGATGCCCAGCGTCAGCAGATAGGCTGTTGTCAGCCACTGAGCAGTTGATGCTGTAATCTGCAGAATATTCATCAGATCTGACAAGGCGACATTAAGCGCCGTTTCACTGAACATGCCGATAAATCCGGCGAGCAGTAAGGAGACAAGAATCGGAATCGTTTTAAACTTCTTTACTTCTGGTTGTTGCTTGCCTTGCATTGATGCTTCCACTCTCGTATCCTCCTGATTTTGAAAAAGTTTTCTCTCTCTGTTTTTCTTACCTTCTGTGTTAATCCAGTATGGCTGGAATAACCTGTACCGCTGCAAGCAGCGGCTGCGTGCTCTTGCAGGTCAGTGCCTGAAGCAGCGCGCCTTCATACAGCGATACGACAACAGAGGCCTTGTCCGAGGCAATCTGTTCATCGACGCCTTCTTCAAGCAGTCGGTGCATGATAACATCCCGCCATTCTTTAAAGACAGATTGGCAGGCTGAGCGCAGCTCGTCACTGACACAGGAGGTTTCAACCGCGACCCAGAAGCTGAAGGGAACAAATCCTTCAAATGAAGTCTCCTCAGCCTTCCTGGCTAATTCCAGTATAAAATCCTGTATCATGGCGGATGTACTCGACTGTGTTCCTGCATAATGCCGGAGCAGCTCTGCAACAAATTCACTTGTCCGGTTAATACAGGTCAAAGCCAGCTCCTCTTTACCGCGTGGGAAATAATAATAGAGCGAGCCCTTCGGTGAGTCACTGTCCTTAATAATCTGATTCAATCCGGTCGCGTGATAGCCCTGTGTGAAGAACAATCTTGAAGCGGTGTCTACAATCGCCTCACGCGTATTGTGCTTGTTCGACAAGCTCAACACTTCCTTTACCTTTTATAACGATCGGTCTATATAATAAAACCATAACCGTTCATAATATGTCAACAGTAAAATAATTCAATTTTAAGATTTAAACCTGCCTTTTACAACCTTACGGCCTATTCCCGGATGTTTTTATTGCCAGCCAAAAGGAGATCCAGTATAATTTTATTATTCCAATCCGAAAGGTGTGTTATTGAGTGGCAGACCGTCTCAAGCCGAAGAGTATCCCCAGACCTTTAGTCAAAACCAATCAGGCTTTTATTGTTATATCTGTTCTGCTCTCCTGGTTTACAGGTGCTCATTGGATTCTGGCATTGCCCTTGGCTGCCGGTATTTCCGGCCTTGTGTTCAGCTACAATCCTGTCATTAAGCTGGCCGGACTGTTCCTCCGCCAAGAACGCTCTTCTTATCTGCAGGAGGACTGGGATCAGCAGCAGTTTAATCAGAGCATTGCAGTAGTCTGCCTCGCAGGCGGACTTATCAGTTATCTGGCCGGCTGGACTATCGCTGCTACTATTTTCACCGCAATGGTAGCAATTGCCGCAACGGTTGCCCTTCTCGGATTTTGCATCGGCTGCTTTATTCATTATCAGTGGAAAATGTATACCTACAGACGCAGACAGGCAGCATCGCACAAATAATTCTGTGCCCATGCTGCCTGTCTTTTGTTATTCAATTGTGTAATCAGCCAGAATTTTTGCCACTGATGCTGCGAAGCTTTTGCCTGCGCCCCAGTCAACCTTAAATATCATACTGTTTGAGCTTCCCGCGGATACAAGCCGGATATTGCATACTCCCTGCAGATTATCCGCTATGATTACAAGCGCACCTTGATTACCGGAGCGGAGATAATAACGTTCATAGACCAGTGTTCCTATCATCCGCCCGTCCCCAAGGTTATTCAGCTCTTCATGCAGGAGTTCCGCATTTGAACTCATTCCATCTTTGATCAGCGCCATTGCGACAGCAGGATTGACCTTTACATTTAACTGATATTTATCCGCCACTTGTGATCACTCTCCCCGTAGTAATCTGTTCATGGACTGCTTAACATGGCTACTCCTCCCGCACGGTCCCTGAAACATCCCAGCGGTGGCTGAATTTCAGCAGACGCGGATGAAGCTGCCGGGGTTCAGCCGACAGGATCAGGCGCAGCCTGACAATCCATTCTTCAAAAGATGAATACGAAGCGAACTGATTGGCCGTTTCAGGAGTCAGGTACAAAAAGTACGGGGGAGGATACACATCACTGATATGGCGGAGTGCTGTATCAAGCGGTGTATATTTTTTCCGTTTGCCTTCGAGTGTCTCGATAGTGATGAATGAGCGGCCCTGGCCTCTTTTCCACTCATGCAGCCGGTCTTCACGCTTGTAGTAGGATAGTACAGGCTCCTTGCTCATCCGTCTCACCGTTTCTTCATGCAGCGGATACAGCACCAGCTTAGTGAACTTGCGTTCTGCTGCTGTGTTGGCAGCTTCTTCAAGCTCCTGATCAGAGATATGCTCAAACGAATCGTAGAAAATCAAAGTCCCCTTACGTTCCTTGGCCGGCGGCTCGTAGCCGTAAGTCACATGCTGAATATCCCGTTTCATGGCAACCCTCCTGCATATTCGTTGCCTATAGCATAACATGCCGGGGCGTTGATTCAAAAAATGACTGTGTATTTTAACTGAAGGTATTTTTAATCCGGGCTTCGCCGTGACTCCAGAGAATATTTGGACTTCCAGCCGCTGTTGTCTGCAGATTTCTTGATTTTATCCGCCTCTCGCGGTTGAAATCCGCAGACTGCTTATGCTTCCGTAGCGAGCTTTTCTGCGAAAAGCTTTCAGGCGGTCGCTA